>Ga0114980_10001445_pt1 | contig 17018 bp, 19 predicted proteins | sample S_140806_EF_Meta_FD_87018 | JGI IMG/M metagenome (GOLD analysis project Ga0114980, IMG submission 87018) | Freshwater microbial communities from Lake Simoncouche, Canada to study carbon cycling - S_140806_EF_MetaG | ecosystem: Environmental > Aquatic > Freshwater > Lake | place: Lake...
GATGCAGGTGAATCTCACCGCCGATCACCGGGTGATCTATGGCGCCGATGCCGCCGCCTTCCTCAAGGATCTGGCGGAGCTGATTGAAACGCGTCCGGAATCCCTGGCGCTCTGAACATGGTGCCGGGCATCGATCCGGATCTGCTGCTGTCGAGCTACGACTACTTCCTGCCGCCGGAGCGGATCGCCCAGCAGCCCGCCGAGCCGCGCCATAGCGCCCGGATGCTGGTGGTGGAGCCCGGTTCCGGGGTGCGCCACGGCACGGTGTGGGACCTGAGCGCAGAGCTGCGCCCCGGAGACCTGCTGGTGGTGAACGATACGCGGGTGCTGAAGGCCCGACTACGGGCGCGGCGCACTAGTGGTGGAGCGGTGGAGCTGCTGGTGTTGGAGCGTTGGACGGCGGCGGAGGGGGCCAGCGATTGGCTCTGCCTGGTGCGGCCGGCCAAGCGGGTGCGGCCGGGGGAGGTGCTGTGGCTGGAGCGGGAGGAGCAAGCTCAGGGGCCGTTGCCGGAGCAAGCTCCGGTGGGCCTGCCGGTGGTGGCGGTGGATGAGGCCAGTGGTGGCCGGGTGCTGCGGTTCCCGGAGGCCTGCGTGGATGGGGCGGCGATCGAGCAGCTGCTGGAGCTATATGGAGAGATGCCGCTCCCGCCTTACATCCAGGGCCACCGGCCTGAGGACCAGCAGCGCTACCAAACCCGTTTCGCCCGCCGACCCGGGGCGGTGGCGGCCCCCACGGCGGGCCTGCACCTGAGCGATGCCCTGCTGGAGGCCTTGAAGCGCCAGGGGGTGGAGCTGGCCACGGTGACGTTGCATGTGGGGCTGGGCACCTTCCGCCCCCTGGAGCAGGAGGACCTCAGCACGCTGGAGCTGCACAGGGAATGGGTGGAGCTGAGTCCCCGGTTGGTGGAGGCGGTGGAGGCCTGCCGGCAACGGGGCGGCAGGGTGCTGGCGGTGGGGACCACCACGGTGCGGAGCCTGGAGGGGGTGGCGGCCCTGCATGGCGGCCGGCTGCAGCCCTACGCCGGGCCGGTGCAGCTGGTGATCCAGCCGGGGTTTCGCTTTGCGGTGGTGCAGGGTTTACTCACCAACTTCCATCTGCCGAAGAGCTCGCTGCTGCTGCTGGTGAGCGCCCTGATCGGCCGGGAGCGGCTGCTGGCGCTCTACGCCTTGGCGATCGAGGAGCAGTATCGGTTCTATTCCTATGGCGATGCGCTCTGGATTGGCCCTGAGGCGGTGGTGAAGGGCGATTGAAGGGGCGTGGGCCAGGTCAGCGCGGGCTTGATGCAATCAGTTGAGGGATCGGTTCATCGGGGGGACATCAACAAGGATGAGAAGGGTGGCCTTAAAGCGTTCCACAGTAAGTCGTCATGATTATAGTAATGGAATATGGTCGTCACAAAAAAGGCCTTTCTGGCTAAGCGTCTGGTTTGGAGTTGCTCCGCGGGGGGATCCCTATTGAAGGGGTCGAAGCTGGTGTCACTAACTTCTTCAATGTCCAAGGAGGACTCGGTGGAGTTGACCATTGAGAATGGATTCTAAAGATTCCTTCCATGGCCCGTTTTTGGAGACAGTTGCTCGCGTTCGAGTTCCTGAACCTTCAGTACGATGAAGATCTCATAAATGCTTTGGAGCAAGGCGTAGGTGAAACCGGGATTGCCATCTAAAAAGCCCCGCTTGAGGACATAGAGAAGAACAAATTTGAGCAGGGGTCGGCCGGGGAGGCGGTAGAAGAGCTCTTTCTGATGAAAACGCCTGTTGTTGAAATCCTTTTCTAGAAAAGCGGCCTTGAGGCTGAAGGGTTCGCCGGTGCGGCGATTGTCAATGATCTGCTGGGCTTCAAAAGTGCTGTAGTTGTTATGGCGATTGATCCAGTGGCTGATGCCCTTGGAGAATGGGTAATGGTCGAGATAGGCCTTGAGGTCGCCCACTGGGCCATTCACGACAGTTAGTGGGTTGACTAGCCGCTCGTAGCGGACGAATTCAGGCCGAAAGAAGCGAATGTACCAAGGGGATGTTTGTACATGGCGCAGATGTCGTCCCTGGAAGAAGTCGCGACGCTGGATGCGGTAGGCCACGGTGCCGCTAAGCGGTGCGCTAGCGATGGCTTGCAGTTCGCGTGAGGCTTCTGGCGTTAGTCGCTCATCCGCGTCGATATAGAAGACCCATGGATGACGAAAGCTGATGTTCTTGAGACCCCAATTTTGATGGCTCGCCCAATTGTCGAATTGCCGCTCTACGACTCTTGCATTTGATTCGAGGGCGATCCTTTTGGTCGCGTCATTGCTCAGGGAATCGTAGACAACGATGTCATCGCTCCAGGAGACTGATTTCAGACAACCTGGAAGATCCTGTTCTTCGTTTTTTGTGAGAATAATAATTGAAATCATTTTTGCGAGGTTTTTGGTTGGGTTTTGTCGAGATCTTAAGAGGATTTCGAGATTCTTTACGGGGCTGCACTCTCATCGTGTATTTGGAGGCGCTTATTGATTATGGTTTGGCGTGCTTAACTCAGGGACGAGTGATTTTCAGTGTTGTTTCGGCAAGTCTTAGCGCTAACATCATGAGGGTGAGAGTCGGGTTTGAGCTACCACCAGTTGGAAAGACAGAGCAGCTAGCAACGAAGAGATTGTCGATGCCATGGACTTTTAGGTTGTTGTCTACAACGCCATGAGAGGGGCTGGTTGCCATGCGAGTGCCACCCATTAGGTGGTAGATGTCACTTGTTCTTTCTTCCCATCCACTATCTGGCTCAAATGTTTCATGCCACTCAATAGGGCCCCACTTCCATGTTTGCCACTGGTTATCAAAAAGAGTTCGATATGCTGCAAAGGTTTGGCGCTCTTTTTCGCCCCAGTTCCAATCCACGATAGCTTTCGGCATTCCTAGGGCATCAGGGTTTAATGAAAGGCGAATTCGACTCTCAGGATTGGGCTGCTGTTCAGTATCAATGTAAAGCGCTATAGAAGCATTGGAGGGACACCAGCGACGTCGGCGAACAGTTGCTTTCCAGGCGAGGTAGAGAAGGTTGATGCTTTCTGTTGGGAGCTTCTCGATGTAGGGGGCAGGTAAGGCTGAGGGACTACCCGCATTGCTCTGACGGGCTTGGAGTTGTTGCCGAAGCCAAGCAAAGCCTGAAGTGTCTGGGGCTTCAAACACTAAATGGCCCATGACATTTAGGCAGCCTTGGCGTTCCTGCCATGCTGCAGTGGATTCGATCTTGGCGGAGTGACGCGTGCTGCCAATAAACCAAGGTGCAAAGCGCTGCAGAAAGCCGCGTCGAGGGAGTGGAAACAAGGTGGCGGCTTTCACCGATAGGTGATCGTGAAACCAGCGGCCAAGCTGATCTGCATGATTCCCAACTCCTTCCAGATGCACATCGCGAGAAGCTAGCAGCAAGCGAATCGTTTCGATAGTTCCGGCGGCGATTACTACCTGCCGGCCTGTGAAGCTGAAGCTCCCACCGTTCAGGGTGCGCACTTTCAGAGCTTGGACATGACGTCCGTCGCTGTGGATCTCTAGGCAGGTTACCGAAGCATGAAGAAAGACTCTCGTGTTTGGATCAGCCTCACAGCGGCGGCCTAGGGTCGGGGCTACGTTGCGGCTGCTAAAAGGTGCCCACTTGGAGAAGCGCAGTTGAAGATCTGGGTTGCTGAGCTCCGGTTTCGGGTTGGGCAGGCGATCAATCAACTCTGCCTCGTATGGAGCATGGTTGGTGCCTAGTAATTCCTCACAGGTCTTTAGGTATGGAGTGAGATCCGAGGAATTAATTGGCCATCCGCTCCCGTGCACATGGGGGCGGGCTTGGAAATCATGGGGAGAAAGAGGAAGCAGTTGTCCGCCCCAATGGGTTGAGGATCCTCCATAGACTCGGAATCGTCCTTTCGTGGTTCCGAGGTGGGGAATACCTGCCATCTCAGAGGCATAGAGGGCTTGGCTTTCTAGTTCGAGACCAGCACCGCCTGCTTCTAAAACATCCACCGTGCGGCCACTGCCTCTGAGGGCATCAGCAAGGACCAAGCCCGCAATGCCACCACCCACAATACAGATGTCGCTATGGAACTCTTGTCCAGGGGGTAGTAAATGAAGATCAATTTTGCTCATTTTAGGCTTTTAATTTCGCCACTGGGTCGCCAAAATTCCTCAAAGGCGATGGCATCAGTGATGTGCCAAGGTGGATTGTTAAGCAAAATCAGAGTTTTGCCAAGGCGGTCGGCATCGGTGCTAGAATAAAGCATTAGCTTATATGGATATTTTGCCAATGCTGCGCCTATGAGGGCGGCGCCTAGGGAAATACTATCGGCAAGATTAATGTTCATTCTGCCACTCCAGTAGCATTGGAGCTGGGGAACTGCTTCCAAGGCCTGTTTAATCTTCACCAGTGAGCGTCGGATGCGGCCGAAGCGTCCAAGCAGCAGTGAAGGCTCCGAGGCGAAGGCCTGGAGGGTTGGTTCTGGCTCAAACATATCGTCTTCCCACTGCACTAATCCGCCTGCAAGTGCGGGACGTTCGGTCATTAGGTGCTCGAAATCGGGCCAGGCACCGGAGAGGCCATAGCCACCAATCAAACCTTTCTGCTGAAACTCCTTTAGGATATACTCTAGGTCCAGATCCAACAAGTCTCTTGGGTTGGGCTCATGTAATAGGAGGAGATCCACCGCGTCAACGCCAAGTTGGCTAAGGCTGGTTTCGAGACTTAGCCTGCAGTGAGTGGTACCGAAATTGCGGGGAACCAAGCCTCCTGAATAGACACGGCGAACCACTGATCGCAAACCAGGAGCTGAGCGCAGCAATCGGCGCAAACCCCCCTGATGGCGTGCCGCTTTGTTCGGAGGTCTAGCATCGCCTAGGCCGAACTTGGTGGCTACGCTGATTTGGCCTGGATGGCGGCGCAACAGGTTGGCCAGCTCAGCTTCTGCTTGACCGAGGCCATAAAGCCTCGCCACATCGAAATGGCGGATACCGCCGTCAAAGGCGATGTCGAGCAAGCGTTGTCGTTGTTCCTTATCGGGAATCCGGAGCAGGCTGGCGCAACCGAAACCCAAGGCTGTGGTTGGTCGGCCACTGGGCAGGGTGACGAACTGAAGCATCAGTGGAAGGTGTACTCCGGTGGTTTACGGGGTTTGATCGGTCTGCAAGGATTCCCTGCACATACCATCCATGGTGGCTGGTCTCGCGTGACCACAGCACGGGCACCGATCACGGCACCCTCGCCGATTTTGACACCTGGAGCCAAAAAGGCTTCGCTGCAAATCCAGGCATTTGCGCCGATGTTGATCGGCTTGGTGAAAAGTTGAAAGTTTTCGGACTCATGGTCGTGGCTACCCGTACACAGATGGACTCCTTGTGACACAACCACGCGCTCGCCAATCCGAACAGGAGCCATCGAATAGCAATTAACGCGGCGACCAAGGGTGGAGTAGTCAGACATCGATAGATTCCAAGGTGCCCAGATCTCCACATTATTGTAGATAAAGCAAGGGGATCCGATCCGAGCTCCAAATAGCCGCAGCAACCAACAACGCCAGCCGTGAAGCGGAGTCGGGCTCGGTCGAAACAGCATCAGCCAGCAGAGCTTCCAGAGCAGCCGTGCGATACGGTTGCGACGGCTGAAGCTGGCGCCCTCAAATGGGTTGTCTTTAGCGAGGATCACTGGAAGTAAGGCAAGTTCTGATTCGTATGGCCAGATCCCAGCAACGGAATAAGATTTTGGGCCATCGTAACTCCAATAAAGTGGTTTCTGGAAAGCCGTGCAACTGCTATTCTACCCGTTCAATAGCTTGGACGCACTAATGTATTAATTTGCTTCTGATTAATCATTGCCAAGCGACCACGGATTTCACGATTTATTGCAATTGTATTAATGATCTTTCAGCTGCGATTGCATCTCAACGCCGCTTTGCTGGGCGATCCAGGCAGGCTCAATGAACTACAAGGGATTGTGGGCCTGTCTGCGCAGCATAATGGTGAACATGAGCAGCCTGATGCCGCAGATGGCGTCGCTGATCGATTGGAAAACATGACTGATCGTACGCTGAATCTCCGTCTGACGCAAGGCTCATTCTGTGATCTTTTTGGGGAGTTTAATGCTTTCAATTTCCAGGAGTTTCTTGAGTCTCACGGCTACGTAAAGCAATTAGTGGCAGGTTTGAATCGTCTTCGCCCACGGCGTTCGCTCGTCGCGATGAATTCCCAGATGTTACCACCTGCTGCAATCTGGAGCAGTCGATCGCGTCGTCGTTCCACAGGTGCATCTAGGTAAACAGCTGATGCTGCAAGAATAGCAGCTCTACTTTGATTTCAGCAGAGCTCGCGCTGATGGGTGGGCAGGTGAGTTTAGGCCAAGAAGCGATGGTTCACGACAATGTCGTTAAAGGAGTTCCCCAATTAGCTCGATAGAAGCGGCCGTCTATCGGCTTGGGTGTTGCAGAACCACCGTTAACGCATCGGTCAGCATGACCCTGTGTCAGTCCTGATTTCGGAAGGATTGCAATCGACCGCGTTGCCGTTCGGGGCGCTGGTTTCATCCCCGAAGGCCACTTGCTGCTGACGGGCGAGTCGATGGCTTGATGTATGGGACGATCTCATGTTGGCCTCTAGTGGTTACGGATTGTTGCGTTCGTCCCAAAGAGATCTCCACATCCAGGAGCTGATCAAGAAGCCCTTTGGTTCGACAGAAACTCAAAGGGAAGGTACTACGCAACAAAATCAACTAGAGCAATTAGCCGGTGGCCACAATGCATGCCCTCCACATCCGCAGGCAACGGGTCACAGGTTTTGTTTGAGGCGCATGGGCATAGCAACCGTTGCAGTCGCTGCGTGATCAGCAGCGGAGTGATCTGCAGGATCTCGATTATTGGAGAAAACGAAAGAGCTGGCTCGACTCCATGTAGCTACGTTTCGCAGCTGCGGAAGGTGTCGTGGTGCTTGACCACCTCATTTATCGGTTCGAACGGCAGTAGCTAGGGGCTTGCGCTGAGAAGACTCGACTGGCCGCTGCGATTGCGGCCACTGCCTTTGTGTCGGTCCGATGGCCTGGACCACAAGGCCAAAGCTGGAGGATTGGCTTGGAGGAGTTGAGAGAGCTGCTGTCGAGCCGCCGCCTCAGCCTGACCAGTTCGGTGACCAACGTGGTGAGCTCCCTCCGGAACTCCACTATTTGTTCTAGTTGATCTAGGATAAACTTGTTGGTATCTGATAGTGACGACATCCGCCAAACGTTTGAAATACAAGTGAGGGGGAACACCTATGGCAAGTAGTTTCCGTCTGATATGCCAATGTAGTTTAGTTCGCCATCAAGGTTTCAAGTCAAGAGATTCTAAATTCTCGATTAGTTCTCCTAGCCCCTAAACAGGTGCGAAATATTATTGCGACTTGGCAGCAGATTTATTGCAAAGATTGACTGGTGCTTTCTTGTTGCCCGAGTTTATTTTGTATTAACATCAGTTAGGAGTAGATGAAGGACTCTAAAGTCGATCTAGGGCTGGGTCGATGAGCCAAATTTTTCAGATATATACGCAAAGAAAAATACTGCTATAAAAATAGAGAAAGTATAGGGGAGTATTGCCGGAACTGGGCCACGGCAAAGAATCGGAATTGATGAAGTTAGAAGTAGAATGCCTACTGACATATTGCTGTCTTTTAAGCCAATGATAGGAATGATGGTAGACGCCAATAGGCAAGATAAGCGAAGTAAATATGAGAAAAATACACCACCTGCTATTACACCTAAATACCAAAAGTCTATATAAAGCTCGTTGTAAACTGGGAAAGACAAATTATCGGTACCGGTCAAGCCTGATGAAAGTAAATATCCACCGTATTCAAGAGAAGAAAGTTCAGGTTTGGCTGAATAAATAGCTCGCGGAATAAAAAAAATAAAAAGTAACAAGAAATTTTGACCGTACTTTAAATCATTAAAATCAAAATTGTTGATTATATAGCTATTAATAGGAACTACATCAATGTACTTAGTGATAAGACTGAGCGCTGCTTCTCTTGATTGTGATATACTATATAAAAAAGAACCCACATCAGATTCGCCAAAACGAGTTGTTGCGCTCAATATAGGCATTAATAGCAGGAGAAAGAAGAATGATAAGGTTAAAGAGTACTGTTTTTTAGAGAGACTTGGAAATGCAATTAATAGCAAAGGAAGCCACGTCTGAATTAATATAAAACGTGCTGTATTGAAAGGATTAATAAGCAACATGTTTAGAATTAAAGGAATTAATGAAGCAATTAAAATAATTGAATTTAGTCTCAGAGCCTTTTTTTGTCTGATTTTATTGTTAATTATTGCGACAATTATGTAAAAACTAACTATTGAAAATGCGAGGACTAAATAAAAGAATATACTGTACGCATCTTCCTTGCCTTGGCGAGGCAATAAAATATTGCGGACACCTCCACCGAGAACAATAGATATAAAACCGAATAAAGTTGATATTATAACTAGTAAAGATTGATTTGAAGAAAAATAACTTAATAGCGTTATTGAGCTACTATTAAAGAACTTGATTATAGACATATCTAAATTTATCTTAATATTGATTTTTGATTCAAGTAGAAATGAGAAATTAAAAATCAAGGGTAGAATGAATCCCAATGGGAGTGTATGATTATTTAAAACATGAAATTCTAAATCTGTTTCGGGATTTGCATAAGATGCTATTGGAGCTAAGCAAATAAAGTATAGCTGAACAAACCAATAGTAATATTGTGGGAGAAATTTGGAAATCTTAATTCCTAAAATAACTTGGATGAAAGCGACTGAAGAAAGCAGAAAAATTACTGGACTTGGCCAGAAGGTAAAAAGATAGATAATCCAAAGCATTAAACTTATTGAAAAGCAAGTTAGGAAGGATTTCATAAATATAATTTAATGAAAGGTCGAGCGATAAGGTGCTGGTGATAATAATTTTGCAACCCTTAATGGTATTAAATTAGAGAGAATATTGGTGTATTTATCTAGAAAGCTTGGAAGTAGCACTGCAAATATCATTTGATTAAATGCGCGTGAACGGTCTCTTCGGACCGGTAAATTTTCGTATAGGAATGTTGCGGAGCAATGCTCGCAGACGTATTCACTATAATTCTCTAAGTTTAGAACTAATCGGTAGGTGGAATTTGGAGAGTGGCTATTCCAGGGATAACTTTTGGAGATATATTTATTTGCTCGTGACATGCCAAGCCTAATGAATACACTTGTAAAAAGTTCGCATACTGGATTTTTATTGATTGAATTTTTTGGGCCGAACCTTTCAATTGAGCTGTGTTTCTTAGTCATTAGAAGGTCGTTATTAAGCAATACTACCCTTAGGGGGTTTTCTCGAGTTGTTATCATTATTCGTACGAATAGATCTGTGTCATCATATCCCCATCCAGTTATGTACTCGTTAAATCCACCAACTGATTCCAGCGTTGATTTTTGAACAAAAAACTGACCGACAAGATCAGCTTTGCTAGGTGCATAGCCATCAATACGGCTCAATGCAAAATCAAACGGTAGTAATCTAAGAGTATTTTCCATGTACTCGCTAGTTACTATTACATCGGCGTCGCATTTAAATACAAGTTCGTATGAGGCATGTTTAAATGCAAAGTTATAGGCTTTTGTGAGATGCCACCTGGTTTCTCCCTTTACTCTTATAATTTTTATGCGAGGATCAGGGTTGTCAATTTTGATGGGATTAGTGGAGGACCAGTCAACAATCAAATGTTCGCTATGAAAAGGAAGTTGGGAAATAGATTCGACACACTGCAAAAGCTGCGCATTCCTGTTCATTGCAACTGTAACTATGGATAACTTTTGCTTTAATTTCATTGTTTAAATGGAGAGATTTTGTGGGTGAAAATTTTTTAAGATCTCTTGGTATTGCGATGTATTTATTTCGGAGAGAGTGTTGTAGTTAGGAGAATATTCAACCGTCTTTCAATTTTGTCTTTGCTGACTCCAAGGAGGAGAATCACGAGCCATCTCGACGTGCACCTGATGGTCGACCACTACTGAACTTATAAGAACTCCAAAGACCGCTCCTGGCTGGCTCAGCGGCCAAGGTTTCATGTCTACTACACACCGACCATTGCCTCCTGGCTTAACTAGGTGAGGCGCGGGTTTGGGATCATCACCCAGCGAGCGGTCCAGTGAGGCAGCTTCACGAGCGTCAAGGAGCTGATCGCTAAAATCGAGCACTTCATCGCCAACTACAACAAGGGCTGAGGGCTTTTTAGCTGGACTGTAACTGCAGATTTGATCCTGGAGAAGCTCCACAGCTTTTGTACGTAAAATTCCAGGACATGATACTAGGAACTTTGGATTAAATTAAAAATTTCTGCGGAATAGTTGATTTTATGAATTTCTTCGGACAAAAGCCTTGAGGCAACCCGCATTTCCTGGAGATGCGAGGGGTGTTTGTGTAAATAAGCTAATTTTTCTGCTAAGCTTATGGCATTGCCCCGATCAAATTTGATTCCATTTACATTGTTTTTAATGTAGCATGGCTCAGGTCCGGAATGCATGTGGTCGACATTATGGACTACAGGGCACAGTCCTAAAGCCATATAGTGCAAGGCACTTAGGCCCGCGTCACCTGGATAAACGCCTATTTTACATAGGGAAGCAACTTGTAAGATTTCATCGCCATACATATTGCCGTAACAAAAAACGGAATTTGATTTGTCATCAATGTTGTCAGTTCCAATTAGATGAGCAAACGCGTTGATTTTCGATTTAGCAAGAATTGAAATGGCACTGTTCAAAAGATCAAGTCTGCTTCCCTCTCGGTTCCGTCCAATAAAAAGTATATGAAGATCTGAGTCTCTGGATGAAGGGAGTATTAACGGTCTTTTGCCAAGCTTAATTGCATCAAGATTTTCGAAGCGATTGTTGATGACAGTAACCTTGCCGGAAAAAAATGGCCATTTAAAAGGTCCTTTTATGCATTCATTGGTATAGCAAATGTACTTGTGACATAAAATAAGCCAAAAAAATGAAATAAGATAATCTTGTAGATTTGGACTAGGTTTTTTGAAAAGTGCTTGACCGTGAATAAATAATTTTGATGAAAACAGCTTAAACGCTAAAGCACTCAATACAATGGATGGTGATGTTGAGTATGCTGGTATGAAAACGATGGTGGCGCGCTTGTCCTTAAGGACAGTTTTAATAGACCAATAAACCCACAATAAAGGATTTTTAATTGATATATTTTTGTAGGGGCACTTTGGAGCAGTTGTTCGCAGAGAGCATATAACACTAAGATTTACTAAGTTGGCAAGATTATTAACTATACTGAGTCGGTATTCATAAAGAAAGGGTTGAATATATACAACTTGAGCAGTTGGCTTGTTAATCATTGGATTTCTATAGATTTGAAATAATTTTTTCCAAGAAAACAATATATGGGTTTAGGCTTGGCCAAGAGTAAAGCAATGGTTCTGTGTAAATTTGTGAATAAAGCTGAATATGTGATTTAAGCATGTTAGCGCTATCCGAAGAGTTAAGTATATCTATAAGATTTATATGTGATTTTGTAGAGAACTTATCCGGATTATCATTTAGATAGTAGCTTATTGGCAATGTCCCACATGCGAAAGATTCGGGTATTTTTTCAGTGATATATCCAGGATATAATGTATTCTCAGGGCAAAGTGTTAATGCATAGCCAGCTGAAAGGCTTCTTTTCGATTCACCCGCTCTGTTTTGAGGTTTACCCTTACCCTTCATTCCTACAATCGTAATGGGAGCAGATAAATTAACAAGTTCGTACAATGAGGCCCTTGGACTTTTCAAATGAGATGTTATAAGAATACATGATGGATCGCCTTTTGTGTTGTAATTAATTGGACTGAGAAGTTCATTCCTGCTTATTGGTTTTCCTAGGCGTGGAGTGTTGATTATTGATGTATCTAATCCCTGATCAGTCCAATCAAGACTGTGCAGCCAATTGGCCAGGCGAATATGATTATGGGATTGAATATTTTGCTGTGTAAATCCAAAATCACAAGAAGTTGTTTCAAATAAGGAAAAGTTGCTGTATACAGGCGATTCTCCAGATAAGTAGATGAATATTTTTTGGTTAAAGGGATCTATAGAATTTCGCAAGGTAATATATGGATTTGCAAGACTAAATTTTTTGGCATTAAAAACAACTTCGTTAATTTTTTGGATTAATTTAGATTTTTGACTTTTATAACTATTTATGTTTAAAAACGGACCTACAAATACTATACTTGCTTGATTATGATTAGAAGTATATTTAACCGAGAAAAACTTTTCGACAATTCGAGGAATGATATGTGAATAGCGAAAGTCAGGCGCACATCCCAAGTGTGTGTAGTAATTATTCATGGGTTTGCAATGATTTTGTTCAAGAGTTGCCTGCGAATAGGCCCCTTAAATAGAGCGTAAAAATTCTAAATGCGTTGATAAGCGCGATGAACAAGTTTAAAAAATTGCTACCATAAAGAAGATTATGAACATAAGCATCGCGGACTACATGCTTATAAAGTAGTATTATATTTTTTGAGGCATCTGCAGAGTTGGTTGCACGACCTGCATGCTCACTCATTTGAAAATCTACTGGCAAGAGCGCTACAGAACAGTTGCTTGTGTAATTAAGGCAAGACAGGAAAAGCAATGCATCCAAGGCATGCCCTGTTTTTAAAATATCTTGATTAAGTTTTGGTAGGATTATTTCTTTAGTTTGGTTCAAAACTGAGGTTTTGACCATCCAGGAATTCGGAACAAATGAATATTTGCTAAATCTTAGAAATCTATAATCTTTTAATATTACACTCGAATCGATAATTAACTTCTTTGCTTTAGGGTTAAGGCAAGATAAAGTGGCATGGGATCCAGATTCAACTGCAATTCGGCGTTGGTGCATTGAATTTGGTAAAAATAAATCATCTGACATCAAAAAGCAAACCCATTCAGTCTTAACATATTTGAGACAGTCAAGCCAATTTATTCCCATTGGAACAGTGGAATTTTGTCGGTATATATTTATGTTTGGGGTATTTGAATAAACACGATTAAGGTGATCATATGTTTTGTCATTGCTGTCGTTGTCTAACACTATAATTTGGTCTCCTGTGCTAAGCTGATTGATTACACTTTTTATTGCAATTTGAGTTAATGTTAGCCTGTTATATGTTGGAATGCAAATAGAAATGAAATTTTGAGTTACTGATTTAATCATTTGTCAATAATTGTTTTTTAAAGTTTTGCCGAGTAAGTTTAAAAGTTCTATCTTTAGTTCGCTATTTATTTCTAGGCTATTTATTTCTTTGCGGTGAATTTCAATAAGCTCGTTTTCGGAGGAGTGTATTATTTTTTCTTGTGTCTTTGTCATGCTTTGATCATGCTGTCTATAGCCTATTAGCGGAGTATTGCTGTAGAGTAATTTGCCTATTTTGAACAGATCTAGCATGAAGATTGCGTCGGCGAATCGAGGATATCTATCGTAGTCCAAACAGATCGAGTGTTTATTGACTAGTTGCTTTTTGAAAACAAGCCCAGTCCATTGAATTTTTATGACCCCTGTGTATAAATTTTTGAGGTAGTCAGTGAACGAGTACAGATTAAATGAGGGGTTTTTGGGTTGGAATCGTAATTTTAACTTTGCAGGGAGTATTGTACTGTTTTTGAAGTGAAGCCACCGAGATCCTATTGCGGCTAAATCGCACGAATTATTTTCTTGGATTTGATTGACAACGCAAGCTAGATAGTTTGGAGAAATGATGTCGTCGTCGTGAAGCATGCATATGAACTCGCTATCGGAATATGCGTAGCATCTATTTATGTTTTCTGTTATGCTTAGATTCGATATTGACGGTACGGTTCTTAGCTCTTGATAGTTTTCCCCGAGCGTTATTGCCGCTTTTTGGGCGGATTCGGTTGTGCTATTGTCAAAAATGATGACTTCAACGTTTTTTGGGAGCCGGTGGAGAGTGGATTTAACCGCATCCTTCAGTAAATGAGGTCTATTTCGGTGGAGAATGCACACAGTAATTAGAGGCTTCATTTTTGAGTTTGTGTTAAAATTTGATGGTACGATTGAATGTGGATTATTTGTTTGCGGCTCATTCTCTTGACTCTTCTTTGTAGTGGGAGCGCATGATTTTCAACAGATTTCAGTGAAAGCAGTGGATCGGAGGGTGTGAGTTCGGCCTGAGCAAAAACTAAGATTATACGTTCAAATGCCACGAACTTACTCTGATTTTGGCTCTATGGCTCTAGGCCTGGTGGACGGATAGATATTTTTGGTTTTTGATGGACTTAGTGGACGATTTGGATCTGCATGTTATTCATGGATGCTAATCTTCTGTATTCCAGTGGATTTAAGGGCTTTAATCGAAGGGGTGGTGGTGAAGTTTATTGATCGTTACTTCTACGGACTGCGGTTTAGAAGCAATGTTGAGAGAGCCTGGGGGGAGGTTGCGGCTTTTATTGTTCTGACCGGGATCCAGTAGTTGGACCACTTCGGGATAAGTGATCGTCTTTTCGTTTGGCTCGTCGTTGTGGTGGATCTGTTCGCAGGGCTGATTTAAAGTCTGCCTCAAGGTCTCTCTTGATTACCCATAAGCCTCCGCGACCCTGAGAGCCCGCTCCGTGCAGGGCATGCAACAGCAGACCGCATTGGCGATCCGTGCAGTCATCTCAGCCATTGCAAAGCGCCTGTTGAAGCGGAAGCAGTAGCCTCCCAGGTAGCACCTGGCGTACTTGTCAAAGTTGAAGGCGTGGAAAGTACCGCTAAAGCTGGTCTTGAGGTTGCCCAGCAGGGTGTTAATCCAGCGGAACTGCGGCAGGCCCTTGGGGTGCTTGCCACCGGTGACGACCGCCTTGTGGTGGCAGTTGGCCGTGGGCACGGCGCGGAAGCAGGCCAGGCCACCGGAGAGCACATGGCTGCCATGTGCAAGGTGTCGCTTGGCCCAGTCAGCGATTGCCTGTGAACTAAAGCCACTCACGGCTGTGATCTTGGCATGAATCGGATGGCCGGCCTCATTCAAGGAGACAGCTGCGACGATCGGAAACTTGTTCTCAGATCCGCGACCTGCCTTGCCGCTCGGTCGTTCTCCGCCAAGATAGGAGTCATCCATCTGGATCTTTCCTCGCAGCAGATAGCCCTCCTCCCGCTCGGCCATCGACCGCAGGATCTTGTTGTGCAGTAGCCAGGCCGTGTCGTACTTGACGCCCAGGTGGCGGCTGAGCTCCAGCGAGGAGATCCCGTTTTTAGCCTGGCCAATCATATGGAAAGCCAGGAACCAGGTGGTCGAGGCAGCTTGGTCGCCTGCATGATCGTTCCGGCTGTGAGGGTGGCCTGATGTCCGCAGTTGCGGCACTGATAACGCTTGAGCCGCCGGCCATAGACCAGCCCATACTCGTGGCCTTGGCAACGCGGACACCGGAACCCATCAGGCCAGCGAGTCTTCTCCAGAGCAGCCTCATATTGCTCCTCGCTGCCGAAGAGCCGCTGGAACTCAACCGGGGAAAGGCCTTTCTGGAATTGGATGGCACTGCGTGACATGACCCAACTGGTATATGCGTACCAGTCTATGCGTCCGGGTCGCCCTGCACGGAGCTACCTGGGTAATCAAGACTCTAGCGATGGCAGCACTGTGGAGAATAGGCCAGAAACTATACTAAGATTCACCTGATTTGCCTTGGAGATTTTTTCATTTGATTGGGGCTTGGCTCTGGCATTTATCTATGTAATTGATGATTCGGCAATTTGTCTTCCACGTAAGATACAATCATCACTCCAAAAGTACTTCCACTGTCCAAACCTGCCGGCCAGCGTAATTTTGCCCGTAGTTCTTGGTTCACTATTTCCCCAATCTGTCATAGGCTCTAGATCATCATGCTCTCTTTTTAGTTCGTAAGTTGATAGCTAATCAAGAATAAGGTTTTGAGCATCTCGACGTGGATGATCATAAATTATATTGGCGTATGGAATCAGTTGGGTTGAAACTGTCGAGGCTGATTTAATTAGTTCCATTTTGACTAGCTCTTTGACAACTTTATTAGCAATTTGCGTGTGATCAGTACTTAGGGGGCGATAAGGCGAACCATCAACTTCAACTTGAACACCCGTCTTGCCAAATGGCGTATTGTGAGGCGAGAGTAATTGAATGTGGTTGATTCGTGTTGACAACATGTCTTCGTCGTATACGTATAGCCAGTGATAAGGTTTTAGATTGGTATGCTCTGCTGTAATGTTCACAAGCAAAAGCGATGTGCATCGTAAATTTGTTGCAGCTTGCTTGAATTCTTTTGGAGGATTAATGCATAGTGAAACAAATTCAGGTAGTGGTATTGTGTTGATTAGGCGTTCATAAGAGTGGGTTTTTCCGTTGATGAATCGAATCGTTCTCGTATTTAGATTTATTTCTCTGACTTGATGGTTTAGATTGACATTTGCCTTATTGGCAAAGAGTTTGGCAAAGGAAAAAAAATCTCCTCTTGCTGGATAGCGAACTTTTTTAATGTAATGAGTGGAATTACTGGGCGGGCTGTTAAATCCTTCTCTGACACTTGCAATGGTTGGAAAGTAAACTCTTGATCCGACCCAGTCAACTGTAAGGTTTGAAGGATTACAAGTCCAATACTTTCGAGTATACGCAGTAGGGAATGTGTCCGCTAGTGAGGATCCAAAAGCGTATTTTAGCCATTCGCTATAGGGCACCTCGAAAAATCAACAAGACACTTGATTCCGGCATGATCCCGATTATGATTTGCTGAGCATTTGTTGCGACAACGGTGGGTCAGAGAGGCTTCTGGGACGAACAGCAAAGAGTCACAAAGCTCCAGGACAAAAAGCCGGTTCTCAAGCGCCTGGCTGACTCAATCCCATGGGAATCATTCCGACCACTGCTTGACAAGGGCTATGAGCACGAGCGCAAGAGCAATGCAGGGCGCAAGAGGATTGACCCGCTGATCCTTTTCAAGATGCTCGTTCTCCAGCAGCTTTTCAACCTGAGCGATGAAGAGCTTGAATTCCAGGTGAACGACAGAC
>Ga0114980_10001448_pt1 | contig 16985 bp, 20 predicted proteins | sample S_140806_EF_Meta_FD_87018 | JGI IMG/M metagenome (GOLD analysis project Ga0114980, IMG submission 87018) | Freshwater microbial communities from Lake Simoncouche, Canada to study carbon cycling - S_140806_EF_MetaG | ecosystem: Environmental > Aquatic > Freshwater > Lake | place: Lake...
GCATATTGGATGCGATCGCGAAGATGGCGCCGTTGTCCTTGGCCGTCGAAACCATCTTCCCGGTGTTCACCCGGTTTTGGGCGACATCGAGAGCACGGCTGGTTTCGTTCAGATTTTGCAGCGCAACGAGTGAGCCGACATTGGAATTGATGCTGTTTGGCACTTTTGGCTTTCCTTCAGTCTTTGACATGACCGACGCCGTTTTGGCTGTCGGGGACATTCTGCCCGCCAGGGGTCACGCAAGGATGGAACCAGCGGCGGGAGGACCGTGCCAGACACCCGTTCGTTGAATTTCTTACGGTACTTCTCGTTTACATCCTTTCGACCCAGGCATTTTTTGCCAGGGTGTCGGCAGAATTTGCCGGGTGGTCGGCAGTCTCTGCCGGGGTCGACCAACGGATTACCGGGTCGGCCGCAAAACAAAATCGGCCCCGGCGGACAGGGTCCGCCGGAGCTCGAAGATCGGTCCGGCCAGGTCGCCGGCGGGGTCGCCGGTCCGGGTAGAAGCGACCCGGACCCTTCCGGATTTAACGGAACAGGCTGAGCAGGATGGAGCCCGACTGGTTGGCGATGCCCAGAGCCTGGACACCCAGCTGTTGCTTGGTCTGCAGGGCCGTCAGGCGGGCGCTTTCCTTGGCCAGATCGGCGTCGACGAGGTTGCCGACGCCCGATTCCAGGGCGTCCTGCATCTTGCTGGTGAAAGTCAGCTGCCGCTCGAGGGATTTGGAATGGCTGCCGAGCGTCGCCAGGCGGGCGTTGAAGGCCGAACCGGCGGCATCGACCGCCGCAACGGTGGCACCGGCCCGGACAACCGTTCCGGTCGCAGTAGCAACGGTGGTCGCAGCGGCGGCCACACCATGCACCGTATAGGTCCCGGTGATGCTCGTTTGAACCACCAGATTGTTGGTGGCCGAACCGGCGGAGTAGATGTTCGTCCCGTCGAAGGTCGCCCCGGCGAGCGCCGCGGTGATTTCAGTGCCGAGGGCGTTGAAGTCAGCGAGATAGGCCGTTTCAGAGGCAGAGCCGGCGGCGGAGGACTGGATGGCAACCGCCAGCGCCTTCTGTTCTTCAATCGCCTTGGTGATCGTCTCACCGGCCGCCAGGGCGATATCGATGACCGCCTGGCCGCGCTGGATGGAGTTCTTGACCGCCGTCAGGGCACCCATGTCTGCGCGCATGTTGGATGCGACCGCAAAGATGGCACCGTTGTCTTTCGCGTTTGCCACCGCCAGGCCGGTGTTGACCCGATTTTGCGCGACAGTCAGCTCACGGCCGGTCGCGTTCAGGTTCTGGAGCGCAACCATGGCGCCGACGTTGGTATTGATGCTGTTAGCCATTTTGGCTGTCCTTTTGTCTTTGACATGTTCCGACGCCATTTTGGCTGCCGGGAGCGTTCTGCTCGGGATTACGAGGAGCAAGGACGAGGCCAGCGAATAACGGGATAGGCCGGGGCCCATTTGTACTGTTTTTATTGATTTTTTTATTCGTCCTGCCCGGTTCCGCCGGGCAGAACCTGCCAAGCCCGGGCACGTTCTGCCGGGTAGTCGGCACCGGGTGCCGGCAGAAAAGTGCCGGGCCGGAACCGCCAGACGCCCATCCCGCCCTTCAGGGCCGGATCAGCGTCCTGCGCCGGGCGTCAGCCTCACCTCGCCACCGGTCCTGCAGCGCCCGTTCGGCCATCAGGGTTGCAACGGCAGAGGCCCGGGCGTTCTCGCAGGCGACCAGACGCTCCCCCCGTTCCATATAGGCGACTTCAAGATCGGCGAGGGTCGGGGTCTCCGGCAGCCTCTCAAGGACGCACGGCGTCGTCACCGATGCCGGCAGGATCAACCGGGGCGGCTCCGCAGACGGCGGGAGCGAGACGGCACAGCTCGCGGTCATGGGCGGCAAGACGAGCCATACGGCCCGGCTCCAGCGGCGTTTCAGCATCTTGGGCCCTCCTGGCCTCGGCTGCGGCCCGCGCGGTCGTCCGCGCGACCGCGATGGTCTGTTGATGAAGCCGGTCGAGGCGCTGCATCTGTTCCTCAGCCCCCTCGACCTCGAGTCGGCGGGCGGCAGCCTCCGCCCTCGCGAGCGACGCCGCCGCTTCGGCCACCTGGAGCCGGTGTCTGGCCAGGCCGAAGGGATCCCAGCGGAAACCCAGCCCGGAGAGAACGATCAGGCTCACCCCCAGAACCCCGACCAGACCCAATGCCCAACCCCACGGGGTCAGGATCCGCAGCATTGGCGGGACCTTCAAGGGAACACCTTTCGATCCAGCTCGAAATGGGGACCGTCCCTCAGGCTGCTCCAGTCACCACCCCAGACTATCGCCGTTCCCTGCCGCACGGCGGCGGCCTTGAACGCGGCGGCGATGCGCCGATACAGGGGCCAGTCCCAGCGCACCTGCCCCTCCACCAGGGCCGCGACATCGACCGCATGACCCGTCAGGTGACGCGACCGCTTCGTCCGGCTTGCGCCTGCCCTCACGAGTGCGGCCTGACGCTCCGGCGTGCGCAGGCCTTCGGTGACCATGAATTCCACCGGGCTCAGGGCCGCGGCTTCGCGCACCAGGGCGACCAGACGGGGGTGGACCCCCGTCAGCCGCCTGAGCGATCGCTCCGACAACCGGAAAGTCATGCCGGCTCCTCCCCGACAGGGCGCGGCCGCAGGATCGCCAGGGTCGCGATCAACTGCTGGGCCGTCGGCGCGACGAGATAGATCACGAGAACCAGCGCCAGCAGGACCATCAGGGCCTGCGCCAGCCTCGGCGTGGCCTCGGGCGGCACCGCGGCAATCAGGCGGTCGAGCAACAGCCAGGCGGCCGCGCTGGTTGCGAACACATACAGCCTTCGCCACAGCCACCGGCCTTCGGCCAGCAGCGGGGCATCCGGTGTGGAAGGCACGGTCATCGGTCATCCTCCGGGTCATCAAGGGGAGCGGCACTGCGTCGCCAGCCGGGGCTGGCCTCGGCGAACAGATCCAGGTCGGTCAGACGGCCCGGGCTGTCCCAGGCCTCGGCGTCCAGCAGCGAGGCATCGGCGCGGTCATGGGAAAGGGTCATGGTGCGGCTCATCCGACCGCCACCAGCCAGACGATACCCGGGGCACCGTCACCGCCGACGCCACCCACGGCGACACCCGCGCCGCCGCCGCCGCCACCGCCGCCGTAGGCTCCACCCGATGCGCCGGCATGGCCCGCCCCTGACGTGGCTGCGCCGCCTCCGCCTCCGCCGCCACCCGCCGGGGCCAGGGTCGACCGGGGAGCCGCCGTTCCGGCCGAGCCCGCAGCGCCCGCTCCACCGGCCCCGCCAACGGCCCTGATCGTGGTCCAGCCTCCGTCGCCGCCGGAGCCACCCGCCCGGGCAGAACCCGCACTGTCGAGCCCGCCGCCGGCCCCGCCGCCGCCCGACGCATCCGGCCGGTCAAGACTTCGCCCCGCCTGACCTGCAGCCGCGATACTGGAGGCGCCCCCGGCGTTGGCGGGCGGTGCGCCCCGACCTCCCGCGCCGGCTACGCCACCCAGGCTGTCCCCCAGCCCACCGCCGCCACCCCCCAAGGCCGCCAGCAGGGTCGTCCCGCCAAGCGCAACCCGGCTGTCGCCGCCGCCCCGGCCCGCGGCCCCACGGCCGCCGGTGCCGCCGGTCCCCACAGCCACCTCCAGCGTTCCACCCAGCAGCTCGGCCGGCCATTCCGCCCGCCCGGTTCCGCCCGCGCCACCGCCGCCGCCGCCGAAACGCGGGCCAGAGGCGCCGAAGGCCCCGGCCCCGCCACCCCCGCCGCCACCAACCGCGACGACCTCGACGCTGCGCGCCCAGCCGGGCACCGCATAGCTTCCGTTGGCGGTAAAGACGGTCACCGACCGGCGGCCGGCACCCTGTCCGACGGTTATCCGGCCAGTGGCGCGGTCGATGGTGAAGACGTCATTCCAGACCGCACCGTCCGCGCTGACCTTCAGCCTGAAATCGTCGTCCCCGATCAGCCCCAGCTCGGCCCGCCCGCCCCAGCCGCTCTGGAACAGCAGGGACAGGACATCACCGGACGCCTCCTTGTTCAGGGTCAGGCGCAGGTCGCCCGTGCCTCCCGACCCGGCTTCCCGCGCCGTCCAGAGCGCGTTGTTCAGCCGGGCCGCAAAGGGATTCGCCGCATCCGCCGTGGTGCCGAGCCCGAGCCGGCCCAGGGCCTGGGCCACACCCAGACGCTCACCCAGCCTGACCCAGTCGCCGCCGTGACGCACCACGACCTCACCGGCGTCCGCGACCAGGGCAATCAGGCCGTCCCCGGCCGGCACGCGCGTCCAGCCACCGCCCTCGGCCCGCAGCAGTGCCCCGGTCGGCTGGCGGCTCCAGTCCGCTCCCGTCGCTCCCGCCGGCAGGATCCACAGCGCCCCGTCCGCCGGCGCGTTTGGCTGGACGGTCATGGTTCGGCTGACCACGACCGTCTGGACCAGGGCGTCCAGCCGGGTCAGCGCCTCGTTGACGGTGACATGCTTCTGCATCTGCCCGGCCGCCAGATAGGGCAGGGCCAGCCGCGCGCTGTGGTCGTCGCTCATGGAAATCTCCGAAATCGTGTCGGAGATCAGTCTGGGCGGGCTGCTTCCTCAGGCGGGCTCATGACGCTGTCGGCGTCATGAAACACAACAGAATCAAGGATTTGAAGCGAACAGATATGCTGGCAATCGGCGAAAAGCCAGCGGAGCGAATCCCGGCTAGAGCCGCTGGAACGTCCCCTGGGCCACCACGGGGCCGTCCGGTCGGTCCGCCGCGGGCGTATGGCCGGGTGCTTCCATGGAGACGGCGACGGCCTTGGCCGCGCCGGCCGGGCCGGACAGGGCCCGACCGAGGCTGTGATGCGAAGTGGTCGAACCATCGATGGCCCCGACCAGCTGCACATCGCCCTCGGGCATGACCAGCCACAGGTGCGGCACACGGGTGTCGCCCGCCATCTCGTTCGTCGGGGCCAGGTAGAGCTCCCCGGTGCCGGCGTCATAGGCCAGCGTCATCGCCGCCACGCCGCTCTCCAGCGTCAGGGTCGCGACACGGATGACCGCCGGCGGCGGGGCAGTGGCCACGTCCGGGGCCGGCGCCGGTTGCGCTGCCAGCATGACCACCGCTGTCAGGCTCGCCGCCAGCAGACCGGTCGAACCGATCGCCCAGCGCCGCCAGAAGACAATCCTGTTGTCATTCGCCGCAGCCGGCACCGTCAGACCGACCTCGACACGCGTCCATACCCCGGCCGACGGCTCGACCGGGACAATCCTGTCGGCCAGGCCGCCCAGACGCTCGTTCCAGGCCTCGACATGGGTCGCGAAGGCGGGTTCGGCAGACGCCCGGGCACGGGCTGCAGCCTCGTCCTCCGGGGAGAGAACCCTCAGGGCAAGCTCTCCCGCAAGGGCCAGATCTTCGTCCAGACGACTGTTTTCGGTGGGATCGGTCATGATTCCAGACACATCCTGAGCCGCATCATGCCTCGACGGATCCAGCTCTTCATCGTGCCCAACGGCACATTCTCGCGCGCTGCCAGGGCATCATAGGTCATGCCGTCCATGAAGGCCGTACGGATGGCACCGCCGGTCCTGTCGTCCAACTGGCCGAGACAGTCGTTGAGGCGGCGCACGTCGTCGCGGGTCTCAAGCGACTCGGCCGGCGAGGGTCCCTCGTCGGCGATCACGGTGACCGCCTCATCGATCGGTGTCGACCTGCGCATGGCCGCCCCCGACCGCAGGCGGTCAATCGCCCGGTTGCGGGCGATGGTCACCAGCCATGTAATGGGGCTTGCGCGGGAGGCATCAAAGCTCCCGGCCTTCCGCCATACGGTCAGATAGGTGTCCTGCAAGACGTCCTCGGCGAGCTGTCGGTCGGCCAAGATACGCAGGGTCACGCCGAGTAGCTTCGCCGAGGTCGCGTCATAGACACGGCGGAAGGCGGCACGATCCCCCTCGCCGGCACGGCCGAGCGCCTGGGCCAGTTCATCTCGGGTCAGGATCGCGCTCATTCAGGGGTCCGGCAATGGAGAGGTTCGACTTGGCGGGGACGCCGGTCGTTCGTCAAGCGGTTCAATCGTGCAGATAGACAATGCGCCGCAGCTTGGGATTCCGGCGCATGTGGGCGACGTGACCCTCATGGGCCCCGGCCGCACGCGCCTCCCGCTCATTGGCCTCGACCCAGTGGGTGGTCTCGATATCCTTCTGCAAGGCCCTGGCCGCCATCAGGTGGCCGGGAAACAGGAGGTCGACGATATCGGGTGCGAACGGAACCACCTCCCCGACCGCCGTGGTCGCGGTGTCCAGCCCGAGGTAGCTGACCATCTGCAGCAGCGTCCCCGGCCCGGCCCGGGCCCGAATTCCCTGCACCAGCAACCAGCCTGCGGCCCCGAGGCTGTAGACCGTGCCGACGACCGGGATCCAGGTCAGCAGGCCGTCCAGACCGATGCCGAACGGACCAATGCCCACCGCCCGGTCCGACAGCTTCTTGACGCCCTCGACATTGGACCAGATCTTCTCGATATCCGCGATGGACCGTCTGGCCATGCCTGCCCTCCTGAAGCGAGACCGTAACGTGCCATGACGAACCCCGTTCAGCCGGAAAGGCAAGGTCCCCGTCTCAATTTGCCGTCCTGGACGCGGCGTCAGTGGATGGATGCCCTGCTGGCGTCTGGACTGCTGCCCGTTGCCGGCGTCGCCCTGCTGGTGCTGGCGGGTTTGGACAACCGGTTTGTGGACCTGCTGGCGCAGTTCACTGCGCCGGTGCTGATCGCCACCCTGCTGCTGGCCCTCGGGCTCGGGCTTCTCCGACTGAGGGCTGCGGCGAGTGCCTGTGGGCTCACCGGATTGCTGCTCGCGCTGGCGGTCTGGCCACAATGGTTTCCCGAGGCATCAAGGCCCGACCCCGAGGCCGCCATCGTGCGTCTGTATTCGGCCAACCTCTACTATCTCAACAATGACACGGCGCGGATACGCCGGTCGGTCGAGGCTGCCGATGCCGATATCGTCGTCCTGATCGAACTGGCCAGCGATCCCGCCCTGAAGATTGACGAGGTGCTGGCCGGCTATCCCTATCGTACCGACTCCATGCGGCTGGACCAGACCCGGAGTCCATCGCGCTCGGTGATCGCCTCGCGCTGGCCCCTGACCATCCGCGACGACCCGCCGGACGGCCTGCACGCCGTGGCAGCGACGGCGCGCACACCGCTTGGCCCTGTCCATATCGTCGGGGTCCACCTGACCCGGCCCTGGCCATTCCAACATTCCTGGGGCCAGATCAGCCAGACCATGGCCCTCGACGGCATGCTTGAGAACCTGAGCGGCCCGGTCGTCGTCGCCGGTGATTTCAACAGCGTCTCAAACGCCCGCATCGGCAAGATGGTCCAGCGCGACATCGGCCTGCGTCCGGCCCCGGGGTTCCCCGGCACCTGGCCGGCGGCCCTGCCGTCCGCGCTCGGGATCACCATCGACCAGGTCTATGCCTCGCCCGATCTCGCCTTCATCAGCCGCCGCCTCGGCCAGCCCACGGGCTCGGACCACCGCCCGGTGGTGACGGAAATCACCCGCGCGGCGCCCTGACCAGGGCGGCCAGCCGTTCGGCATGGCCCTCTGACGGAAAGTCGTCGGCGATCCAGCCGTCCTCGAACGCCTTCAGGATTCGCCCGGTCTCCGGACCGGGTTCCACGCCCAGCCTCGCCAGTTCCCGGCCTCCGACCGGCATGGACGGCCGTCGCCAGCCCTCGGCCAGAGCCAGCAACCGCTGCGCATCGTCGTCCCCGGCCGGGTTCTCCGCCCGCCGACGGTTCAGGGCGTCGGCCACCGCACGCCCGCCGAAACGATAGGCCGCGGCGCGGACGGCGGGGTCGCTCATCACCAGGCTGACCGCAGGGTCTGCCACGGCGGCGGCGGCCAGCCGGTCGCGGGTTGAGTTTGGCAACCGAAGCCGCGTCGCGGCCTCTCTCACGACCCCCTCGTCGCTCGGGAGCAGGGTCATCAGCCGGATCACCGGATCGCCGCCCTGCGCCGCGGCCGCTTCGAATTGCGGACCGGCTGCGGCCTCCGGCAGGATCTGCGCCAGCACCCCGGCGGCCGACATGGCCGCCATGGCCTCGCGGGGGTCACGGGCCGCCAACAGGGTCATCAGCTCTTTTGAGACCCGCTCGGCCGACAGCCGCGTCATTCCGGGCGCCAGCGCCCCGCAGGCCGCCAGGGCCGCAGCATCGGGTTCACCCCGACCGTACCAGGCGAAGAAGCGGAAGAATCGCAGGATCCGCAGATAGTCCTCTTGAATCCGCGTCTTCGGATCGCCCACGAAGACGATCCGTCCAGCGACCGCATCCGAAACTCCGGCTCCGGTCGGATCGAACACCTGCCCCTCACCGTCGGCATAGAGGGCGTTGAGCCGGAAATCCCGGCGGGCGGCGTCCTCGGCCCAGTCGTCGGTAAAGGCCACGGTCGCATTGCGGCCGTCCGTCGTCACGTCGCGGCGGAGGGTCGTGATCTCGAACGGTTGGTGCGCCGACACCGCCGTCACCGTGCCATGGGCCATGCCGGTCGGCACGGCCTTCAGCCCGGCAGCGCGGATCGCCCGGTCGGTCTCTTCGGGCTTCAGCGTCGTGGCGATATCGATGTCGGCGACCGGGGCCCCGATCAGGGCATTGCGCACGCACCCGCCGACGAAGCGTGCGCAGTCAGGACCACCCGCCGCCTCCAGCGCCGCCATGACTGCGCGCGTGGCCGGGGCCGTCAGCCATGGCTGGTCGTCGAGCCGCCTCAAGCCGCATCCTCCGCCACCGCGACCTGCGGCAACGCCTCCTCGCCGTAAAGCCGCGTCCGCAACGCCCGCACGATCCCGGCCGTCACGCCCCAGATATAGCGCTGCCCATGCGTCATGGACCAGTACCACCGGCGGGGCTGGCCCTCGCGGTCATAGGAGTCGCGGCTGTGGTTGGACGGGTCCATCAGGAAATCCCACGGCACCTCAAACACCTCGGCCACCTCATCCGGCGACGGTGTCGTGGCGGGCCGGGCGGTCAACCAGCCGACAACCGGGGTCACCAGAAAGCCGGTTCCGGTCTCATAGGCATCACCGACCCCCAGCACCTGGACCAGCGCCGGGTCCAGCGCCACCTCCTCGAAGGCCTCGCGCAGGGCGGCCTCGACCGCCGTCTCGCCGGGGTCCAGACGACCACCCGGAAAGGCGATCTGGCCGGTGTGGCTGGCGAGGCTGTCGGAGCGGCGGGTCATCAGCACCGTCGCCCCCTCCGGCCCAGCGATGACCGGAATCAGGACGGCTGCGGGGCGCAGGGTTCGCTCGGGCCGCTCGGCACCCGGGTTGAGATCAAAGTCCGATCGCGCAGGCGGACGACCGGGCGTCCAGGCGGCGGCCGGCTCAAGCTGGTCGATCAGCCTTTCCCTCAGGCTTGAGAGACTCATGCCACGCCCGCCCCGTCCGGCCCCAACGCAAAGCCGACGCCGCCCGACCGAACCGTCAGCCGCCCGTCCTCCACGCCCGCCATCTCGACCAGTTCATAAAAGACCGGCCTTGTGATCCGCGCCCACAGGTCCGCCCGGACATGCACCGACGGCGACGGCTCGCCCGTCTCCGGATCGGTATCGACGCGGATCGGATGCTCCGGCCCCGCCTCGGCCTCGTCACCGACATCGGTGGTGAAGACCAGTCCGTCCCCGCGTCGCGCCACACTCACAGCCCGGAACGGCAGGTCCTCAACCCGGATCGACAGCTTCTCGCCCGGCGTGACCAGCACATAGCCGTCGTCGTCCTTGCGCAGCACGGTCGAGAACAGTCGCACCAGCTCCGCCCGCCCGATCGGCGAGCCCTCGTGCATCCACAGGCCGTCACGGCGGATGAGGATGTCGATCTCGCCACAATGGGCCGGGTGCCAGAGGTGCACGGGCGGCAGGCCACGACCCGGCGCCTGCTTCGCCGCCGCCGCGACGCCCGCCAGTCCGGTCTTGCTGTCCGCAGTTTCAGCCATGCGCCAGACTTAGGCTGCGTTTCCCTGTTCGGAAAGGCGCAGGACCCGCCGTCAGGCGGGCGCGACCGGTCCCGACGGCTCGCCCGCGCCGCGCCAGAGCACCCGACGCTGATCGACCGGACCGGCCAGGCTGACATCCACCGCGGGCCGAAAGCCAAACCGGCCGAACCAGGGAAGATCGCCGACCAGCAGAATACCGGCGTCCCCGGCATTGTCGACGCAGGCCTGCACCAGATCGGCACCCAGTCCCGCCCGACGGCTCGCGGCGGAAACCGCGATCGGACCGAGGAACAGTGCGGGCTCCCCGCCGATGGTGATGGCCCACAGCCGCACCGAACCGATCACACGTCCGTCCTCACGCGCGACAAGACCGACAGCCACACGCGCCCGCTCCCGCAGCCGTTCCGCCGTCTTGGCGAAGCGGCCGGGGCCGAAGGCGGCCAGAACCAGAGCCTCGACCGCCGATGCATCGGCGGGGGCTTCGATCTCGATGCGCCAGGAGGCTTCCCGGGGCGTGTGTCTGGCAGGGGCGTCGATCATGAGGGCGCGCAACTAGGGCTCGCCGCTCCGTGAATCAACCGGCTTTCGAGAAATCCGGCGCGCGCTTCTGGCTGAAGGCCATGAAGGCCTCCATCGCCTCGGGGCTCGACATCTGGCTGCCGAAGGCTTCGCCCTCGCGCAGCATCAGCGCCCAGAGGTGTTCGGCGTCCCGCATCAGCCGCTTGGTCTTGCGGATGGAATTGGGCGCCCGCGACGCCAGCCTGCCTGCGAGGTCGGCCGCCACGGCATCGACCTGGTCCGCCGGCACGGCCCGGTTTGCCAGGCCCCAGGCCATGGCGGTCCGACCGTCGATCGGCTCGCCGAGGGCGAAAATCTCGAACGCCCGTTGATGGCCGACGACCGCCGGCAGCAGCATCGACGACGCCGCCTCGGGGGCCAGCGCCAGATTGATGAAGGGGGCCGAAAGCAGGGCGTCCTCGGCCACCACCACCATGTCGCAATGCAGCAGCAGGGTCAGGCCGATACCGACCGCCCGGCCCCGGACAGCGGCCACCGCCGGCTTGTCGAGATCGGCCAGGGCCCGCAGGAATTGGAATACGGGCGCGTCGATCACCTGCCCCCCGCCCTGCGATCCGATGGCGATGAAGTCGGCGATATCGTTGCCGGCCGAGAAGCTGTCGCCCTCACTCCGGAACATCAGCACCCGAACGGCGTCGTCCGTCCGCGCGCGCTGCGTCGCCTCGGCCAGCGCCGAATACATGGCCTGGGTGATGGCGTTCTTCTTCTCCGGCCGCGCCAGGGTGACGGTCAGGACGCCGCCTGCCAGCTCGGTCTGAATTTGGTCGGTCACGCCGCCTCTCCCTCTTGGATCATTGTCCACCAGTCCACGCCGTCTGCATCGCGCGTCCGGCTCACCCGGCCCCGATGCAGCAGATAGTTCAGATGCGCGATCGCTTCGCCGGTGGCCATACCGCGCGCGCCGTCCCCGACTGTCCGCGCGAACAGGGCGCCGAAGACATCGACCGCCCGCTTCGGGGTCTGCAAAGCCTTCTCCAGCCGCTTCAACGACACCTCATGGCCCCGGATCAGGGCGTCCAGCCGCGTATGCACACCGAAAAACGGCTCGCCGTGTGACGGCAGGATCAGGCCGTCATGAGGCAGGATGCCCTTCATCCGCTCCAGCGAGTCCAGCCAGTCGCCCAGCGGATCGGCCGCCGGCTCGGTCGGCCAGACCGACACATTCGACGATATCCGCGGCAGGATCTGGTCTCCGCCCAGCACCACGCCGTCGGCCTCGCGCCACAGACAGGCATGCTCGGGGCTGTGGCCCTCGCCGATCACGACCCGCCAGTCCTGCCCGCCGATCGTCAGCCGATCGCCCTCGCGCATCCGCACATAGCCCGTCGGCATCGGTGACACGGCCCGGCCGAACTGACCGAACTCACGCCGCCAGGTCTCGACCTGCCCCGCGTCCCAGCCGGCGGCGCGGTAATGGATCGCCCCCGCCTCCGGTGCCGGCTGTCCGGTGTCCGCCAGCAGCATCCGCGCAGTGACATATTCCACCCGCGTCATCACCAGCGGCGCACCCGTCCGCTCACACAGCCAGCCGGCCAGGCCGATATGGTCGGGATGCATATGGGTGCAGATCACCCGCGTGACCGGCTTCCCGCCCAGGGGCCCCGCCAGCAGGGCGTCCCAGCGGTCGCGCGAATCCGGAATATTCAGCCCGGTATCGACCAGCACCCAGCCGTCACCGTCCTCAACGGCATAGACATTGATGTGGTTCAGGGCGATCGGCATCGACAGCCGCATCCACAGCACACCCGGCGCGACCGTCACGGCCTCACCGAAGCCGGGCGGTACGGGATGCGGATAGGTCAGCCCGCGTCCGTCGCGCGCCGCCTGATCGCTGTCCGCCGGGGCGACTCCGTCCGCCAAGTCCGTCTCCAATTGCAACGCATGGACCTGATACCCCCAAGCGGCGGGTCCCGTCCAGCCGCTCATGCCCCCGACCGCTCGCCTGACGCCTTGACCCCGCCACATCACCCCGCCAAGGGTGGGCGAAACGGTTTTCCTGCCCGGAGTGTTCTCGTGTTCCACAAAAACTTGCTCGCACTGGCGGGCGGAGCCCTGGCCCTCGCCCTGATCGCGACCCAGCCCGCCTTTGCGCAGGACGTCCCCGATAATCCCGATCCGGGCGGTCGTTCGGAATCCGACCGGGCCTCCGGCAACGTCCGCGGCGAAAGCGTGCTGCCGGGCCGGATCGGCGGCGGTCGCCCTGACCGCCCCCAGGACAACCGTGCGACCCGCAATCGCAACGCCCCGCCGGCCCCGCCGACGCCCGAGCAGATTCTCGCCGAGGCCCAGGCCCTCGTCACCGCCGCCGGCACGGCCTGCCAGGTGACCGAGGCGATCCAGCCCGGCGTCGATCCCGAGCAGCGGAAAATCTATGAGGCGGCCTGCGCCGAAGGCCCGGGCTACATCCTGGTCGCGGCCACCCCGCCCCAGGCCTTCGACTGCCTCGAGCTGGCCGGGACGGCCGCGACCGCCCGCCTGCGCGACCCGGCCGCCGACGTCGGCCAGCAGTGCACGCTCCCCGCCAACCAGAACGGCCTGGCCGTCATCGGTGGCTGGGCCCGCACCGCCGGCGTCAGCTGCACGATCGATCAGGCCATCGCCATCGGCAAGAGCGACGCCGACAACATCGTCTATGAGGTCGGCTGCGCCGGGGTGGACGGCTACTGGCTGGAAAAGGTCGGCACCGGCTGGAAGCTCCAGGACTGCCTGCAGATCTCGTCTGTCGGCGGAACCTGCCGCTTCACCACCGGCCAGGAACAGGCCGACGGCTTCGAGCCCAAACTGGCCGGCACCGACGCCGCCGGCTGCGACGTCACCCAGGTTCGCCTGATGGGCCAGAATGCCAACGGCCGCTTCTATGAAGCCAAATGCGCCGCCGAGGGTGAGGGCTATATCGCCCGCATCAACACCGAGGGCGTGACCCAGCAGATCTATCCCTGCGCCACAGCCCAGCGCATTGGCGGCGGCTGCCGCTTCACCCCGGCCCCGGCGGCACCCGCCCCGACCGAGTAACCGGACGACAGTTCCATCGAAACGACGCCCCGGAGTTCGCTCCGGGGCGTTTTTGGTTACAGCGATCCCCGCTTCACAGACCGCCCCGACGCGCCTTAAGCAGGGTCCATGCTTATCGCCACCTGGAACGTGAACTCCGTCAACGCCCGCCTGCCGACGGTGCTGGCCTGGCTGGAGGCGGCCCGGCCCGATGTGGTCGGCTTCCAGGAGATCAAATGCCTGGACGAGAAATTCCCCCGCGAGGCCTTTGAGTCGCTCGGCTACAATGTCGAGACCAACGGCCAGAAGACCTACAACGGCGTCGCCCTGCTCTCGAAATACCCGCTCAGCGACGTGCGCCGCGGCCTGCCCGGCGTCGACGCCTCGGGCTTCGAGGCGGAGTTCGAACAGGCCCGCTATATCGAGGCGGTGATCGAATGCCCGCGCCCGGTCCGCGTCGGCTGCCTCTACCTGCCCAACGGCAACCCGATCGGCACGGAAAAGTTCGCCTACAAACTGGCCTGGATGGACCGGCTGCAGGCCCATGCGAAGGACCTGCTCCGGCAGGAAGAGGCCTTCACCCTCTGCGGCGACTACAATGTCATCCCGACCCCGGACGATGCGAAGAACCCGGCGGCCTGGACCGGTGACGCCCTGTTCCAGCCCGAAAGCCGCGCCGCCTTCCGGGCCCTGACCCATCTCGGCCTGTCCGAGGCCGGTGCCCTCGGCAAACAGCCGCCCGGAACCTTCACCTTCTGGGACTATCAGGCCGGGGCCTGGCAGCGCGACCACGGCATCCGTATCGACTTCCACCTGCTCTCGCCCCAGGCCGCCGACCGCTTCGTCGGGGTCGAGACCCATCGCGACGCCCGCGACATGGACAAGCCGTCGGACCACGTCCCCGTCGTCGTCGAGCTGGAGGACTGAGCTTGGCCGATGTCCTCAGGGTCATACTGCTGGTCGCCCTTGCGGCCGCGGCCCTGACCACGGGGGCCCTGGTGCTGAACTGGTGGATGGAGCCGGTCCGCCGCATGCGCCGGGCCCTGCTGAAATCGCTGGGTGTCGCCCCCGAGGCCGAGGCCCTGTCCCCCGCCGAGGGCCGCGCCGCCGGCCTCGACTTCGACGGTGCCCAGGTCGCCGTGCTCTGGAACCGCGGCAGCGCCGGCCTGGTCTATGCCTTCGAGGAGATCGAGGGCGGCGAGATCATCGTCGACGGCCATGTCGTCGCCCGCGTCCGCCGCGGCGAGGCTCGCAAGGCGCTGGACCTCATGGCCCCCGAAGCCGAACAGGTGGTGCTGCGACTGATGTTCGCAGACGCCCGCCATCCCGAGTTCGAACTGGCCCTCTGGGACGCCACCCTGCCCGTCCAGACCGGCTCCCCCGGCGAAGCCCTCCGCCTCGGCCGCCGCTGGCTCTCCCACCTCGAGGCCCTGCTGAAAGGCTAGGCTCCGCGGTCGGTGCGTGGCTTCTCGCGGGCTGGTTCATCACAAAGGACACGAAGGAATTCACGAAGGGCACAAAGGAACCGGGTGCGCGTCCAGACCGGAGCTTCCTTTTTCGGGGATCATGGGATCGCGGCATTCGCCGCCTGACCCGATCGAGGCCTTGGCCTCGATCCAGAGTCGTCTCGCCGTTCGACGGCGAGGCCAGCTGCATCATCCTCACAGGACCCTTCGTGTCCTTCGTGAATTCCTTCGTGTCCTTTGTGATGAACCAACTTCCGTCGGTGCATGGGAGCCAGCGGCCACGCAACTCACGCGGTTGACAGCGGCAGCCCTTCCGCCCCCGGCCCCGGCCCGCTAGAATCCCCCATCCCCGTTCCCGAGTTCCCTGAGGAGCCCCCGTGGCCCGCCTGTTCGACGCCTACATCATCGCTGACTGGACCGCCGCCGAGGGCAAGAAGCTCGGCGATACGTCCCTGTGGATCGGCGTGGCCAAACGCGACGTGCGCTTCCGCCTCTATTCCGAGACCCACAATGTCGCGACCCGGGCCGAGGGCGAGGCCCTTCTGGCCTCCCTCCTGGCCGAGCACCGCAAGCGCGGCGACCGGGTGCTGGTCGGCTTCGACTTCAATTTCGGCTTCCCCGCCGGCACGGCCGAAAGGCTCAAGCTGACCGGGACCCCATGGTCGGCGATGTGGAAATTCCTCGCCTCGAACGTGGTCGACAAGCCCGACAACACCAACAACCGCTATCAGGTCGCGGCCAAGATCAACCGGCTGATGACCGATGAGGCCTGGCCCATGTGGGGCGCCCCGGCCAATCAGGCCCAGCGCTGGCTGACCACGACCAAGCCGCCCGCCGGTTCGGGTGCCGACATCCCCGAATACCGCGCGACGCAGGACGCCGTCCGCAAGGGCAAGCTCCAGCCCAAGAGCGTCTGGCAGATGCACGGCGCCGGTGCCGTCGGCGGCCAGACCCTGGTCGGCGTCCCCGCCGTCCGCCGCCTGCTGGAGAAGCTCGGCCCCTCAGGCGCCGTCTGGCCCTTCGGCACCGGCTGGCGCGCCCTGGACGCCGCCGACGTCGAGCCGCTCTCGGCCCTGCTGGTCGAGGTCTACCCCTCGATGTTCGACGCCAGACCCAATGAGGGCGAGTTCAAGGACCAGGCCCAGGTCCGCGTCACCGCCGAACATTTCGCCGCCCTCGACGAGGCCGGCACCCTTTCGACCGCCTTCGCCCCGCCCAAGGGCGCGGACGAGGCCCTGATCGCGAAGGTCGAGCAGGAAGAAGGCTGGATTCTGGGGGCGTAGCTTTTTTGCTTTCGTCATCCTCCGGCAAGCCGCGTCTTCGCGGCGCAGACCGGGGGACCCAGCGGCGCGCGCGAGCGCGAAGCTGTCGGGAGCACAGTGTTCGAGTGTAGTTTGCGTGCGACTGCCGGTGTTTCGCCGCCGTCGCGGCGCCGCTGGGTCCCCCGGTCTCGCGGAGCCTGTCCTTGGGCCGAGCGAAGCTCGGACCCGAGGGCTCGCCGGAGGATGACGATAGCGGGGGAGCCGTCATCCCCCCGTCATCGCCCGCCCCTATCCCCGGTGCATGATCCGGCTCATCCTGCTCACGCTCATCCTCCTCACCGCGAGCCCCGCGCTGGCCCATCCCCTGATCATCGCCCACCGCGGGGCCTCCGGCGAACGCCCGGAGCACACCCGCGCGGCCTATGACCTCGCCATCCGGCAGGGGGCCGACGTCATCGAGCCCGATCTGGTCATCAGCCGCGACGGCGTCCTGATCGTGCGCCATGAGAATGAGATCGGCGGCACCACCGACGTCGCCGACCGTCCCGAATTCGCCGCCCGCCGCGCCACCAAGACCATCGACGGCGAGACCCTGACCGGCTGGTTCACCGAGGACTTCACCCTGGCCGAGCTCAGGACCCTGCGCGCCCGCGAACGCCTGCCCGAGCTCCGCCCCGCCAACACCGCCTTCGACGGGCAGGAGCCGATCCTGACCTTTGACGAGGCCC
>Ga0114980_10001450_pt1 | contig 16982 bp, 24 predicted proteins | sample S_140806_EF_Meta_FD_87018 | JGI IMG/M metagenome (GOLD analysis project Ga0114980, IMG submission 87018) | Freshwater microbial communities from Lake Simoncouche, Canada to study carbon cycling - S_140806_EF_MetaG | ecosystem: Environmental > Aquatic > Freshwater > Lake | place: Lake...
ACACCCCCCCCCCCCCCCCCCCCCCCCCAACACACGCCGGACGCTGGCGTCAAGAGGCAAAGTAAAATAAAGCGCGCTTGACGATCTGCCGGCGGCTTCTTGTCGGCTTTGGGGTGTCTGGGTTTGTCGTAGCTGCAACGGTACTGGTCCTGCTTGTCCAGGCTGCGTGCCATTGCGCGAATGGGTGTTGATGGGCCGCCAGAAGCACATCTCGCTTGATGCGCTCATAAATATCGGCATACCTATTGACAAGCTAAATCGGTAACCCGATAATCCTCCCATCAGCTGCACATCGCAGCTTCTTGACGGGAGGGAAACATGGGCGCAATCGAGAACGGCATGGTGGTCGGTGCCGATGCCGAGCTGGACGCTGCTGCATCGTTGGGCGACCGGCTCGAGGCACTGACCGAGCAGCACCTTACGGAGTTGTGGGAAGACGACTCCAGCGTTGAAGAAGCGATCGGCCAGAACGCCGATCTGATCCTGTGCGCCGTCAAGCGGCTTCGTGAAGACCCCACGCGCGGCGCGGAGTTTCTCGCCGAGTTCGACCGTGAGGTCGAGGACTACCTGCGCCACTGCGCGAAGTGCGGCGCCGAACGCCAGCTGTACACCGACGCGGGGGTCGCATGAGCGCCCTTGCAAAATTTGATGCAGTGATTGGGCACTGGGGAACCCGCATTCTGGCGGGCGTCAGCGAACACGACGTGCAACGGTACTGCGAAGAACAACGCCTGTATGTCTACAGCCGGCGCAGCATCGGCTTGACGTATGTCGAGGTTGAATTGAAAAAGGTCGGTGCGATTCGGAGGCACGCATGAAGCCCTGCGTCGATCACGTCACCCCCGCGCAGCGTCTCGCGCCGCACGCCGAGCACCGCAACTGCCAAACCTTAGAGGAGGCGAACGCCTACCTCAACGCGAATCACCTGAGTGTGTTGCGTCACGGGCTTGTGCCCACGAAGGCGTGCGAGACCGATGTGCGCGCCACGATGGTTCGCGCACGCAGCAGGCAGATCCAGCAGGAATGCATGCGCTACGCCGCTGGCGTGCCGTCCCTCCTTCGCCGGCAGGCTGCGTAATGAACGCCCCCGCCCGCAAGTCTGAAATGCAGACCCTCGACCAGCTTGCCCGCGACTGGCTCGCGGCCAAGCAGGCCGAAGACGACGCCCGCTGCCGCCGCGTCGAGATCGAGGCCGATCTGCTGCTGCATTCGCAGCCGGTCGCCGAAGGCACCGACCGCGTCGACACCGCGGCCACCCGCCTGGCTGTCACCTACGGCGTGCGCCGCAAGGTCGACAGCGATGCGTTGTCGGACGTCTGGGGCGCGCTGTCGGACATCGGACGCAAGTGCTTCAGGTGGTCTGCGGATGTCGATCTCAAGCAGTTGCGCGCCGTGCAGACCGTGACCCCCGAACTGTACGCGCAGCTCGCGCAGTTCATCACCGCGACCCCGGCGAAGCCCGCCGTGAAGGTCGAACTCAAGGAGAAAGCGTAATGGCTGTCACCCTCACCACAACCAAGCAAGCCGCAGCACTCAACGGCCTCAAGGTCTTGGTGTACGCCGGAAGCGGCGCCGGCAAAACGCGCCTGTGCGCGACGACTGGCGGCAACCCGATCATCGTGTCTGCCGAGGCGGGCCTGCTGTCTCTGCGCGAATACGAGATTCCGGTCATCGAAGTATCGAGCATCGCCGACGTACACGAGGCGTACACCTACCTCGCAACCGACCCCGAAGGCATGAAGTTCGACTGGGTGTGCATCGACAGCGTGTCCGAGATCGCCGAGGTTGTGTTGTCGGCCGAGAAGGCCGCGACCAAGGACCCGCGCAAGGCATACGGCGAACTGGCCGACCAGATGGCGGTCCTGATGCGCGCCTTCCGGGATCTGCCGGGCCGCAACGTCTACATGTCCGCGAAGATGAGCAAGGTGAAGGACGACATGTCGGGCGCGGTCACGTGCGGCCCCAGTGCGCCCGGCCAGCAGCTCGCCAACGCGATGCCGTTCTGGTTTGACGAGGTGTTCTGCTTGCGCGTCGAGGCCGACGAGAACGGCAACCCGACCCGCTGGCTTCAGACGGGCGCGGACGCCAAGTACACCGCGAAAGACCGCAGCGGCGCGCTCGAGATGTTTGAGCCCGCCGAACTCTCCCACATCGTCCAGAAGATTCTGGCCTGAACCTGGGGCGCGTCTACTCCTCGTGCGTGCTGGACCCACGCCTGATCCGCAGCGATCTGTAACCGGAAGCGGCCCCATTGGTTCACCACCTCTACGGCATCGGCAAACCCTGAGACGCGGGCAACACCAACCAGGGTAATCGCTGCAAGTCCAAACCCAACCCAACCGAACTACAAGGCACACACATCATGGCAAACCTCAGTTTTGACGCAACCGCAATCGAACCGTCGGCACCGATCACGATCCTGCCGCCCGGCCGCTACCCGATGGCAATTACGAAGACCGAAATAAAGCCCACGAGAGCGGGCAACGGCTCGTATCTGTCGGTCGAGTTCACCATCAGCAGCGGCAACGGGGCGAACCGCAAGCTGTGGGCGAACCTCAACCTGGACAACCCGAACCAGCAGACGGTCGACATCGCCCGGCGCGAGCTGTCGGCGATCTGCCACGCGGTCGGCGTGCTGCAGGTCAACGACAGCGACGAGCTGCTGGGCCGCGAGCTGATGGTCGACGTGGCCGTGGGCAAGCGCCGCGACACCGGCGAGGATCAGAACGTGATCAAGGGCTATTCGTCGATCAGCGCGCAGCCGACCCGCGCCCCGATGCCGGCAGCCAAACCGGCCGCCCCGGCTGCAGCCAAAGCCGCGCCGTGGGCCAGGGCGGCTGCGTAATGAAGATCCCAAAGCCGCTCGCCAACCGCACGGTCGAGGCCATCTACAAGGCGTACGAGCGTGACGCCGACAACCGGCCCCGCCCACACCTGGGCGCCAGCCTGATCGGCGACGAGTGCACGCGGCGGCTTTGGCTCACCTTCCGCTGGGTTGCCGGTCAGACCTTTGACGGCCGCATGCTGCGGCTGTTCGAGACCGGCCACCTGGCGGAACCCCGCTTCGTTGCCAACCTGCGCGCGATCGGCTGCGAGGTGCTGCCAACCGACGAGGATGGCAAGCAATGGACCGCCAGCGCCATCGGCGGGCACTTTGGCGGCTCGATGGACGCAGCAGTCATCGGCGTGCCCGAGGCCAGCAAGGCGTGGCATGTGGGCGAGTTCAAGACCCACAGCGCCAAGTCGTTTGCCAAGCTGGCAAAGGACGGCGTCGAGAAGTCGCACCCAAAGCACTTCGCGCAGATGCAGACGTACATGACGATGTTCGGCATTGAGCGCGCGCTGTATCTCGCGGTCAACAAGGACACCGACGAGCTGCATGCCGAGCGCGTGAAGTGGGACAAGGATGCGTCCGACAAGTTGCTTGCGCGTGCCGAGCTGGTCATCACGTCTGCCGAACCCCCCGAGCGCATCAGCACCGACCCGGCCTTCTACATCTGCAAGATGTGCCCGTTCGCGGAGTTGTGCCACGGCGCGCAGTTGCCGGCGGCGAACTGCCGGACCTGCGCGCACGCCACGCCCGAGCTGGACGGCGATGCTCGCTGGTCGTGCGCGAAGTGGAAAGCCGACATCCCGCTCGACGGCCAGCGCAACGGCTGCGATGAGCACCGCTGGATTCCGTCGCTTGCGGCCCCGCACCTCGAGCTGGTCGAGTCCGACGGCGAGGCCGTGACTTGGCGCACGCCGGCCGGCGGCGAGATTGAACAGCCGCCGTGGAAGTCGAGCGAGATCCACCGCATCGGCATCGAGATGGCGACCGATCGCGGTCTGCGTGAAATCAAGCATGCATTTCCCGACTCGACGGTGGGCGACCCGATGTCCTCGCTCGAGATCGACAAGCTCGAGGCCGAGTTCCAGATTGAAAAAGCAGCGATCCCTTACTGAGGAAACAACAGATGAACACCAGCACCATTTCCTGGCACAAAACCGCCGACCGCATGCCCGACGACAGCATTCTGGTCATTGCGGCCGACAGCGACGGCGACACGTTTGCCGCATTCTTCGAGGACGACGCCTGGCGCTACGCCGACGCGTTCCCTGCCCCGGTGCCGCAGTTCTGGGCGCACTTTCCGGTTGGTCCGGCGTGATGCGCGTGCTGATCGCTTGCGAGTTCTCCGGCGTCGTCCGCAACGCATTCCGCCGGATGGGTCATGAAGCCTGGTCGTGCGATCTGCTGCCCGCCGATGACCGGAGCGACTTCCACATTCAGGGCGATGCCCGCGACATCCTTGCGGACGGATGGGATTTGCTGATGGTTGCGCATCCGCCCTGCACGCGCCTGTGCAATTCCGGCGTGCGCTGGTTGGCCGAGCGCAATCTGTGGAGCGAGCTGGACGAAGCCGCAGACCTGTTCAGCGCCTTCTGGAACGCGCCCATCGAGCGCATTGCCGTCGAGAACCCGGTCATGCATCGGCACGCGAAAGAGCGCATCCGAAACTACAGCGAACCGGCCCAGTCGGTACAGCCGTGGCAGTTCGGGCATGGCGAGACGAAGCGCACCTGCCTATGGCTGCGCAACCTGCCGCCGCTTAAGCCTACCTGCATCGTCGCTGGCCGCACTCCGCGCGTGCATCGCATGCCTCCGGGCCCGAACCGTTGGAAGGAACGCAGCCGCACATTCACCGGTATCGCCGACGCAATGGCACAACAGTGGAGCCACCTGTAATGGACGAAGCCGACGCAGCCGACCTCACCCAAGAGCAGGCATTGACCGCCGCCCTGCGCCGCCGCCACGCCACGCTGCCGGCGGTCGGCCAGTGCTACTCGTGCGCCGAGCCTGTCGCCGACGGCGCCAGGTTCTGCGATGCGGATTGCAGGCAGGACTGGGAGCGTGCAGAGCGTGCGCGCAGGATGAACGGAAGAGCAGAATGATCGACGACACCCTCGACCTGCCGGCGGCAGCAACGAAAGAGACGACTCTTTACCGGCATTTTGACTGTGACGGGAAACTTCTTTACGTCGGCATTTCTTTGGACGCGCTGAACCGTCTTGCGCAGCATAAGTTTTGCTCTACTTGGTATTCACAGATCAAATCCGTAACGCTTGAACGGTTTCCAAGTCGTCAGGGGGCTTTGCAAGCGGAGCGCGAGGCCATCATCAAAGAGGGGCCACAATGGAACATAAAGCACAGGAAGTCCGCTCAAGAGGCGATGAGAGAGGCGGAGAAAGAAAGACTGAGCAGGGATAGATTTGGCTCGATTAAAACGGCTAATGGAACTCTAGTGCAGGACGTTGTGCAGTTGCGCCCGCTCTATACCCTGAGAGATGCGGCAGCATCTTTGGGCGTAAACACTCGCGTCATTAAGCAATGGATTGCCGATGAAAGCCTTGGGTTCGTTGAAATTAACAACATGGTCGGCAAACCAATTCCTCACGTTACCGGCTGGCAACTCCTCGACAAGTTGGAATCTATGTGCGCGGCCCGCAAAAGGAAAGGTGCGGCATGACCGACGACCGCCGAGGACGGACATGTTGACGCTGACGCCTGACGAGCTGGTCGAGGTGACCGGCCGGCGCCGTGCGACCGCGCAGGCCCGCGCCCTTGCCGCTCTCGGGATACCCTATCGCACCCGCCCGGACGGCACCGTCCTGGTCTTTCGAGCCGACCTCCATGCGCCCCCGACAACGCGACCGACATCTCCCGCCCTGCGTCTACCTGCGGCACGGCGCCTACTGGCTGGTCAAGCGCGGTAAGTGGACGCGGCTCGGCGGCGATCTGCCGAGCGCGCTGGCCGAGTACGCGCGCCGGGTCACGCCGGCAGCCGCCGGCGGCATGCCGGCGCTGATTGCCGACGCACTGGCCGCGATGCCACCATTGGCAGCCAGTACCCGCGCTCAGTACGACCTCGCCGGCCGCACGCTGTCCGAGACGTTTGCCGAGTTCTCGCCCGATCAGGTTGAGCAGCGGCACATCGCGCAGTTCCGGCAAGCGATGGCTGACCGGCCGAACATGTGCAACCGCTGCCTGTCGGTGCTGCGCCAGGTGTTCGCCTACGCGGTCGAGCGGCAGCTCGTCGCCAGCAACCCGGCGATCGGCATCAAGCCGCACCGGGAGGCCAAGCGCGGCCGGCTCCTGACTCTGACCGAGTTCCACGCCATCCGCGATCAAGCCGGCCCGCGGCTCCAGTGCATCGTCGACCTGCTGGCCATGACCGGGCAGCGCGTCAGCGACATCTTGGCGCTGCGCCGGGACGCCTTGCGAGAAGACGGCATCTACGTGCGGCAGGGTAAGACCGGCGCACAGGTTCTGGTGCGCTGGACGCCCGAGCTGCGGGCCGTGGTCGAGCGCGCCAAGACCCTGCACGGTAACGTCCGGGCGTTTACCGTGCTGCACGGACGTGCGGGAAAGGCAGTGGACTATCGGACGCTGCGCGACCAGTGGGCGCTGGCGTGCGATCGCGCCGGGGTGACAGACGCGCACCTGCACGATCTGCGAGCGATGGCGGCGACGATGGCGCAGCAGCAGGGCCTGGACGCTCAAAAACTGCTCGGCCACACCTCGCCCGCGATGACCGCGCGCTACCTGCGCGACAGGTCAGCTAAGGTCGTAGACGGGCCGAGTATTGGACAGGTCTTGGACGTTGGACAAAAGCGTGCCTGAAATCAAGGCTTTAAGCCACACTCCAATGATGCAGCAGTACCCATGCAACAGATGCCTAAACCGCTGATCTGGCTATGAAAACAGGGGCGCGCTGTCCAATACTTTCAGGCAAATCAGCAGGGCTGCAACCCGCATGGATGCTATGCCCGGAGTTGAGTATTGGACACTTCCCCGCTCGGGTTATTTGCTGGCGCATCTGGCCGGGATTACCCGCTTTTATCCTGAGCGGGTAATTCACCCCTGCGAACCCTTTGCCATCAACTCATCCTTCCGCGCCGATCCCGCTGAGCTGCCGAAGTAGTAGCCAATGATCGCCGTCCATGCCGTGCCAAGCGACCCGAGCATGATCAGCAGGGCATCCTTGCCCGCTTCCGGCAAGCCTTGATTGAGCATCAGCCACAGCACGCCGAAGAAGCCTACGGTCACCACGGCGGCCAATACGGGCGGCGTCCATGATCGAGTTTGAACCTGCATCTGTCTGGCGTCCTTGCGATCGTCCAGAAACATCGCGTCCATAGCCTGCTCGTGGTTCAGCATTGCTTGACGGAACTGCATCGCCAGATTCGGGTCCGCGCTGATTGCAGCCAAGGCCTCGTTGCCCTGCGCTCCGGTCAGGGACTCAGCGATGGCGACAACTTGCCCCGCTGCTTCCTCTGCTTTTTTGCTGCCGGACAGCCAGCCGATGATTTGCGGAGCGTAGCGGGCCAGCTCCATTGCCAATGGGATCAGGGGAGTCATACGCGGATCACCTTTCGTTCAAAGTCAACGTGCGTCTCGTCGATCACTTTGCAGATTGCAGGCCGCAGCAGCATACCGTCGTGGTATGTCAGCACGGCAAAGCCCGACCGATGGTTCAGCGGGCTGTCCTCGGCATACGAGAACTGCGGCCCTTCAGGATCGGCTAACGTCCCGCTATTGATCCCGTACCAAGTCCCGCGCCGGTTCGTGAACTCCTGCACTCGTAGCGCATGGTCGTGGCCGGTGGCGTAGTGCACCGAGCTTTCCTTTGCGTTGTTGAACGATGAATGCACGCCGCCTTTCCACCGGTGCTTGATCTCCGTCCAGCCGTTCGTGTCGGAGTTGAGATGGATGCTCCAGCACTCCTGCCACTTTGGAAAGTGGTCGGTCAACGCGAAGCCCTTCAGGCCCTCGAACTCTGGCGCCACGGTGACCAGCTTCCTTGTAAATCGAACGCAGTGGTTTCCGATTGTGCGCACCAGTCGACAGCCGCGAGGTGCGGCGTCTTCGATCTCGCCCAGACGCTCTTGACAGGCTTCGATCTCCTGCCGGACGTTTGGCACCGGGGCGAAGTCGCGCCGCCCCCAATGCGACGGGCCGACCATATCGAATATGTCGCCGTTGCCGATCACCATCTTCGGCTTCAGCTCGGCCACGAGATGCACCAGCGCGCGGTGCGCTGTAGACACGATGCCCGGCCAGTAATGCGCATCGCTGAACACGATCACCGTGCCCGTTTTGATGTCCTGATGCAGCCGCGTCGGCGACCTGTACAGCGCCTGCGTGGCTGGGTTCTCCAGCGGCGTCCGATCGTAGGGAATGCCGAACTTGCGCAGCGCAGTCGATGGCAGCGGCTGGCCGGTCTCCAGCTCGAACTTCCTCCGGCGAGAGTAGACCTGCCGCACGGTCAGGCCGAATGCGTCGGCTATCTGCTGCGCGTCCTTGCCTGCACTCCATGCGTCTTTCAATTCCTGGTCGCTGATCTTTGCCTTCATCAGAAGCACCTCGGATCAAAGCCAAACACTTGGCACACCTCAAGCGCCAGCTTGCGAAACTCCTTGTTGTGTTCCGCGCGGGTCTGCTTTTTTCGCAACGACTGATGCAGGTGGATCATCTCGTGCGCCACCGTCTCAGATAGCGTTGACCAGTGCCCGACCACCACTTCTGACACGGTGATGGCGTGCGCCTGGTCGTAGCAGTACGTGCCGAATACCGCCTTGTCCCGAGTGACGTAAAACTCGACCTTGTCGGCTTCTGGCAAATCCCAGCGGCTGAATGGCTGATGCGCTCGAAGTGCGTCGTACATCGCGGCGCATCCTTCGGGCGTGAGCTTCATCGCGTTCGACCGCTCTGGAGTTGGGACATCGTCACGCTTCCATCAGTGCGGCGACACGCCGCGCCCACCCACGGCCGAAGCTCGGCCAGGTGGGCAATGCCGCCATGAACTGCAGCCGCTGGGCCAGCAGCCGCCGCAGCAGCACTTCAGGCTCCTGCCGCTGAACGGCGCGCAGCGTGGCAGGACCCAGCACGCCGTCGTCCGTCGCGTCGACTGCGCGCTGCAGCCAGCGCACCGATTGACGCACGCCGGAGTTCACCGCGGCGTCGAAGACCGCATACCGCACGGCGTCCGGCAGCTCGTCGGCGCGCACGGCGTCCCAGTAGGCAGCGCGGTAGATCAGGCGCGCGGCCTCCAGCGGCAGCTCGCGCATGTCGCCGCGGTACCCGTGTTCACGCGCGACAGCCTCGGTGATCCCGTAGCGCGTCTTGCCACCGGGATCGGCCGCGTGGTCGCTGTAGCCGCCCTCGTGCCGCAACAGCTCGTCGAATGCCTGGTCAAAGTTCATCGGTTCAGGATGTGGGTTGCGACCCACGACACAATGCTGCCCAACGCTGCGGCGATGCTCATGCCAAGCCAGAGCCCGCCCTTGCTCCGGTTCGCGAGCTCAAGCAGTTCGCGCACGTCGCTCTGGAGCGCCGAGACCTGCGTGCGCAGGCTCTGCACCTCGGCCTCCAGGCGGCCGAACTCCCTGGGGTCGATGTCGCTCATGGCAACTCCATCGTAGGAAACCAGCCGGCCGCGTCCATCTCGGCCTGGGTCTTGACCAGCGCAGGATCGACCAGCGGCAGGATCTCTGCGGTGTCGATTACGCTGTTGGCGAGGATGTACGCGAGCAGGGCTTGCAGGCTGGCCGCGCCGTTGGCTGCAATGGGCAGGAACAGCGTCTGCATCATTGCCTGCGAGCCGTAGGGGTCGCCCGGTGCCGTGAGCATGTCGTTGACCGCCCAATGCTTTGGATATTGGTAAGCGTCGTCAAACTGCATGGCCCATGCGCTGCTAAATGGGTGCTGAATCCACGGGAACAGGTAGAGCGTCCCCGAGCCGATAGACAGATGCTCCGGTGCGCTGATTCGGTAAAGCGCGCGGGACAAGTCCGCGCATGTCTGCTCGCTGGACAGGAGGATGTATCTCATGCGGCACCGTACTCAGTAACGAGACGGCTGCGAAGGGTAGCGATCTCGGTCAAACTTTGCTGCGCGTTGTAACCGATCAAGCAGAACGTATCGCAGGGCAGTTCTGTGTCGCCGCCTATTCCGCCTGCAGAGACGATTGCTCCGGGCCACAGTCCTTCGATACACGCAGCGGCTACAGAAAAATCTGTGCTTGCATTTTCATGGACCACTTGAGTGATGCCAAACCGAGCGTTCCACGAATAGACTTTCGGGGTGCTAGCCGGTGTGTAGTTGTACTGCCCGTCAAAAACTCCACTGGCGCTGTTGAAAATAGATTGACCTCGGATAAGTCCGCCCGCTGATGCCTTTCGCAATCCAAACACGAAATTGGTTGCCAGAGAACCAAAGCCTCGGATTCCGCCAGCAATTGGGTTTCCGTCCGTGACCAAAGAAGCCTGACAGCCGACGAGCGTCCATGCCCCGTTGCTGTAGACTGGGTTAGACGTTTGTTCCAGTCGTCGCAGTCGATCAGCACTTGGGTTGCGAGCCGCCATTCGACCGCCCACACTGTTCACACACAGAGCGCCGGACTCAACCGCATAAGGCTGGTTTACCGCAACGGCCATCGTCCAGTGATTCGTGCCGATCTGATCGTTTAGGCGCACTACGAAGGCATTGCCGGAGGCGCAGCCGCCGGAAGCCGCTGCCGTCGTGATCCAGTTTCCAAGCGTGCCGCTGAAAGACGATCCACCGCCAGATACCCACGTCACGGCGGACAATGCAGAAATGCGCCCGTTGCTATCGGCGGCAACGTCCACGGTGTTGTCGGGGCCTGATGTCGCACGGAACCGGGCCACAGATCCGCTGTATCCGGTCGTTAGCGCCCTTGTTGCATAAGCAAAGGATGGGACCGTCAGCCCATCCAGCGGAAACGCCACGCCGCCCGCACGCGCTCGCAGCCGACCGCGCAGGGATGCGCCGCTGATGACGCGGGTGGTCATGGCGCGCCCCATTGGATAACTGGCAGCAGTGCAATCAACTCGGACTCTGTCGGGACGGGCCGCGTGCCCGCCTGGACTTCGGCCAGCAGCTCGTAGCAGCGCAGCCAGACGGCATCGCGCCAGTCGCGCATCGTGGCTGCCTCAGCGCGGTACTGCGCCACCGTCGAATCGATGTAGCTCACGCAAGACAGTGCGCTGTCGTAGCTGCGTGCGCGAGCCGTGGCGTCGAGGTGGGCCTGCACGGCGGCGGAGAGCCGCGTCTGGGCGGCAGCAGATGCCTTCGCCGCGTCGATGGTCACGATGCTCACGGCTGCACCTCCGGCGGGAACTCGTTGGACGGCCCGCCGACGCCATCAGTCAGGTCGGCCTCGTCAACTGTCCACGCATTGCGATAAGTGCGGTCGGTCGGCAGGTCAGCCGCGTCGACGATCTTGTACGGCTTGCCTGCGGGCACGTCTTTCTGCGCGATGGCCTCGATGCCGTACTGTTCAACGTACTCAGGCGCCGGGCGCACGATTGCGACGATGCCGCTGTCCTGTCGGTAGATAATGGCTTGCATGGGAGTCCTTATCGGAAAACGGCCACACAAACGGTGGTGGCATCAAAGAAGCCGACGGCCGATTGGAAAACAGCGACCTGAACTTGGCTAGTTGAGTACAAGCCACCCGGGTAAAGGCCGCCGTAGAACCCGGCGTTTGCGCCCGAGTTTGTGGTTGAGGTCACGACCGTGGCGTAGTTCGTGTCAACCATGCCTGTTGCAAAGTTCAACGTGTAATCGCCCGTGGCATTGTCGGTGACGCTCGATACGTTCCAGCTCCCGCGCCGCAGATCGCCCGACCCTGCCCCGTTGAGGTTGACCCACGCCCGGTTCTGCACGAACGCCGTCGTGGCAACGCCGGTGCCGTTGCTTCCTGCAATCGCCGTGGTCGCCGTAGCAGCGCCGAGCGCAGGCGCATTGAGCGAGGTGATGTCGGTGTTCGCACCGGATGCGGCGGCGCCCAACGAGGTTCGAGTGATGGCAATATTGACTAGCTGGAACTGCGTACCGTCATAGGTCACTTCGACCACGGCCGACGCCGGTATGTCCCCCGCCACCAATGCCGTCGTCCCGTTCTTGGTGACGTTTTTTGCCCCCAAGCCGTTGACGCTTAGCGTCACCGCTGTCGTATTGGCCCCTGCCGACACAAAGCGGAACGTCTGACCGGCGGCATAGGCAGCAGGCGTGATACTTGCGGACGCTGTGATAGCGTTCGTGCCGAATACGCTGGTCAGGTACTGGAGGGACGAGTTCTGTTCCTGATCCGCTCGAAGATAGTCAGTAGTCGCAGAGGCGACGGCCACGTTGGTATGCTTGTTCCCGCCCATCGGCAAATTGTTGGTGGCGGGCGTCTGGCCGTCGATGGCAATGGATGCCGTCAACGCCGAGGCAATGTCGGACAGGGTGTTATTGGCCCAGTTGGATTGAATCGTCGTCCCGTTTGAGACCGGGTTGCCCGATACCAGGCTGTATGTGCCGGAACCGTTACGAGGCATGGATAGTCCTTAAATGAAAAACCGCCACGCGGGCGGTGCAAAGGGCACTGATGAACTGGGAAAACCTTGGAACAATCCTCGCCCCGATTCTTGGGATGGCAATCTGGACATGGATTGACGATCTAGTCACGCGCCGTCGCGCCGCTCGCGCCGATGACGCCCGGCGTGATGAGTGCGCGAAGCAGACGTTGCTGCTCGGCGGTGAGCGGGGCGGCAGTGGTGGGGATGACGCCGCCCAAGGCCCGATCTACCTGCCGCGCCTGAGCAATCGGAGTGACGACAGCGTTTGAGATCGCCTTCCCGGCCGTTGCAGCCATGCCTACGCCAGGAATCCTGCTCCCCATGCCGGTCAAGAGATTTGCAAACGCGCTGGCGGTACCCGAGCGATTGGGCGCTGACCCGGCAGGCTCTGAGGTGATGTAAGCCGCAACCCGCCCCAGCCTGCGCAACGAGTCGATTTCTTCAGGCGCAAAGAATGCCTTCAGGCGAGCCGTTCCGAGGCTATCCAACGCTCCGGCAAACCGCTCCGGCGCGATGTTCTTGTCTCCGGCCAGGTTCTGTCCGAATGCTGCTCGCTCTAGGTATGCGGCAACCTGCTGGCGCGCCTGATCAAACGCGGCCGGATCGTTCTTTTGCAGAAGTTCTGCAAGCCTGCGAACCTCTGTCGGGCGACCCTGAATAATGAACTGTCTGACGAATGTATCTTCGTTTGCACCAGATTGAGTCGCCGCCTTGAGCGCAGGCACCGCATCCCGTAACGCAAACCGCTCCGCAGCAGCTCGCACGGCCGGGAAGTAGGGGTTGTCTGCATTGGGCACCGATGCCTCAACGGCACGCTTTAGCGCCGCCCTCATCGCGTCTGTAGCGGCCTTTACTGGCGGGTCATTGCTGTAGTTCTTGTTGATGACCTTGGACAGCTTGTCCGCATCTTCCAGCGTAAAGGTGCGCAGTTGCCGACCGGACAACAGGCCCAGGTCGCGTATCTGGTTTCTGACGCCAGAGGGCACAGCGCCCCCAAACTCAGACACGATCTGCGCCACATCCTGCGCAAAGCCGGTGAGCGGAATGTCGAGGTCTTTCTGTGCGCTTTGCCGTGCGGTGTTGTACAGGGCGCGCACGCCGTCTCCGAGCCTTTCGTCCAGCGCATCGAGCGTGCCGATAAACTGTGAGCCTGCGTCCGCTCTTTCCGTTGCGCCACCCGAGTACCTGCGCAGCATGTCGCCCATTGCGCGCCGCTGCTCGCTCAGTCTGGACGCAATTGGCTGGCCGGCTCCTGCAACGCCTCGCAGGTTTTGCTCATTGGCCCATTGCATCGGGTCGCGGGTGACCTGGCCGAGCATGTACGGAATGCCCAACGCCTTGAAGTCCTCCGAGCGCATCACCGCCGCAACGTCGAGGCTCTTGCCTTGCCTGAGCGCGTTTTCGGCCTGATCTCGCAGCGCCTGCATTTGTGGGCCGCTCAACGTCAGGGGGTCTTGCCGAATGTCCGCAAACGCCTGCTTGATGGCTTGATCGACCTGCGCGGAAATGTTGGGTTGCGCCGCAGGCGCGCGGCCAAATGCGCCAGCAATTGAATCTGCCGCGCGATTGACAATGGGCGAGCGCAGAACCGCCTCTCCCGCCCGCGTGGCGACAGGCGTGATCGCCCCGCCAAGCAACGCGCCGAGGGCGGTATTCATCGCCTTGGTTTCGCCAAAGTTCTCTGCGTTGCTGATTGGAGTCAGTGCGCCGCTAACCCCGCCCGCCGCGGCACCAATGCCGCCGAGCTTGAGCGCACTCATGCCGCCAGACGCAAGAGGCAGCACACGCGCGAGTGCAAGGTTTGCGGGAGACGCCACCGCGCCAGCCGTTTGCCACCAATCAAAGCCGGTGCTGCCTTGCCGCTCGCGCAGGTTTTCCGTCTGCTGGACGGCCTCGCCCACTCGATCCGGCGCACCGACAAGACGGGCGACACTCTGCACCGCGCCCATCGGCAACATGGCCGCGCCTTGGATCAGTCGTCCGGGGCCGGTGCCTTGAATGTCGGGCAGGTTTGCCAGAAAGCGATCCACGCGGGAACCGGTGGGCGATGCCTGGAATTGCTGCCGCGTGGCCGAGGGTGCGGCGGCCGCGCGCAGATAGGTTTCCGGATCAAACGCAGGAGCCGGCGCTGCTGCCAGATAGGCGTCAGGGTCGAACGCTGTAGCCATCTACTGCGCTCCTAGCCGTTGCTTGATCGCCGCAGCGCGGGGATCGTTCGGGTTGGCGTTTGCCCACTGCAACGCCTGCGCATCATTTGGCGACATCCTTTGAGCCGCGCCACCACCGACGCGCGGACGGAGTTGGAACTCCGGCGCATCCGGCAACTGCATCCCGTTAGCCTGCGCAACGGTCTGCGCCCATGTCAGATAATGATTGCGAACCTTTTCCAGATTCGCCACGATGGTCGCCTGCGATTGGTTCGGATTCAGGCTGCGCAAGGTCGATTGCAAGGCTTCCAGCTCCTGCACCGCAATGGCGCCAAGCGCGCCGCCCGTTGGCGACGCTTCGCGCATCTTCTGAAGCTCGGAGAAGCCGAGGTTTGCCTTGATCGTGGTCACGTCCTGCCGCAGGTCGTAGGCGCCCGTCCCCGGAATCATTCCCGCCACCGCGCCAGTAAAGCCCGTGTTGAAACTGGTAGCGCGGTCCAGTGCGGTGTCGATTGCGCCCACCGTGTTCCCGATCTGCGCGATGGTGCCTGGTGCACCGCGAGCCGCCGCTGCTCTGCGCTTTGCTTCTTCTTCAGCCATCTCTGCCTGCTGCTTTGGCGTCAGGCCGGGCGTAGCGGCAGCGGGGCCGGGAGTTTGCGCAGGAGGCTGCCCAATAACGCCAGGACGCGGCAATTGCCCCGGCTGGACCGCTGGTACGGCAGCAGCGGAACGCGCTTGCGGCAGCACCTGCGGCGCGCCCTGCGTCGATTGCATTGGCGGCATGCCTTGCGGCGGCGAAGCGCCAAGGATCGGCATAGGGGCATTGGGCGGAAGGTTTGGTTGCCCCGCGCCAGCGCCCCCTCCGGGAGCCATGCCGGTGTTGAAATACAGGTTCGCCTGCGACACGCCGAGATTTCCTGCGGCAATGGCGTTGCTCGCCGCCCCTTGACGCAGACGCTCCCTCTGCTCTGGCGACAAGTTTTGCCACTGGAACTGATCCCACGCGATGCGGGCAGACTCGCCGGGGGTCATTTGGCGACGGCGAGGCTCAATCCCTTCGATGGGTTGTCCAGTCTGCGGATTGGTCGGGATCAGTTGAGTGCCATCGTCCAGCCACTTAACGTCTCGCGCAGGCACCAGCAGCGAGAAATCCCGCCCACCGCCTTGCGTGAACGCCCGCACGCTGTCCGGCGTGAAGTCCTTGGGATTGACCTTGGCAAACGGGCTTTCTGGCGTCTTGAGAGACTGCGCCAGCAGCACGTTGCCAAGTTGCTGCACGTTGGGGCTGCTCGAGCGCAAAGCGAGCCGCAGCGCTTCTCGCGGGTTGCCGGGAACCTGCTGCATTTCCACGGTGGGATTGCCAGTAGCGTCAGGCATCCCCTCGCCGCCGCGCTCATAGCCTTGAAAGGTGCGCAGCACGGCGTCCATCTCCTGGCCCTGCTGATCGCGGAATTGCTGATTCACACTGCGCTGGCGCTCGGTCGTCTCCCGATCCATCTGCCCGCCCTGATAGGCATTGAACAGACCCGCCAGGCGCTGCGTGATCGACGGGGCGACAAACCGCCCCGACACCATCTGTCCTTCCGGTTGCGCGGACTGCTGGCGCAAGATGTCGGCCATGCGGCGACGGCGGGCAATTTCGTCCTGCTCGGCCTGCATGTCGAAGGCTTGAGCCTGCGCGGGCGGGGTTGATACCTGGAAGGATTGGGCCATCGTTTATTTCTCCATCAAACCGCCGAGAAACCCGCCTGCCTTGGCACCAAGCGGGCCGCCCAGCGCCGCGCCGCCCAAGCTGAACAGGCCGCTCATCATGTTGTTGCTGCCCGCTTGGTTGGCGTTGAATTGGCCCAACTGCGCGTTGTAGCCCGCGGAAGTCGCACCAATCACATCCGGCGCACCGATGCTTTGCATGGTCGGCCCGTTGAACTGCGGCACCGTCACCTGTGAGCCAGTACGCAGCGCGTTCAACTCGTTCAACGGCAGGTTGCGCAGCGCCAGATCCTGCTGCAACGCAGGCGCCCGCTGGCCGAATGCCTGCGTGATTGCGGCCAGACGCGCGTCGTTTTCCTGCCGGCCCAAATCATCCTGCGCGTTGCGATAGGCTTCCGAGCCTTGCATGATTCCCTGATTCGACAGGCGTACGTCCTGCGCCGCGCGGGCGCGGTCCTGCATCGGCTGAAGCCTGCCCATGATCGCGGACTCGGCGCGGTCCTGGAGCTGGTTGACGTTGGCCACGTCATACGGCGTGGCGAAGGTATCGCCCACGCGGCCCAAGCCATACTCGGCCACGTTGCCCAGATCGCCGATGATGCGCTGCTCTTGGTCGAACCGCTGCTGGCCCATCGGGGTCAGCGCCGTCGTGTCCTCGAAGATCGGGATTTCGCGTCCGTCCTTGAGCGTGTAGCTTGACACCTGCCGGCTTGATTTCTG
>Ga0114980_10001452_pt1 | contig 16970 bp, 18 predicted proteins | sample S_140806_EF_Meta_FD_87018 | JGI IMG/M metagenome (GOLD analysis project Ga0114980, IMG submission 87018) | Freshwater microbial communities from Lake Simoncouche, Canada to study carbon cycling - S_140806_EF_MetaG | ecosystem: Environmental > Aquatic > Freshwater > Lake | place: Lake...
CTTAGGTTTAGCGATTGCTTTGGAAGATGCACGACTGCATTCAGGATGGATTGATGTCTGGGGCTCTCCTGGCAAAGGCACAATGTTTCGATTAACTTTGCCCAGAATTGCGCACAAAGCAATAAGTAGTTCTTCATTACCACTTGGAATAGGTAGTGAAGAAAAATATGAATTAGATATGTCAGCACTTCAAGAAATGCTTGATCCTGATACAAAGATTGCTAAACAATGAAAAAGTATTTCATTGTTTTGATTTCTCTAGCTTTAGTTGCTTGTGGAAATATTCCTAAAAATAGTTCAATTCAAGAAGGCTCAATATTAGGTTCAGTTCCAGAGGGTTCAATTGTTCGAGTAATTGCAAGTGCTCCTCAAGAGGGAATGACTCCAGAAGAAATAGTTTCAGGTTTTCTTAACGCATCAGCTTCAAGTGAAAATGATTTTAAAATTGCCAGGGAATATCTAATTCCAGAGTTAAGAAGTTCTTGGCAACCAACACAACAGATTCAAGTTTATGAAGGACAAGGTCGACTTAATTTGACTCAAAGTAACACTGTTGTTTTCACTGCTCCACTCAATTCTGTTATTGATGCTCGATCAAGAATTACATTGAGTGAACCGGATTCTCAATTAGTACAAGAATTTAAGTTAAAAAAAGTTGATAATGAGTGGAGAATCAATTTAGATATTAAAGGTTTATTGATTTCTCGAGCAGATTTAAATAGAAGTTTCACTACATTTCCACTTTGGTTTCCTGATTCATCACTTAAAACCCTTACCCCGGATGTGGTGGTTTTGCCTAGATCAACAACAGGAAATGCGACCAGACTTATGCAGTTACTTCTGGCAGGTCCTGGTGAAAATCTAACTGGAGCAGTTAGATCAGCATTTCCAGTTGGAACGACTTTGGCAATAAATTCTGTTCCTGTAAGTAACGGATTGGCCACCGTTTCCTTAAATGAAACGGTGTTAAGTGCTGAACCTTACTTAAGAGAAGTATTGTCAGCTCAAATTGTTAAGACACTTTCCAAAATCCCTGAAATTAGAACAGTCAGAATCAACGTCGGCAGTTCGTCTCTAATTGTGCCTAACACCCCAATTAGACAAAGCACAACACTTTGGGAAAAATTCTCCCCAGACTCCAACCGTGAAGCTGATGCTTTAGCAATTCAAAATGGAAAAATTCTCAGAATGGATACCGAAGTTACATCAACAATTTCTGATGATTACTTCAACTCTGGCAGATGGTTTGCGGCAACGGCAAATAGAGATGAAAATATTTTAGCCGCAGTTACAGAAGATAGAACAAAATTTGTTGTACAAAATAGTTCTACTGCGACTCCTAGAAGAGTATTAATTGAAGGTCAAGGATTTAGAATTCCTCGCTCCGATATTTTTGATGCAATCTGGGTTACAGGGTTAAACCAAATATCAGTTGTTCAAAATAATCGGGTAGTTAACGTATCGATAGATGGTATAGAAAAACAAAATGTAATTGATGTTATTCCTTCCCCCGATGGCGTAAGGGCATTACTTATTGTGAATACTGCCTATGGAACGGAATTAAGAATTGGCACAATTGTTAGAGATGATCAGAGCATTAAAATAATTTATGTAAGAAAATTAATCAGAGATGGATTTTCCGTAACCCAAGCTACCTGGCAAGATTCTGGAATTGTTCTATATCTGGACAACCTGTCGGAACCAGCAAGTATCTACTCGATAGATACCTTCACTGGATTTTCTAAATCACTTTATTCTCAACTTGGTACACGAAATCTTGCAAGTGTTATTAAGAAGCCTACGTATTTAACCCTGGAAGATGGATCTCTTTTAGAAAGAGTTAGTGGAGAATGGATTGGTAGAGGTAATTTAATAAACGCAACTTACCCAGGTTAGTTGTCCACAAGTCATATTTTCCCACAAATTCATAACTGATAATTATTTGAAGTCCTAAATTAAATCAAACTTAATTAATGACTATCAACTCAATTCTTCAAGATCTTTCGGGACTTTTAGCACAGAACTACTGCTATTTTTGCGGAAAAGTCGAAGAGATTATTTGCCATGAATGTGTCATCTCAAATTTGGAGTTAGCCAAAATACAATACATTCAAAATGTCCCGATTCTAACAATGACCACAAAAGATAAAACCTTTTCAAAATTGATAACCTCTTATAAAGATGAAGGAGTTTCTAATCTTGTGGAGCCTTTTTCAAAAATACTTTCAGTTGGCTTAAAGTTTTTTTCCAAACATCAACATGTAAAAGTTGTCAATGTGCCAAGTACAACTAAAGCAATTGTGAAAAGAGGATTTGATCCAATTAGTTTGATGACTGAGTCTGCCTGCTTAATTGCTGGTAGGAGGTTTATTTACGAAAAACGGTTGCTGGTAAATCAAAGAGATAGAAAGGATCAGGCAAGTTTAAATTTTGAACAACGAAAATTGAACACTGAAGGTGCATTTAAGGTCAACTTTGTGGAAACCAAACCTGTGATAATTGTTGATGATTTAATCACCACTGGGACTTCAATTACTCAGAGTATTTGTGCATTAAGAGCAAAAAAGGTAAACATCAAAGCTTGCGTAATCTTGGCATCGAATCATTAATCTTCCTTGAACTGCTCAGTCACAAGATAAATATTCAAATGCATTAGACTAGAAATAATCAGATTGAGGTGTGTTGTGGAAATTGTAATTCACGGTAGACACGCAGATATTAAAGATGATTTCAAAGAATATGTAATCAAACAAAGTGCCAAATTAGAAAAATTTGGGGTAAACATTGCTTTGTTAGATGTTGAAGTTACACATCGAGAAAATAAAAGACAAAAGAAAGTCGAATTTCAAATTGATTTGACAGCTAAAGGTGCTGGAACCAACCTTCGTTCTCAATCAGAAGGATCTGATATGAATTCTTGTTTGGATCATGCGATGAAGAGATTGGTAGAACAACTGCGTAAAACCGCAGACCGACGACGATTCCATAGACATCGGGATGATTCTGTTTTATCTGCGTCTGATGTGAGCAAATTAAAGGGAATATAGGTCTTTAGATTTGGTTAAAAACGCAATTGCGTAACATAGGACTTGGCTTATTTCAGACACTACTAATTAGAGGAAAATAATCGTGGTTTTAGTGCTTGACAAGATATTGCGTGCTGGTGAGGGTCGAGTCCTGCGCAAATTAGAAAGTCTTGCCAAACAAGTTAACGCTCTTGAAGCCGATATTAAAAAATTAAGTGATGACCAACTTAAATCTTTAACAAGTTCTTACAAACAACGCGTACAAAATGGTGAATCACTTGATGACTTATTGCCAGAGGCTTTCGCCACGGTAAGAGAAGCATCGTTACGAACACTGGGCCAAAGGCATTATGACGTGCAATTAATGGGTGGAGCAGCTCTTCATCTTGGAAATATTTCTGAAATGAGAACTGGTGAAGGTAAAACTTTAGTCTCAACATTGCCTGCATATTTAAATGCTTTAAGTGGCAAAGGTGTTCATGTTGTAACAGTCAACGATTACCTTGCTCATCGAGATGCTGAATGGATGGGAAGAATTCATCGCTTCTTAGGTTTAACAGTTGGCACCATTAGTCCAAATATGGATAGCGCATCAAGAAGAGATGCCTATTTGTGCGACATAACTTATGGAACAAATAATGAATTTGGTTTTGACTATTTAAGAGACAACATGGCTTGGTCTCCAACAGATCGTGTGCAAAGAGGTTATAACTTTGCCATTGTTGACGAAGTAGATTCGATTTTGATTGATGAAGCAAGAACACCATTAATTATCAGTGGTCCTGTTGATGGCACAAATGCCTACTATAAAGACTTTGCTCGAATTGTTAGCACAATGCAACCCGGTAAAGATTATGAAGTAGATATCCGAAAAAGAACTGTAGGCGTATTAGAAGAAGGAATAGCCACAGTTGAAAAATCTCTTAAAATAGATAACTTGTATGAATCTGTTAATACTCCTCTTATTGGTTACTTAAACAACGCTTTAAAAGCAAAAGAATTATTTAAACGTGACAAAGACTATGTGGTTATGAATGGTGAAGTATTAATTGTTGATGAGCACACCGGAAGAATGCTTCAAGGACGTAGATACAACGAAGGAATGCATCAAGCGATTGAAGCCAAAGAAAATGTTGAGATAAAGCAAGAAAATCAAACTTTAGCAACTGTTACTCTGCAGAACTATTTTAGAATGTATTCAAAGCTTTCCGGTATGACTGGAACTGCGATGACTGAAGCTGCAGAATTTGACAAGATTTACAAACTTGGCGTGGTTCAAATTCCAACAAATAAATCAATGATCAGAAAAGATCAATCTGATTTAATTTATAGAACCGAAGAAGCAAAATTTATAGCCGTTGTGGAAGATCTGTTTGCACGACATGAAAAAGGTCAACCAGTATTGGTGGGAACAACTTCTGTTGAACGATCTGAATATTTAAGCGGTTTATTAAAGAAACGTGGTATTCCTCACGAAGTATTGAATGCTAAGAACCACGAACGAGAAGCAGCAATTGTTGCGCAAGCTGGCCGAAAAGGTTCAGTAACAGTTGCGACAAACATGGCAGGTCGAGGAACCGACATCATGCTTGGTGGAAACCCTGAATTCCTAGCTAATGCTGCTTTGATGCAAAAAGGTTTGGATCCTGATGTTGATTTAGATGCTTATAACCATGCATACATTGAAGAAGTAAAACTTGCTGCGCAAAGAGTTGAAGCAGAACATAACGAAGTATCTGCCTTAGGTGGACTTTACGTATTAGGAACAGAAAGACATGAATCAAGACGAATTGATAATCAGTTAAGAGGAAGATCTGGTCGTCAAGGAGATCCTGGTGAATCAAGGTTTTACCTATCTTTACAAGACGAACTTATGCGTAGATTTAAAGGCGAATTAGTTGATGCATTCTTAAGAAGATTTAACGTCCCAGATGATGTTCCTATTGAAGCAAAAATGGTTACAACAGCCATTAGAAATGCCCAAACACAAGTTGAACAACAAAACTTTGAAATTAGAAAAAACGTTCTTAAATATGATGAAGTATTAAACAGACAACGTCAAGTAATTTATGCCGAACGAGCAAGAGTATTAGAAGGTCAAGACTTATCTGATCAAATTCTTGAATTTATTGATGAAACAATTCAAGCCTACGTACTTGCAGCTACTAGTGAAGGTTACCCAGAGCAATGGGATCTAGACCAATTGACACTGGCACTTAAGAATCTTTATCCAATAGCAGTTTCTCTTGATTCTTTGAAGCAACAAAATGGTGGCTCTATCGATCAAGAAATTTTGTTAGATGCATTTAGAAAAGATGCGGCCCAGGCTTATAGAACAAGAGAAACACTTTTAACTCCAAAAGTTATGCGTGAATTAGAACGCCAAGTAGTACTTAGTGTGCTTGATAGAAAATGGCGCGAACATTTATATGAAATGGATTACTTACAAGAAGGAATCGGACTTCGAGCTATGGGACAAAGAGATCCTTTAGTTGAATACCAAAAAGAAGGTTATGACTTGTTTGTTGTCATGATGGAAGCCATAAAAGAACAAGTAGTCGGATTCACTTTTAATGCACAAGTTCAAGTTCAGGAAAATCAAGAATCAGTTGAAGCAAAAGGTTTCACCAAAGTTGAAAAACAACAAAATCTTTCCTATAGCGCACCTTCCATTGATGGCGAAGTTGCTCCAGCATCCCAAGTGGTTAAAGCAAGTGGGGTTGCAGAAGTTGGTAGAAACGAACTTTGTCCTTGTGGTTCAGGAAAGAAATATAAACGTTGTCACGGAGCAAGTAACTAGGCAACCAAAAGTTGGGTACAACGCCAACGATCGTTTTCTGCTTCTAGTCTTAAACCCATTCCTCGTCCTCGAATACCTTTTTGTATCACAGCTGTAGCCTCTACCACCTTTTCATTAGGTGTTTCAATTCTTAAACTTCTTACAAACGGTCTTGATCTTTTTGCATGTAATTCATTCTTTGGTTGAATTTGTCTATCTATTTCGCGGTAAACATCAAAAGAGACCCAGCGCATTAATTGAAATACTGGTCTTTCACCGACCAAGACTTCAGCAATTCCAGTAGCTAATTGTTTAGTCCAAGCTTCTGGTTCAGGCAATCCATTTACAGTTTTGAATGAGTAGTTTGGTCTATTAGGCGAAATTGTCATTTGTAAATCAATTTCTGTTTGAATCCACTTGCTTCCTTTAATAGCAACTGGGCTTAAGTGTAAAAGAACTTGACCTATCGTTTGTTTTTCACTCTTTATTATCTTCAATTAATCTCCCCATGATCATATTGAAAATCGAGAGATAAAGATGAAACAAAAATCAATATTGGTCAAACAACGTAATCCTTTCGGTTTCCTAGGGCATATTTGCCCCATTTGTGTTGAAGCAAAAGTATAAGTATTTAACAATGCTTCAGTGAATGATAATTATCTTTTTGAACTAGAGAGAAATCTTGAACTTCAGGCAAGCAGTTTCCTGATGCAAAAAGATGGCTTCTCACTTCAGTCTCAAATTAGAACCGAACACTTTCAGCAAACTTTATTCGACCGATTACGAGCGAAAGTAAACAGTAAGATAACAATAGAAGTTAAATCTCGAGGCAACTTCACAGGAATTCTATTAGAAATTGCGGCAGATCATATTTGTTTGGAAGTTGGCGAGAAAGAGTTAGCCATTCCTAATTGGTCCATTCAAGCAATTAAAGATCTAGGTAATAAATTTATTCCGCCAACCATTCTTCAAAGCAAGTGGAATTTTCAATCCCTTTTAAGGTCCAATCAAATGGAACAGAATCAGATTGCGGTACATCTAGAAAGTGAAAAAGTAATCTCAGGAAAAATACTTGGAGTGTACTTAGATCATTTTGATATAAGTTGCAATGACTCAGTAATTTCATTCTTTAATCAAAATGTCGCATACATCAGTAAAGATAGAGACATCAATGATTAAGTTAAAGAAAAATAGAATACAAAAATCTAGTCAGTTAAAACTAAAGAATTCTCAAAAAATCTACATGATTGCGGGTTTGGTCACATCTTTAATTGCTAGTTTGGCACTTTATTTAAATGCAGAGCAAGCAGGTAAAAGGCAAGAAGTATGGGTCAGTTCAACATCAATTGCCGCTGGACAAATTATTGATGAGCAAAATGTTGAATTAACCAGAGTTGATTTAGGGCAAGTTGCCGGGAGTTACTTAAATAACGAAAGTGAAGTTATTGGCAAATCTGCTTTAGAGCCATTGGCACCTGGACATCTATTAAGACCTGAAAATATTGGAATTAAGTCAAATTTAAGAAATGTAGCTCTTAGTATTTCGAATGGTCATTTACCACCATCTTTAAAAACTAATGATTGGGTCGATATCTGGTTTAGTGATCCAATAAAAATGAGTTCAACTTTGATTATTCCAAAAACATCGGTTGTGTGGGTAGATGAAATTAACTCAAATTTCGGAGGAGTCACAACTGTGGTGGTGGCTGTACCTGAAGCAAACGTGCTGCAGCTAGTTACTTCAGCAAGGACAGATGGAATCGATTTGGTGCAACGTGAAAATTAATATTTTGCTTGCTCTCACAAATGAAACCTGGCAACTAGAAGTGATGTCAAATATCAATGAACAAAATCAATTAAAGATTAAAAGAAGATGTGTTGATTCAGTTGATCTGATGTCTGCACTTCATTTAGGTTTAGCAAATAAAGTAGTTGTGAGTGCAGATTTTCCAAACTTAAATATTGAAACTATTGTCAACGCGAAGAAATTAGGTTGCGATATTTATGGTATTTATCTACAAGATGATTTGGATAGCGCGGAGAAACTTAAAAACATTGGAGTTTCGACTAATTTTGCAATCAACGCATCTGATAACAATAAGTCTTTAAAGCTTCTAGTTTCACAATTATCAAACATCACCGAAATAGATAAATTCAGCTCGGGACTAGAAGAATTAACGCAGATTCCAGGGTTAATTAATGTTTGGGGGATTAACGGATCTCCTGGCAGAACTACAACAGCAATCAACCTTGCTTTTTGTTTGGCTAACAAAAATTTTCCAACATTATTAATTGATTTAGATGCAGTTGCGCCGAGCATTGCCGCATCCCTAGGAATTGTTAGCGAAGTACCGGGGATTTCTTCGGTCATTCATGATGCCTTAAAGGGAAAACTTAACATTCAATCTTTTGAAAAGAATGTAATCGAAGTCAATTCTGGGCTACATGTATTAACTGGAATAACAAATCCTAAAAGGTGGCCTGAACTAAGGACCGAAGGATTACTCCAGGTACTTAAACAAGCATCTCAAATTTATCCCAATATTGTTTGTGATCTAAGTTCTGTTTTACCAGAGACACTAGATTCAAATTTGAACAATCTAGATATCTTTAGACGCTTTGACCACATTCCAAAAGTTTTAGAATTATCGTCACAATTGATATTTGTGTTGAACGCCAACCCATTGGGCCTAATAAGATCCAGTGAGTCTCTTGAAGCACTTAGTGAAATATGTAAACGAGAACCATTGATAGTTCTAAACAAAGTTAATAGTTTTAATCTAGGGGCAAAGTATGAATCAACTGTAGAAGCAATATTAGGTAGATGGATAAACCAGAGCAAATTCAGAGAATTCCTGATTGCCCAGAATTATTTGCAGGAAGTTGGTTGAAGGCTCAATCTGTTTTGAATTTGGGAGATGGGGAAATAGTTGGAATATTTAACAAAATCTCTAATCTTGTAAGAAATGAAGTTTCAAAACCGCCTAAATCCAAACGTTTCTTAAGGAGAGTTAGCTAGGTACTAAACTAATTTCATGCCCGCAAATGACAAAAATCCCATTGCTTTAATTGTTGATTGGGGCGGGGTTCTCACTAATGGATTAGATCACATGCTCACTAATTGGACTGGGCAAGAAAATATAGATTTAGAGGTTTACTACAAAGTCTTCAATCAATGGTTGGGTCCAGAATTAGAAAAGGAATTGAGACTTAACCCGGTTCACGCCCTTGAAACAGGCGAGATGTCTGTTCCTGACTTCGAAGTAGAACTTGCTCACGCTCTCTTAACTCTAGGAAATATAAAAGTAAATTCTGCAGGTTTACTGGAAAGAATGTTTCAATTCTTTGAACATGCACCCGATATGAATGGATTAGTGCATAGGGCGCGTAAGAAAGGCATAAAAACAGCACTCTTATCTAACTCTTGGGGAAATACCTATCCTCGACATGGATGGGACGACATGTTTGATGAGGTTGTAATTTCAGGTGAAGTTGGAATGAGAAAACCTGATGCAGAGATTTATCACCACACACTGGATTTATTAAAAGTTAAACCTGAAGAATCAGTTTTCGTTGATGATTTGGCTCATAACATTAAAGCTGCTGCAGATTTAGGAATGATTGGTGTTCTGCACGTTGATTATGAATCAACAAAAGAAGAATTAGAGATAATTTTTAATCAGAAATTTGAATAGCTTTTAGCCACTGATTTAATATTTCAAAGTCTTCCAGTAAGGCTTTCTTCCAATACTTAGACACAAATTCTTCTGCAAATGAGCTCATTAAGAAAATCTTTGATTGAACAATTGATTCGACTCTAATTAGAGCTCCCAAGTTTTCAGTTTCAAAATACATCTGGGCAGATATTGAGGTTTGAATATTTGGAATAGAAAGCTGAATCTCTATTAAATCTTGCGATCTAAAAATCCAGTTTTCATTCAAAGAGATTGGGTTACTCACCATTTTTTGTGCAGCTGCTGGGATTTCAAAATCAATCTGTCTTGATATATCCAGCGTATTTGCTTTAGTATCGTTAAATTCTATTTTCTTTAAACTTTTAGATTCAGCTCGTTTTTTATGGAACTCTATATCTTTAAGAGCCGCTAATAATTTAATAACTGAATATTCACTGTGAAAAGTGTCTTTTAAGTTTAGAGCCATATCTTTATTTTGCCAGACCATGGGATAAGTTGGGCTCATGGCCGCATTCTTAGCACTCATATCTAGTTTGATGTGGGGCACTGCAGATTTTTTCGGCGGATTTGTTTCTAAAAAAATTCCTGCAAATAAAGTTCTAGTTCTGTCCTATCCAGTTGGATTGTTTTTTCTAGTTATTTATGCCTTGATGCTTCCAGGTGAAATTACTCTTAACGGTCTAGTAATCGGATTAATTGCAGGGGTAGTTGGAATTTTGGCAATGGGAAGTTTGTATTTAGCATTAGCAATTGGGCCAATGGGAGTCATGAGTCCTGTTACAGCTGCTTCTTCAACTTTTATTCCTATTGCAATGGGATTGCTTGTAGGAGAGAAATTAAGTTGGATTGCATGGGCTGGAATTGGGATCGCGATTCTTTCCGTAGTCCTAGTAAGTATGGAAACTTCTCCAACTGGAGGAAGGCTAGTAATTAGCGGAAAAGGATTAGCACTCTCCATAGCATCAGGACTTTTGATTGGCACATTTTTAAGTTTGGTTGGTTTAGCTTCAACTAATAATGGAATGTGGCCGCTGGTCTTTGCCAGATTGATGTCTTCAATATTAGTTTTGGGATATTTCATGATAAAGAAATCAGAAAAATTTAATACAGGTTATGATTCTAAACTTTTTGCTTTAGTTATTATCTCTGGAGCTCTAGATGCCACTGCTAACGCAGTCTTTGTACTAGCTACCTTTGATGGATACTTATCTATCGCCGCTGTGATTGCTTCTCTTTATCCTGCAGCAACAGTAATTTTGGCAACAGCATTTTTGAAAGAAAAGTTAACCGGTATTCAATTTGTGGGAATCGGTATGGCTTTCTTTTCAGCAGGAATCCTTTCCCTGGTTTAAAATTAGTTATAAATTTCGTCCCAAATCTGGTACGGAAAACATAGTTAAAACATTAACTATTTTGAAATAAGAAATTATAATTTTATGCAACCAAAGGTGGTGCATATGATTATCACTGACACTCGGCCAGTTGCTCGAACATTATTGCGATCCAAACCAATTCCAAATACCAGACAAGATCGAATAATGGGTGCTTTATTGGGTGCCGCCATTGGTGATGTGATGGGAAATGCCATCACCGGATTAAATCAAGAAGAAATTAGAGAAAAATTCGGTGAGTGGGGAATCTCTTCACCACCTTATGAATCTTTAGTCTCACATAATTTTCAATTAACACTGTTTGCACTCGATGCCTTAATCAATTGCACTCAAAAATCTCAAAGACTTTCTGTTAAAGACATAGCTGAATGTTTAATTAAGTGCATTAAGGAATGGGAAACAGTTGTAAATCATCCAAATCTCTTTCATGGAATTAATCATTTAGCTGATCGAAACAGTGTTTGCACCGATTTTATGAAAAATTACCCTTTATGGAGATTCAAAAGACCAGGAATTAAAACTAGTAAAACCAATATTTCAGACCAAATAAATCCCATGTTAATTGCTTTACTTTTATGCGCCAATCTAAAGACTGTTCAAGAAGTCTCTCTTGAGTTAAACAAAGCTTTTGGGACAACCGAAATCGGTTTAGATATTGATTTATTTACCTCGCTTTTTAATAACACTGAATCTTTGACCAAAGAAAATAAAGTCAAAGGATTAAGTGTGATGTGTGAAAAAATAAATCAATCAAAAAGACCAGATTTAATGGGTATGATTGCAGGATTTGAGCATGGAGCCAAATATGGCATTAAAGCTTTTAAACAGATTTGGTATTTAAGAATTGATGCCATGAATTTAAATGAACAAATGGGTTGGCGAGTTGCAAGAAATATTAAGAGTTTTTAATAAACAGGTAAATAGAGGCAACAATAGCTACCACTAAAATTATTATTCTGAAATATGATGCGTCAAGTTTTTGAGCTAAGCGCCCACCTAAGAGGCCACCAATAATTGATCCAATTGCAACTGAAATTGCTGTTTGCCAGACAACTAAACCTGAGAAAACAAATATCAAAGCTGCGATGGCATTTCCCGTTCCTGAACCAAGATTCTTTAAACCATTTGCTTGCTGAATGTTGGCAAGACCAGCTAAACCAAATATTGCTAAAAGAACAACGCCTGTGCCTGCTCCAAAATAACCAACATAAATTCCAGCAACGATAAATCCTGGGACAATTAATTTGTAGTTTAATTTGTGACTTTGCTTTGGAAATAGCTTATAAACTAGGGGCTGAATAGCAATCAATATTCCGGCTGCACCAATTAAGAAAGGAACTATCTTCTCAAAGTTTCTTTCAGGTAAATAAAGCAGAAGCGAAGCACCAATAATTGAAAACAACGGCATCAAAATGACAGATAACCAAGCAAGCTTCTTTTGTTCCTTTAATACTTTTCTATAAGTCCAGCTTCCAGCAAGTGATCCTGGAAAAACTCCCACTGCTGCCGTTACGTTTGCAACGAGAGGGGATAAACCTAATGCCACCAAGGTGGGAAAAACAATTAATGTTCCACCACCTGCTACAACATTTAGAAAACCACTTGCCATACCTGCAAGTAGAGCAATGAATAAATCCATTAATTACTTATTAATTAAGCGCCATGAAACGGGAAGCAAAGAGGCAGCTAAAGCTGCTTTAATCGCATCACCGATCAAGAAAGGAACTACTCCGTTTAGTAACGCATAATAAAAACCTTTACCGGTATAAAAAGCCAACCAGGTTGCACCCATTGAATAAATAATCAAACTTCCCACAAGATAACCAACTAAAACTCCTTGAATTCTTTTTGTGGTTATTTTTTTAGCAAGAAGACCTACTACATAACTTGCAACTAAGAATGCAAATAAATATCCAGCGGTTGCTCCAAAGATTGCTTCAATGCCGGCTTTATTTCCTGCTAAAACTGGTAGACCTACTGCGGCTAATAATAAATAAGCAAATTGTGCAATTAAAGATCTAACAGGTCCGATAACAGCTGCTCCAAAAAGAATTGCAAATGTTTGCATGGTTAATGGAATTGGAGTAAAAGGCAGAGGAATAACTATTTGTGCACTTAAAACTGTCAGAGCAGTTAAACTTGTGATTTGCACCAAAGCCGAGGTGCGAGTTCTTTGCCAAATTGAATCAACGATAAATGGTGAAGCGCTAAGTGTTGTCAATTTCTCTCCCTAGATTGATTACTGATGTTACCAAGACACTTCATGACGATGTGGGGGATTAGCACCTTGCCTTGAGCAGGTTATGGCTGACACCGCAGAGCAGTTGGTCAGGATTTCAGTTAAATCATCACTACTTAAATTGTCCAAAGCATTTTTATTGATCAAAGAATTCTCAAGTAATTGAGTAATTAAGGCTGCTGCAAAAGTGTCCCCGGCTCCTATGGTGTCGATTACTGCAATTTCGTTTGCCTTAACTTCAACAATTTCAAGTTTCTTATTTACAGCAAAAGCACCTTTTTTTCCTAAAGTAACTACCACTAAAGAAGCTCCGCTTTCAATAATGTTTATTGCAGAATCCTGAGGATTATTATTTGAAAAAATCCAATTTAAATCCTCGTCACTTGCTTTAACGACATGAGAAAGACTTGCCAATTTTTTAGCTCTGCTTCTAACGTCTACTTCATTTTCTCCATCTAAGGGATGTCGAATATTTGGATCAAAAGTTAACAAATATTTATTTGATTGCCGCAATTGACTAAACCATTTTTCAATATTGGTTGCTCCTGGTTCTATATAGGAAGTTAAAGAACCCAATTGAACTATTTGGATATCTGGATCAATGACTTGATTTAGTTCCTCAAATGTCCAACCGTAGTCCGCAGCACCTCTTAGGTTTGCCTCATATTTGGCAGATCCATCTTTTTGAATCAATGCGTTTACAACAGAAGAAGGATTTTTAACTATCAATGAATAGTCTAAATTAATATTTTGACTAGTTAGATAATTTCTTATCTCGGTTCCGAATTGATCAGTTGAAGTTCTAGCTTTCATATAAGTTTTAGTTCCTAGCCGAGCAAGCGCTACGGCTGTGTTTGCTGGAGAGCCACCTGGAATATTTTTGATTTCCCCGTTTATTCCATGCACGACATCAACGAGTGCTTCACCTATAACTAGAACACTTGGCATGGTCTAACCAATTATGCCAAGTAAATTATCTATTTCTTCTAATTCGTGAAATTAGTTTGAAAATTGCCACAATTACCAGGATGGCGATAATCCAAGGGATGAAGTAACCCAAAATTGAGGTTAGGTTGGCTGCTGCATTTAATAAGGCAATAAATCCCTTTTCGATTCCGGCTAAGAAACCAATCGGTTTGATTGCGCTGAAAGAATCATTAGGGAGAAGAGCTAAGTAGATTACAGACATATCTACTTGTTCTGAAAGGTATTTCAATTGTGCAGTCAAACTATCTAATTCTGCTTGTCTTTCAGCAAGTGCAGTTTCTGCAGCTATTAAATCAGATGTATTAGTAGCAGAAGAAATTAATTGTTTGAATCTTTCAATTGAAGAATTTAGTGCTGCGATTCGTGCATCTAAATCAACTTTTTGCATAGTTACATCGGTTGCAGAGATAGAAGATGATTCAACATCTCCTAAGCCTTTGAAGGCATCAAGGGCTTTTTCAAGATTTGCAGACGGAACTCTAATTGTTAAATTGGCACTTAATGAATCTTCACTTCCTGGATTTTTATATTGAGAAGAGTCATCAACTCGACCTTCAAATTGAGAAGCTAGATCTTGAGCTTGAGTTATTGATTTTTCTACGTTCTTGACTCTTATTGTCAAGGAAGAAGTCTTAATAATTGATCTATCGATTGAAACTTTATTTTCAACCATCATGTCGCCGGATGCAGGTACCGAGCTTATTGAAGAGTCAGACATTCCCATGGAGGTATTTGTTGACCCACAGGCAGTTAATGCCAAAGTTGCGATCATTGAAAGAGTTATAAAAGTTTTCTTAAACAATTTGTCTCCAAGATTTGACTCGTATTTACACTATATCTCTTTGTAAATTAGTTGTCTCAAACATCGAGAAGGGGTTGGCAAAACAATGAAGTTAGCCTCACGAGTGTTTAACTTTTAAGACCAGCGCAACACAAATTTATACACTTGTTATGAACTTAATCCCGCTTCGGCGTATTCTTGGGAGCACTATGGTTGATAAAAATATTGATTGGGAATTGCTTCGCGCTGAGGCCAAAAAAGCCCAAAAGAATGCTTATGCAAATTATTCTAAATTTCCAGTAGGAGCAGCAGCTCTAGTTGATGATGGTCGAATAGTTTCTGGCTGCAATGTTGAAAATGCATCTTATGGATTAACCCTTTGTGCAGAATGTGGATTAGTTTCACAACTTGCATTAACTGGTGGTGGAAGACTAGTTGCGTTTTCTTGTGTTGGACCAGAGCCTGGAATTTTGTTACCTTGCGGAAGATGTCGACAATTATTACAAGAACATGGTGGATCAGAATTGATAATTGATCACAATGATGGACCAAAGAAGTTAAAAGAATTACTCCCAGATGCATTCGATGGAAGTCATTTAAAGTAAATGAAAGAACCATTAGGAATTATTGCTGGAACTGGTTTTTATTCAATTGCAGCACTAAAAAATCCTGAAGTAAAAGTCATTGAAACCAAATATGGTCAAGCTCAAGTTACCGAAGGTACTTGGCATGATCGCACCACTTACTTTTTAACAAGACATGGAACCAAACATTCAGTTCCACCTCACAAAGTTAATTACCGAGCAAATATTCAATCTTTAGTTGATTTAGGGGTGAAAGATATTTTGGCGGTAAATGTTTGTGGTGGAATTGATAAAACCGTTCCCGTTGGCGGATTGCAAGTAGTTGATGACTTTATTGACTTTACAAAAAACAGAATTTCTACTTTCTTTGATGGCGATGAAGGGGTAAATCATGTTGATATGACAAATCCTTATAACCAGGAATTAAGAAACGTGTTAGTTAAGAGTTGTCAGAATTTAAACATTCCAGTTTCTGATGGTGGAATCTATGGTGGATTTGAAGGACCAAGATTTGAAACAAAAGCAGAAATTCAAATGGCTAAACAAATGGGTGTAACTATGGTGGGAATGACTGGAGTTCCTGAAGTTGTCTTAGCGGTTGAAAAAGGTTTGCGTTATGCAGCAATTTGTATCGTGGCAAATCCTGCTGCAGGACTAAGCACCGAAGAAATAACAATGGAAGATGTACAAAAAGTTGTAGAAACCTCTGCTGCTCAAGTTGTGCAAGTACTTGATGAAGCCACAAAGATTTTGGCACAATAACTATGGCTACCCAAGTTGATTTGATTCTTCATAATGCTCAATATGTAGTTGTAGCTGATGCAAAAGCATCAGTTTTAAGAAATGTAAGTATTGCGATAAAAGATGAGAAAATATTTGGCATAGCGCCAATTGATCAAGAAAATCAGTGGCAATCAAGCAAAGTCATTGATTGTTCACATCATTTAGTGATGCCAGGACTAATTAATACCCATACTCACACTCCTATGACACTTTTGCGAGGAGTTGCCGAAGACGTTGATTTGCAAGGTTTCTTAGAAAAAGTCTGGGCTGAAGAAGCAAGAATTATGGATGAAAAAGGAACTTATATCGGTGCCAAGTTAGGAGCATTAGAAGCTTTACTTGGTGGAACAACTTGCACATTAGATATGTATTTGCATCCACACATGGCACATAAAGGTGCTGTGGAAGTTGGTTTAAGACATTTGATTGGTCCAGTATTTTTTGATTTTGCAGGTCCAGATGGGCTTGAATGGAATAAACGAATTGAACACTTAAGAAATTGGCCTAATGTAATTAAAGAAATAGGGGGCGCGTATGCACCTCTTGTTGCCCAACCTCATTCAACGTACACAGTTTCTCCAGAGCATTTAGCAGAAGTTGCAAAAGTTGCTAAAGAAATAGGAGCAATTTTTAATACTCATATTTCTGAGAATCAATCAGAAAATGAAGATGTTATTAAGCGCCATGGCAAAACTCCTACCAAAG
>Ga0114980_10001453_pt1 | contig 16964 bp, 13 predicted proteins | sample S_140806_EF_Meta_FD_87018 | JGI IMG/M metagenome (GOLD analysis project Ga0114980, IMG submission 87018) | Freshwater microbial communities from Lake Simoncouche, Canada to study carbon cycling - S_140806_EF_MetaG | ecosystem: Environmental > Aquatic > Freshwater > Lake | place: Lake...
AGCATCGACCGTGTGAGAGAGATTGTGGAAGCGAAGGTGAGTATGAATGTGTTGCTAGGGAAGCTGGTGTAGAGGGGCGAAGTGCGAAGTGCACGCGTTTAAAAAGCCCACGATTTTAATCGTGGGAATTCGAAGAGATCTGCGTGCATTCGATTTCTGCTCCCACGATTGAAATCGTGGGCTGTTCAACGCACCTCTTCACCTAACGAAAAACGGGCCTTTCCGGTACTTTGTACTTCGTACTTCGTACTTTTCTGCTAACGAGCAACGCACAGCAGTGCGCTGCTACACAGATTTTCGCGAACGGCAGAATTTAATTCCCTACCTCCGACATGAACTTAATCCGCATCAACCGCAAAGGCTCTTCCTCATAGTCGCCGTCGAAATACTCTTCTGCGGCGCGGATCTCGTCGGTTTCGGATTGCATGAAATACTCCATGATTTCGTCTTGCTGATCCTCGTCCAACTCTTCATCAATGAAGTATTGAATGTTGAGCTTGGTGCCCGATGAAACGATGGTCTCGAGCTCTTGGGTCAACTCGCCCATAGTCTTGCCTAGACCCTTTGCAATGTCAGGAAGTGGTATGCGCTTATCGATGTTCTGTATGATCTGAACTTTTTGTACGCTCTTAATGCCGGTCGACTTTACTACGAAATCAATTGGACGCTCAATCTCATTTTCATTCACATAGTTTTGAATGAGCTCGATGAAAGGCTTGCCAAACTTCTGTGCTTTGCCTTTTCCAACGCCGCCAATCTGCGCTATCTCGTCGAGCGTGATGGGGTATTGCGTGCACATTTCTTCCATGGCAGGGTCCTGCACTACCACGTAAGGCGGAATGCTTTTCTCCTTGGCTATGCGCTGGCGAAGGTCTTTCAGCATTTTGAAGAGCGTCTCGTCGACGGCACCTCCACCTTGCTTTGGAATCATCAAATCGTCGTCGTCGGTTTCACCAATTTCAACTTCTTTCACCACCATAAACGGCTGAGGCTTCTTCATGAAGGCCTTGCCCTCTGCGGTAATCTTCAGTGTGCCGTAGGTTTCTATTTCTTTCATCACAAAGCCACGCACATACATCTGGCGCACAATGGCGTTCCAGTATTTCTCGTCGTGTTCTTTGCCTTCTGCGAAGTGCTTGCTGAGGTTTCCTTTGTAGGTGGTCACTTCCGAGTTCTTCACACCGGCGATGACTTTACAGATGAAGCCTGCTTTGTGCAGCTCTTTGAATTCGCTGATGCAATCCAAAATCATCGCCACCTGCTCGCTGCCGTCGAACTGTTCTTTCGGTGAGCGTGAGTTATCGTCCATGCCTGCGCCTTCGCCATTCACGGAATCCCACTCTTCACCAAAGTAGTGCAATAGGTATTGGCGACGACTCATGGAGGTTTCGGCGTATGCGATTACTTCCTGAAGTAGCAACATACCTACTTCCTGCTCAGCTACAGGTTTTCCCTGTAAAAACTTCTCGAGCTTCTCGATGTCTTTTGGTGAATAGAAAGCGACACATACCCCTTCACCGCCGTCGCGACCTGCGCGTCCGGTTTCTTGGTAGTAGCTCTCCAAACTCTTTGGAATGTCGTGGTGAATGACAAAGCGCACATCGGGTTTGTCGATACCCATACCGAAGGCAATGGTGGCGCATATCACATCCACATCTTGCATCAGGAATTTATCCTGCACCTTGCTGCGCTGGCCACCGTCCATACCGGCGTGGTAGGGCAGGGCCTTGATGCCGTTCACTTGCAACAGTTCAGCAATCTCTTCGGTCTTCTTGCGGCTGAGGCAGTAGATGATACCACTCTTGCCACTGTTGGCTTTGATATAATGAATGATCTGTTTGCCTACATTGGCTTTCGCACGTATTTCGTAATACAGGTTGGCACGGTTGAAGGATGCTTTGAACAGCTTCGCATTCAACATACCGAGGTTCTTCTGTATGTCTTGCTGCACCTTCGGCGTTGCAGTGGCCGTGAGCGCCATAATAGGGCAATCTGCAATCTGCTCGATGATAGGGCGCAAACGGCGATACTCCGGACGGAAGTCGTGCCCCCACTCCGAAATACAGTGTGCTTCGTCGATGGCCACGAATGAGATTTTCACGCCGCGGAAAAACTCGACGTTTTCATCTTTGTTGAGCGATTCAGGCGCGACGTAGAGCAGTTTGCACTTTCCTTCCAGGATGTCGCTTTTAACCTGATTGATTTCTGTTTTATTGAGCGATGAGTTGATGAAGTGGGCCACCCCATCGCTGTCTGAAAAACCACGAATGGCATCCACCTGGTTTTTCATGAGGGCGATGAGCGGCGAAACCACGATGGCCGTTCCCTCAAGCATGATGGCCGGCAGCTGATAGCAGAGCGATTTGCCGCCACCCGTGGGCATGATGACGAAGGTGTCGTTGCCTTCCAATACCGAATTCACGACATCTTCCTGTAGGCCTTTGAAATTATTGAAACCGAAAAACTGCTTCAGCGCTTCTCTCGGTGATAAGTCGGTAAGTGTTTGCATACTCAATTAGGTTACCCGTAAAAACATTCGTTCACATGTTGAGCACAGCAGTTTAGAGTAACACTGCACTAACAACCCATTCAAAAAAAGGAAAGCGAATGTAGCATTGAAATCGCGAACAAAAAAATTCTTTTTTAGGCCTCGTTTTCGATAGAAAAGGCTTGATTTTATTGGTGTTTTGGTCTAAATAGATGTCTTTTCAAAACAACCGAAAACGCTTTTTGTTCGTTGGGTTGGCTTGGGTGAACCAAAACCGAAATGGTTCTTTTTCTGTAGTAGGAAGCGCTCGTTCGATGCATCTTTGCGCCCATCACTCCATGGCAAAAAAGCAACACTCTATTTTGAATTCCGCCAAGCTGACCCTTCAACTGGAGGGCAATGCTTTGCTTCATCAAGCCGAATCGATCGACTCGCGTTTTGAAGAAGTCGTGCGCATGCTGCTTCGAAGCAAAGGACGCCTGGTGGTAACCGGCATAGGCAAGAGCGGCAACATTGCGCAGAAAATAGTGGCTACGCTTGTAAGCACAGGGCAGCCTGCTCTTTTCATGCATGCAGCCGATGCTATACACGGTGACTTGGGCACCATCCAAAAACAGGATGTGGTGTTGTGTATTTCAAAAAGCGGCGATTCACCCGAAATAAAAGTGTTGGTGCCTTTGGTGAAAAGCATGGGCAATACCCTCGTGGCCATGGTGAGCAATGAAAAGAGCTTCTTGGGAAAGCACGCCGATATGCTGCTGCATACGCTCGTTGCAAAGGAAGCTTGCCCCAACAACCTCGCTCCAACCGTGAGCACAACCTTGCAACTTGCTATGGGCGACGCATTGGCTGTGGCACTTATGGAACAGCGCGGCTTTTCGTCCGGCGACTTTGCACGTGTGCACCCCGGTGGGGCGTTGGGAAAAAAACTATATACCCGCGTAAGCGACTTGCTGGGCTCAGATGCTGCGCCACAGGTGTCGGCTTCGAGCTCTATCAAGCAGGTCATTCTCGAAATCAGTTCCAAGCGATTGGGGGCAACTGCAGTTCTAGATAAAGGAAAGCTGGTTGGGGTAGTAACGGATGGCGACATACGCCGCATGCTCGGCAGCAAGCTCGATATCGCTAAAACAAAAGCCGCCGACATTATGGGGCATACGCCAAAGTCCATTGAAAGCAGCGCCCTCGCTGTTGAGGCGTTTCAAATCATGGAAAAACACAACATTACCACCCTGTTGGTTATGCAAGACGGCAAATACAAGGGAATCGTTCACCTGCATGATATATTGAAGGAGGGAATCTTCTAACCGTGGCCGAACAACAAAAAGATATGTCGTTTTTGGAGCACCTCGAAGAGTTGCGCCGTAGGCTTTTTTGGTCGGTGGTTTCGGTCATTATCGGCATCATCGTAATTGTTATCTACCACGATTTCGTTGTCGACGAGGTTATTATGGGGCCCAGAAAGCCCGATTTCGTTACCTACCGGGCGTTTTGCCATTGGTCGCACACCATGGGTATGGGCGACCAGTTGTGCCTCGACCCACCGCGGCTGGTCTTGCAAAGCACCACCATGAGCGGCAACATGAACGCAGACATTATGGTGTGCGTGGTGGGTGGAATCATCTTGGCCTTCCCTTTCATCGTTTGGCAACTTTGGGGCTTTATAAAACCGGGCTTGAAGGACAAGGAAACCAAGTCGGTGCGCGGTGTTGTTTTTTACGTTTCACTGCTCTTCTTTACAGGTGTTTCGTTTGGCTATTATTTGCTGGCACCTTTGAGTATTCAATTTCTCGGGAACTACAACTTTGCAGATGTTCAGAACACCCCCACATTACTTTCCTATCTGAAACTCACAACCTCTCTGGTATTCGGAACGGGGCTCGTGTTTCAGTTGCCGGTGGTCGTTTATTTTTTGAGCCGCATCGGTATTGTTACAGCGGACTTTTTGCGCAAATACCGCAGACATGCTTTTGTGGTGAATTTGATCGTTGCGGCTATTATCACTCCCCCCGATGTCACCAGTCAGATTCTTGTTTCATTGCCCATTTTACTCTTGTATGAGGTGAGCATTTTGGTTGCTGCTAGGGCCGAAAAACGAACTGCATAGTAGGGTACAAGCTTTCCATTTTGTAAAATCGTTGTATCAACGTCGAATCTTTATATTTGGCGTCCAATTAATTGACCTTTTAAATCATAAATCCATGAAGAAAATCTACTCTTTTGCTCTTGTAATGTTGAGCTGTGTAGTGGCTCAAGCACAGAGCAACATTGCTCCTGCAGCCCGCAAAGTGCAGTACCAAGAGTTTCAAAACCGCAACAACACGGCTGCTTCTGCAGATCGTGACATCATTTGGCAAGATGACTTTTCAGACGCTTCGAACTGGATCATCGCTCACGATGGTACTTTCAACTCTGATTTCGAAATCGGAACAGGCTTAGTAAGTGACGGCCAGTATGGTACACCTGCAATCGAAAGTACTACTGCCGCTAACGGTTATGCTATGTACAACTCGGATGGTTTCAACAACTCAGCCGGTGTTGCTTACGAGCAAGCACACATCACTACTGCTACTCCAATCGACCTTACTGCTTATCCAAACGTTATTGTTGAGTTCGAAACTCAATACCGTCGTTTCACCGACGAGCAAACCTATATGATCATCAGCACCGATGGTACATTCCCAACTCTTGATGATCCATTGTTGGACATCAGCGCTTTGCCAAACGTTTACCGCGTTTGGGAAGACGGTGAGTTGACTCAGAGTGTTTCTCCGGGTAACCCAACTGTACGTAGCTTCAACATCAGCGAAATCGCAGGTGGTGCTTCACAAGTATGGGTTCGCTTCCAGTTCACAGGTATCTGGGGTTATGCTTGGTACATCGACGATGTACAGATTTACGAGCAGTACCAGCACGATGCTAAAATGTTCAACGCTTACGTTTCTTCAACAGGAACAGGCGAAGAGTATGCTCGCATTCCTGAAAACCAAGTTCCAGCTGAAATGAACATCGGTTGCATGGTGAAAAACCTCGGTTTCGAGGCAATGACCAACGTTACCGTGAGCATTGACATGGACGGTACAGTGAGCACTTACACACAGGCTGAACTTCTTCCTGGTGACACGTTGATGGTTGACGATTATGTTGCTGCTGCAGCTACTCTCGGTCTTCACAACGTTTCTTACACAGTGACTAGCGACCAAACGGCTACAGACGGTGATGCTTCAAACAACGCTGCTGCTCGTTACTACGAGGTAACTGCTGCTACAGGTATCTACTCAATGGACGGACTTGGTGTTCACCCTACAGGAACAGAAGTTCTTACTTCATTAGGTACAAACAGCTTCACCGACAACGCAGACGAAATCATGCTTATGACTTACTACCAATTGCAGGAGTCAGCGGATTTGATCAGCGTGCGTGTTGAACTTGCAAGCACTACTGTTGCAGGTGGTGACATCCTCATCCAGATCCACGACACACTCGACATCTTCAGCGATGTAGTTGACAACGCTCTTGGATACAGCGAGCAGTACACCGTTACTGAGGCTGATGTTGCTGCAGGTTTTGTAAACATTCCATTGGTTGATCCATTGACCCTCGATGCAAACGGTTACTACGTGAGCGCTGCTTTGTTCAGCAACGGTAACGCAAACGATATCCGTATCATCGACGACCTTACAGTGCCACAGCCAGGTGCTGCTAGCATGATTTACCTCCCTACTGATGGTGTGGTTTATTCAAACGGTAACTCATACGCTATTCAGTTGAACTTCGATCCAACTTCCGCTGTAGAAGAAGCTCCGGTAACTGCTTTGGAAGGTGTTAACATCTATCCAAACCCTGTTGCTAACGGCCTTCTTACCATTGCTACTAGCCAGCGCGAAAACTTCTCTGTAGAAGTATTCGACAGCGTGGGTGCATTGGTTCAGTCTAAGCGTTTCAACATGACTACAACTGTAGATGTGTCAGCCTTGGCAAAAGGTGTTTACACAGTACGTGTAAGCTCTGCTAATGCTTCTACAACTCAGCTTGTAACTGTTCAATAAGCTTGGTTTTAATACCGAAAAGAAGCCGCTCCAATTGGGGCGGCTTTTTTGTTGGCCATCGAATGAGGGAACATGCGCGCGAGGTTGTATGTGGATAGGTAGAATGTCTTAATTTCACGCCTGTAAAATCCAATAATTCATGAAACAAATTTTTACGTTGTCGATGATGCTGATGGCCTCAACAATAGGTCTTGCACAGCAGAAAACCATAAGCCAGGCGAGCCCACGCCCGGCAGAAAAGCCACGCGCAGCAACAACCGAAGAGGTGCAGCGCTCATTGTTTGAGGGCTCAGTTGCCCTTTCTTCTAATCAAGTTAGCGCTGACCGCGATGTGTTCACCGAAGATTTTAGCAACGGTTTTGGAGGTCAGGGCACCAACGGTGCTTGGACGTTTGAAGACACCGGTGGAAATAGTATCTGGATGATGGCCGACGCTAACAGCCCGGCCGGATTCTATTCTTCCTCTGCAGCGCCACTTGCGTCAACAACTGCCGCCAATGGTTGGGTGATTTTTGATGCCGACTTGTATCAGGGTGGAGAAATCTCTGCTACAAACCCGGCTGAAGACGTGAGCGGATACCTCGTTTCGTCTCCAATCGATTTCAGCGCTTGCCCAAGCGTAATTCTCGAATTCCAGCAGGCATTTCGCTATTGCTGTGCCGATGAAAAACCATTCGTACTCGAAGTGAGTAACGATGGCGGTGCATCATGGATAGTGTACGACGCTGCTCCTGAGTTTACAGGTGGAGCCAACGACGGCTCTGCAAACCCATTGGTTTCTGCAGTTGATATTTCTGCTGCAGCTGCAGGTCAGGGCTTTGTAATCATCCGCTTTGGATGGCAGCCAAACGGTAATTCAACGCATTCGCACTACTTCTGGGGAATTGATGATATCCGTGCATACGAAAACCCGGTACAAAACGACATTCGTGTATTACAGGTTACCAATGGCGACATTTTCGCCGACTACGAATACCGTTGTATGGCGCTCGAGCAAGCTATCGATGCTGCTGCAGGCGGTTTGGTTATCGGAACCATCTATGAAAACATCGGAACCATTACCCAATCAGCTACAATTACGGCTGAGGTGTTGGATGCTTCGCAAACAACTGTGCTCGCTACGGTTACACAGGAAGTTATTGTGTTTTCAAATGCGGAGAGCCCAACACCCGGTGACCCAATCGACACCTTGTTCTTGGCAACCAACTGGGCGCCAACCCAGGCTGGAGAATACTACGTGCGCACATCCATGGCAATTGCCGGTGTTGATGAAACGCCTACCGACAATACGTTGTCGAAGAAATTCCTGGTAGTTGCAGGCGAATACGGTCACGATGATCCTGCGCTTCTCAACACCGAGATGACACCTTATTCAGGCGCGGGCACTGCGGCAGATCCATTCAACCCAACCGGTTATGGCAGCTATCTCACGTGCTTCAATCCGGGCTCAACCGCTCATGGTTTGAGTATCCGTTTCGACAACTCAACCGACGATTATTGCCCGTTCAACATTTTGCTGCTCGCGCGTAATACCGACTACAACCTCAGCGATGCAGAGTATGTGGCTTTCAGTGAATACGAGGTGTTGCCGTTCTACGTGCCAACCGGTGCTTCACAGCAATTCCCTATTTACTTGACTTTCGACGACCCGGTTGAACTGGCTGAAGGAGTTTCCTATTTCGCGGGTATCCAAACGGAGTTTGCTACAGAGCAGGAATTGGCAGTGAAGGCTATCGATGAAATCGATTCAGACTTTAGCACAGGCTACTGGGCTGAAACAACTACTGCAGGCGAATTCTTGTGGTTCTTCGGCGTTGGCTTCCTTACCGACGCAACACCTGCCATTCGTCTTGTGATGAATGAGTTTGTAAGCGTTGAAGAAGAAGCGCAGTTCATCAACGGTTTCGCGATTAGCCCAAACCCGGCATCGACCAATGCACAGGTACAGTTCGATTTGAAAGCTGCTTCATACATTGCATATGAAGTACGCGACATTCAAGGCAAATTGGTTGCGACTGAAAACATCGGTTTCTACAACCAGGGTGCAAATTCATTTAATCTGAATGTGAGCGCATATACTGCTGGAAACTACATCTTCAACATGGTAGTTGACGGCGAGAAAATGTTCAGCCGCCAATTCAATGTGACCCACTAATTTCAGTGTTATACTATTCAAAAAGGCTCCCTTACGGGGGCCTTTTTGTTTTCTGCGACAGATGCTTCAACTACTTTTGCATCCGTGCAGGTACACTACGACTTTTCTTCGTTGCCCCCTTTTCGTAATGCGGTTGTCACCATTGGTACATTCGACGGTGTGCATTGCGGTCATAAGGCGCTGCTCCAACAAATCAGGGAAATTGCCAATCGTGTAAACGGAGACTCTGTGCTTCTTACGTTCTATCCGCATCCGCGGATGGTGCTTTATCCCGATGATCATCGAATTTCGTTGCTGTCCTCTCCGGAAGAGAAAATACAGGAATTGGAAAAGGCAGGCTTGGATCACTTGGTGGTGTATCCTTTTTCAGCCGAACTATCCAGGTTGAGCGCCTTTGAATATGTGCGCGACTTTTTGGTGAAGGGCATAAACGCACATACCGTTGTGGTGGGCCACGATCATCGGTTTGGTCGCAATCGGGAAGGCGATTTCAAAACGCTGGTTGAATTGTCGGATGTTTTTGGATTTCGGGTAGTGGAAATTCCTGCGTTGGAAATTGACACGATTGAGATAAGCTCAACGAAAATTCGAATGGCGTTGGAACACGGCGATGCGGCTGAAGCAGCGACGTTTTTGGGCAGGCCGTATAGCCTTGTCGGACGGGTTTTTAAAAACCGTCAGTTGGGCCGAACACTGGGCTTTCCCACCGCCAACCTGCGACTCGCCTTCGAGCACAAACTCATTCCGGCAAACGGTGTGTATGTGTCGCGCGTGCAGACGCCCTTCGGAAATTTCGACGGCGTAACCAATATCGGCATGCGACCTACCGTTGGTCGTGATACTGAAATTCACATCGAAACCCATATCTTCGATTTCGACGGTATGCTTTACGACGAAACCATCACGGTTGAAATCATGCAAAGACTTCGTGAAGAGCAAAAGTTTGAGTCGGTCGAGGCATTAAGAATGGCAATCGAGAACGATTGTCGAAAAGCAAAGGAATGGTTAAAAGAACAGCATTAATAACGGTTTTTTTCCTTGCGGTAGCAGGCTTCTCGATCGCACGGGCTCAAGTACTTTCTACAAATGACCTGGATACGGCAAAGGTCTATACAAGCCTTGCCAAGGCATTGGAAAACCCGACTGCCGTGCTGCGCCTCGACCTTTCGAAGCAGAAGCTACCCACTTTTCCGGAGGAGATTTTCAGCTTATCCAACTTGCAGGAGCTGCGCATGAATAAATGCAGACTGTCTGTTTTACCCGATCGTTTTCGTGAGCTTCCCAATCTGCAACGGCTGCAGTGCCAGCACAACGAACTGGACACCATTCCCACCAGTTTACTCCGTTTGAAATTTTTGAAGACGCTCGATTTGGCTGACAATTACATCGAAGTAATTCCGGAAGAAATTGAGCAGTTAACCGAACTGCAAACGCTGTCTATTTGGGATAATCCGGTGACATATTATGCGGAAAGTCTCACGGAAATGCAACAGCTCAAGGTGCTCGACGTGCTCAACAACGCCATGAGTCGCGACACGCAACAACGGTTGAAAAGCGGTTTGCCAACGTGCAAAATCATCATGTCGCCGCCGTGTGCATGCATGGATGGCGACGAGTAGTGGAGCGCTATGGTGCACGATTTGCGCATCCTTGGTGCAGATGATCTGCCGCGTGTTCACCCCGCCGGAACACAACAATACTGCTTATTTTAGCCCTATGAAACTAGTATCCTTTTTAAACAACTACAATCCTCGCGTATTACAAAACCCTTACGTTATTGCCGAGGCCGGTGTGAATCACGAAGGCTCGATGGAGCTCGCCAAACGACTCATCGATGAAGCTGCCGAGGGCGGCGCTCAGGCCATCAAATTCCAAACCTACAAGGCTGAAACGATCGCCTCGAAGGACTCGCCATACTACTGGGATATTACCAAAGAACCCACACGCTCACAATTTGAGCTCTTCAAGAAATACGATAAGTTCTGGAAGAAGGAATACGAAGAACTTGCTCGCCATTGCGAAACAGCGGGCATTGAATTCATGAGCACTCCTTTCGATGTAGAGAGCGCCACATTCCTCAACGACCTGATGTCGGTTTTCAAAATCAGCAGCAGCGATTTGACCAACTTGCCATTCATCGAATACCAATGTTCATTTGGCAAGCCTATCATTCTATCAACCGGTGCAGCCTACAAATGGGAGGTTATGCAGGCGGTAGAAACCATCGAAAAGCATGGCAATAAGTTGTGTTTGATGCACTGTGTGCTCAACTACCCAACGATGGATGAGAACGCAAACCTAGGCATGATCAAAGACATGATTCGCTTGTTCCCCGATGTAGTGCCGGGCTACAGCGATCATACGTTACCGAAAGACATGCACACTCTCGAGGTTGCAACTTTGCTCGGAGCTGCTGTGTTGGAAAAACACTTCACGCATGATAAGACGCTTCCCGGAAATGACCACTACCATGCAATGGACAAAGAAGATTTGAAGCATTTCCAAAAGCGTATGTATCGCACGTTTGAATTGCTGGGCACCTTTGAAATGAAGGCGCTCGAAACCGAAGCACCTGCGCGCGCCAACGCACGCAGAAGCTTGGTGGCTGCGAAGAATATACCCGCTGGTCAGACTATTGAGATGAGCGACCTTACCTGGAAGCGCCCTGCTAGTGGTATTTCACCGAAAGACATTCACGCGGTAATTGGTAAGAAAGCTTCGCGCGATATCGGTGAAGATGAAGTGATGAAATGGTTTTTACTTAACGACTAATCCATGCGCTACCAACAGCTCTCGGCCGATTTATACATCGGCGCTCGCAAACGATTCGCAACGCACATGCAAAAGGGTGGTGTTGCCGTTTTCTGCAGCAACGATACCTATCCGACCAGTGCCGACGGACATTTTGCATTCAAGCAAGCCACCGATATTTTTCACTTGAGTGGAGTGGACCAGGAAGAAAGCATGTTGCTCCTGTTTCCGGATTCCTTTCACGCTCACCACCGTGAAGTATTGTTCTTAAAAGAGACAAGCGAGACCATAGCTATTTGGGAAGGAGCAAAGCTTTCGAAGGAGCAGGCCCGTGCTCAAACCGGAGTGAAGACGGTGTATTGGTTGAGTGAATTTGAACGTGTATTCAAAGCAATACTTGCTGAAGCATCGTGCATATACCTCAACAACAACGAACATACCCGTGCTGTGGTGGAGGTGGAAACACGTGAAGCGCGTTTTTCCAAGTGGGTACGCGAACACTATCCGCATTATCGAATAGAACGCAGTGCACCTATCATGCATCGCTTGCGTGCTGTCAAAGAACAGGAGGAAATAAATCAGCTGCAGCGCGCCATCGACATTACCCGCGGAGGTTTTGAGCGAGTTATGAAAATGGTAAAGCCCGGTGTCATGGAGTATGAACTTGAGGCCGAATTCATGCATGAGTTTTTGAGTAAAGGCTCACGCGGGTTTGCCTACACGCCCATCATTGCTAGCGGTTTTAGCGCCTGTGTGCTGCACTACATTGACAACGACAAACCCTGCAAAGACGGTGATTTGTTGCTCATGGATGTAGGCGCGGAATACGGCAACTACAACGCAGATATGACTCGTTGCATTCCCGTGAACGGAAGGTTTTCACCACGCCAGAAGGACGTATACAATTCTGTTCTGAATGTGATGAAGGGAGCGAAGGCTTTGTTGAAGCTGGGCGTGCTCATGCACGAATACCACAAGCAAGTAGGAGAGTTGATGACGAAGGAATTGGTAGATCTGAAGCTCATCTCCATGGATGATGTGAAGAACCAAAACCCGGAGTGGCCGGCGTATAAAAAGTATTTCATGCATGGCACATCGCACTTCCTTGGATTAGATGTGCACGACTTGGGCGATTGGACAATGCCAATAGCTGCAGGCAATGTTTTTACAGTGGAACCCGGCATTTACATTCGTGAAGAGAGCCTGGGTATTCGTATCGAAAACAACATCGTCATCACCGAAAACGGCCATGTCGATATGTTCGACAGGTTTGCCACAGAGGTGGAAGAGATTGAGGAGATGATGAACGCGTAAATTGGAAAGCGCTTATTGCTTTGCTTTCCCGTTTTCGTATTCTATGCGAACCTTCTCTTTACCGGTCTTCTCATCGTAACTGATGTAGGTGCCATCTAGTTTGTTGTTCTTGTAGTTTGATTCTTCGATAACGCGTCCTCGCGCATCGTAAATCACATTTTTCCCATTCAATTTTCCTTCTTTAAACGTGCAGTCGCGCATGGGTGCACCATGCGGATGGAAGTATGACCATTTGCCGTCAGGCTTGCCTTTCTTGTAACTTCCTTTGCTGTCAAGTCTTCCGTTGTTGTACGATTCATAAGGACCGTTCAATGAGCCGTCTGATCCGTAGGTTTCCATTTTTTCAATGCCGCCTTTATCGTTCCAGTAAGTCCATTTTCCTTGCTTTACATCGCCCGATTTAATCTTCGCTACAGTGTCGGTTTTGATTTTGTACAGGTCGCTCATCGTTTGTGCAAATTGATCTTTGCTCTTCACAATGCTCCATACGCCTTCATAGCTTTTCACTCCGTTGGGGTGGTTTCCGGTCCATTTACCGTTCATCTGCCCGTGCTCGTAATTGCCGATGTCTTGAATATATCCGTTGGTGTACCACGATGTCCACTCGCCTTCTTCCAAGTCGTATTTGAAATTACCTTCCATCATGGGCTTACCGCTTTCATACCAGTACTTCCACAGGCCATGCTTTTTGTCGTTCAGCATATCACCCGATTTCCATTTCTGACCTTCCCAGTATTGCCACTGCCAGAAGCCGTTCATCTTTCCTTTCTCATACGTGCCCCAGTATTCGCGCTCACCGTTGCCATAGTAGAACGTCCATTCGCCCTCTTGCAGATCGTTATCGAAATCACCCTCCATGTCTTTGGTCCCGTTTTCCAAATACCAAATCCAGTGTCCGGTTTTCTTTCCGATGGCATACGTGCCATTCACTGAGACCTGCCCCTTCGAATACTTTTCTGTATACTGTCCGTCTAGAACGCCCAGCTTGTAGTGCGAGTGACGTTTCACCGTGCCCGACGGGTATAGTTCTTCCCATAGGCCGTCTTCTTTTCCCTCTTTATACTGCCCACGAATACGTGCTGAGCCGCCGTTGTAGTTTTCCAGGTAAGGACCATCGAGCCTGCCGTTTTTGTAGGAAGAACTGCGCAGGATTTTACCGGTTTCGAATTTCTCTTCCATCAAGCCGTTGCCCTGTGTGATGGTGCGCAGCTTGTTAGCATCGCAATACAACCACACCAGTTCTTCGCCGTTGCGGTATTCTTCAACCATCATAGTGTCACCTGCAGGAAAGAAGTAGTTCCATTTTCCCGATTTGATTCCACTGCTGTAATAACCTTCTTCGACCAAAGTGCCTTCAGGTGTATAAGTGCGCTGAATGCTGTCTTGGGCATTCATGTTGAAATACCCCTCCACCATGATTTTGCCGTTGGTGTGATAGCGCTTAACGCTCCCGTGCAGCTTTCCTTTTTTGTAGTTGGCTTCTTCTTGCAGTGTTCCTGTTTCAAAGTAGTATTTCCACAAACCCTCTTCGAAACCATTCACATAGTTTCCTTCGCTGCGGGTTTTACCATTGGGATACTGGTCCTTGAATTCCTGAACTTGTGCAAGAACAGAAAGCTGGAAAAGAGAAAAGATAAAAATCAGAATGCGTGTCATGCGATTGCGTATGGTCGAGCAAATTACTAACTCACTTCACCACCTTTCTATTGCCTGCTGACAGGTTTTGAACAACCGACCACGACTTCCCTCCATTGGGTACTGGCAACGAGGATCTTGCTGGCCGCTTCCTGAGCGAATTCCAAAGGGGATTATAGGACACGAATTCACGAATGCTAAATGCTCTTTTAAGACATATTCGTGAATTCGTGGCTTATTATTAAGAAAGCTTATCTGTCAAAATGCGCATCTCCATCACCGGAGAGATTTTTTCGTAAAGGATCCGATACACCGCATCGGCAATCGGAATATCGGCGTTGAATTTTTTGTTGATCTCATGAATGCCCTTCGCCGCGTAATACCCTTCCGCCACCATGTTCATCTCAATCGTTGCCCATTTGACACTATAGCCTTTTCCTACCATGGTGCCCAGCGTGCGGTTGCGCGAGTAAGGTGAATAAGCGGTCACCAACAAGTCGCCCAAGTAGGCGCTGCTCTTCACGTCGCGGTGCACTTCATGCACGGTGTCGATGAAGCGCTCCATTTCGCGAATGGCGCTGCTGATGAGTACTGCTTGAAAGTTATCTCCGTAACCTAATCCATGACAGATTCCGGACGCAACGGCATATACATTTTTCAGAATGGCCGCAAGCTCGGCGCCGAAAACATCTTCTGTGGTATTTGTTTTAATGAAACGACAGCCAAGCATATTCGCCATGATGTCGGCCTTGGTAATGTCGGAACAACCAATGGTCAAATAGGAAAGCTTTTCCATGGCAACTTCCTCTGCGTGACATGGCCCGCAAACGATTCCGATGTTTTCATAAGGAACACCCAATTGCTTGTGGAAATAACGCGCTGGTATGGAATCAAACTCGTTGATCACACCTTTGATGGCTGAAAACAAAACCTTGTTCTCTAGTCCTGTTGGCTTGTATTGTTGAAAGGCATCATGAACGAATGCCGATGGAATAGCCACAATGATGTAATCGCTGTTGTCGATTACCTCTTGCAAATTATCGGTAACATGCAATTGATCTTTCTCGAACTCGATGCTTTGGATGTAATTCGGGTTGTGACCAAACTGACGGATGTGGTCGATGGCTTCTTTGTTACGCATCCACCAGTACACCTTATCGGTGTTTTTGCATACCAGTTTAACCTGTGCTGTGGCCCATGAGCCTCCTCCTAATACTCCAATGCGTGGTTTATCCATAACATTTCGCTGAACGCAAAAATAGATGTTTAATAACTGCCAACGGCAAGGAAATAATCGCGCTTAAATCGGTTATTCAGGCTTGCTCGCTTCTGCTTTTTTCTTTGCCATTCTAAACAAAAGTGTGGAGAACATGGGAAGAATGAATATCAGAAAAAAAGCGCCCGGCATCTCATTATCATTTCTCCATGTTGACTTCACCATATAAACGAAAGCCACCACCTGAATGACTATTAATAATACGGCAATAATCTTCAATGTTTTTGGTGCTAAATTCATGGTGTGGGATTTCAAATTAGTTAAAGCCTGTGAGAGTGTTGGGCAATTTACAGCTCAATTGACACTGACAGGTCTTGCAATAATATGCATTATTGTGTGCTGAGCTTTGACAACGTCGTCAAGATAGAGAGTGGCAGGCACGCGAATGACGTTACATCGCGTTGAATTCTATGTCCTATTCACTTACAAAATCAACTTCAAAGACCCTGGCAAGATGCGCCTTCAATGTTTCTTTCACTTCTGAAAAATCCAACGTGCGACCTAATTCAATATGCATCGACGTAACAGCTTTGTCCGTGATTCCGCACGGTATGATGTGGTTGAAATAGGAGAGGTCCGCATTCACATTGAAAGCAAATCCATGCATCGTGACCCAACGACTGCACTTCACTCCGAGCGCAGCGATTTTGCGTGCTTTCGCCCCTAACTCCGGGTCGAGCCATACACCGGTAAGTCCTTCGATGCGACCCGCAGTAATACCATAATCTGCTAACGTCAGAATGATGGCTTCTTCCAGATAGCGCAAGTACTTGTGTATGTCGGTGAAGTGATGGTCGAGATCGAAAATGGGATAACCCACTATTTGCCCCGGTCCGTGGTAGGTTATATCACCACCGCGATTGATGGCATAGAACCGCGCATCGACCTTGGTTAAGGCCTCATCATCGAGAAGGAGGTTGGCCATGTCGCCGCTTTTGCCCAGTGTGTACACATGGGGATGCTCAACAAAAAACAAGTGGTCAGTTGTGACCACTTGTTCTTCGGGCGCTTTCGCGCGATTATCAAATTTCGTTTGTACGGTGCGATTGAAATGAACCTCTTGTAAGTCCCAGCAGGCTTTATAATCCATGCTGCCTAAGTCGTGAAATACAACAGGCCTTTTCATGGGAATCAATTCACCTTCGACAACTCATTTTTCAAGAAGATGATAGCCGGAATGGCTACAGCATCTTCATTGCGCAACTCGGCGAGGTCAATGCTGATCCAGTCGCCCAGGTGTATGAGATACATCGTGCGCTCAATGCGTGTTTTCCCTTTTGACCAGGCTTCAATGAT
>Ga0114980_10001455_pt1 | contig 16953 bp, 12 predicted proteins | sample S_140806_EF_Meta_FD_87018 | JGI IMG/M metagenome (GOLD analysis project Ga0114980, IMG submission 87018) | Freshwater microbial communities from Lake Simoncouche, Canada to study carbon cycling - S_140806_EF_MetaG | ecosystem: Environmental > Aquatic > Freshwater > Lake | place: Lake...
CTGCAACCGACACGATATCTGTATGCTCTTCCACCGGAACAAGCTTCTCATTGTATTTCGTGCCGAAGACATGCACGATGCGCTGCCTCAAGGTGCTTGCCGGCAGCATGAATACTTCCGCACCATTATGCGTGAATTGGAATTCAACGTCGGGATGCGCCAGTGCTATGCGTTGAAACTCATCAATAATATGCCTCAGTTCAATGGCATCGCTTTTCAGAAAGTACCTTCTGGCGGGAACATTATAGAACAGATTTTTGACGAAGAACATGGTGCCTCGCTGACACTGAACCGGCTCCTGATTTTGCACCTTCGATGCTTCAATGGATATCTGTGTCCCAAATTCATCTGCTTCCATGCGGGTGCGAAGCTCTACCTGAGCAACCGAAGCAATACTCGATAGCGCTTCTCCGCGAAATCCTTTCGTCTGAATATGAAATAAATCTTCCGAGCGCGTAATCTTGGAAGTTGCATGGCGTTCAAAACACAGCCGGGCATCGGTAACACTCATCCCCTTGCCATTATCCGTCACCTGTATAAGCGTCTTTCCTGCGTCTTTCGCGAATAATTTTATGGATGTAGCACCGGCATCAATTGCATTTTCCATCAGCTCCTTTACAACCGAGGCAGGGCGCTGTACCACTTCACCTGCGGCGATTTGGTTGGCAACATTTTCGGGTAGGAGTTTTATGATGTCTGACATGCAGGGGTTCAATAGGTCTGCACAAAACTAACCCGAATGGAACGTATCTGAAAGTACTTGTTATGCCTCGCTGACCATGAACCGATCCAGGCCTTCCTCAGGTGATAGAAGTGAAGGTTTGAGCTCCAGAATGCGCCTAATAACTTCTTCCATAACGGTGTCGGGGCAAGATGCACCGCTGGTTATCAAAAGCCGAAGCGGTTCTTTGTTGGGGATCCAGTTGGTTGTTTCTGCGTGACTATGGGTATTGTAATGAAAATGCCTGATCAGGTTTTCATTTACAATTTCGGATGCATCTTGTATGAAGTAAGTGGTGAATTTTGATTCCAGTATCGTTACTATTTGTGAAGTGTTGGAGCTATTGTAACCGCCAATTACGATTGCTAAATCAGCGCTGCTTTCTAAAGCCGCGAGCGTGGATTGCTGATTGTCGTTGGTTGCATAGCACAACGTGTCGCGTGTATCTGCAAAATGGTCTTTTTCGGCTGCACCGTATTTAAGTGCCATGATGTTTTTGAAGTAATCCGCAATTTCTTGGGTTTCAGTGGCGAGCATGGTGGTTTGGTTTACTACGCCGACACGCTCCAAATCGGTTTCCGGATCGAACCCAATCGAAATTTTTGAATGGAAATGCTCCATGAATGCTGCTTTATCAAGCTTTCCCATCATAAACTGCCCAATAGTTTCTGCTTCTTTTAAGTCACGAACAATAATGGAGGGTGCGTTCTGATAGCTGTGCGAAAATGTTGCACGTGTCTCTTCATGCTTCTGCTTCCCATGGATGATAATCGTGAAGCCGCTTTTGCCAATTTCTGCCGATCGCTTCCACACCTTTTCAACGAACGGACATGTGGTGTTGTATCGTGCTATTTCAACCCCTTTTGAGGCGAGAAGCTGTTCTGTTTCTATGGTGGTTCCAAACGCCGGAATAATTACCACATCATCCGAATGGATGTCATCCCAAGAATGAAGTTGTCTGCCTTCGGTATCCAATATGAACTTCAATCCTCGGCCCTCCAGATCTTCATTAACTGCTGGGTTGTGTATCATCTGACTCAGCAGGAATAGGCGTTTGCCCGGGTTTTCCCGTATGGCTTTGTAGGAGCGCTCGATGGCGTTTTCTACACCATAACAAAATCCGAAGTGTCGTGGGAAAATGAAGGTGATGTTCCCCAATGAAAGCTCTCCGGGGGAGAAATCCTGCTTTCGCGGGTCTAAGTCCTTTCGACGGTTTTTTATTTCTCCAATAATGGCCGAACGGTAGTGTTCAGGAATGTCGAATTTTTTCACCTTGCTGTTTTATTTGTCATCAACGATTGAACGTACGATTCCATCTTGTCTTTTTTGGATGCTTTTACTATCGGTTGCAATGCCTTGATTTTTTTTAGGTCTTCGTCCGCACGTATCATGTATGCAACGCATTCAAAACCACTTACCGCGGCCTGTAGTTCATTACAAGGATTGTTTTTTGCAAGCTTACATGCCGCTACGCCTTGTATATACGGGAATAGCAAATCCGGGTAGTCTATGTAAAAAGGTAGTTTGTCGGAGTCAATTTCAATCTTGATTCGCGGGCTCCCGCAGATCCATTCCATCACGAACAAGTTAGCCTTTCCGCGGATGGCTATTTCTTCATTCAACGGTGTAGCGGTGAGCCACTGAAGCGTGCGAAGCACCAAATCCTCATCTCGCTTAAAATCGCGCGTGGTGTGCCATTCATATTTTTCGGGTAACTTGGGACACTCTCTGCTTTGCGCCGCCATCAGGCCAGATACAAAACTGATGATGCAGAAAAGGCCGAAGCTTAATCTCATGTTCAGAGATTGTATTCTGTTTCTGAAAAGAGGATTCCCAATTCTTCCAATTCTTGCAATACAGGCTCGTATATGGAAGAGTTGGTTGGCAATTGAACTCCGCTTAATTGCCAATTGCCCGATAAAATATGTTTCGCTGCTATTGCTATTGGTAAACCGACTGTTTTCGACATTGCAGTATGAACCGGGTCGTCGCCGTAAGATACCAGCTTGGATTGAAGCTCCTTGGTTTGTCCGTTGAGGTGATAGCGGAAACGGTGCCACATAACAATCATATCCTTATCATCGGCGCCGAGAACCCAACGTTTTTCTATAAGATGCTGCAACGCCTGCGCAGGGCTTCCTTTTTCCAATCCAATTGGATTTTTCTCGAAAATTCCCAGCCATGTTAGTTTTTCAATGATTTCATCACTCACATTCAAATAGGCTTGCAAGCGCTCTTCAATGGCTCCCTGTCCTTCTGGCAGAAAGGAATTCGTAAGTGTTTCCCAATTCGAATTTTTACTGAAGCTCATTTGGAAGGAGTCGTCGGTCAAACCCAGTTGCACAAGGGCATTCCAAGCCGAGCAGTAACCGGCTTTTCGCAATGTGCCACGATACAGTGTTGGTATGTTTTCAAGGTTGTACAGGCTCAGGTATTTAAGGGAGTCGCGATTACCATAACCTTCAAATTGGCCATCTGTGCCGAGATCTACCGTCGTTATTCGTTCGAATAGTCGCTGGTAGGGTATGCATTTTACTCCGCCATTCTCCCTATAACGCGCCGTTCCTCCGTAGCCGGCCAGTATAACATTGCGGGGGTTCCAGGTTATCTTGTAGTGCCATGGATTGTTATCGCTTACCGGCGCAATAAGTCCGCCGGTGAACGATTCAAATGATTCCAGTGTAGCGCCCTCAGATTTCAGACGGTCAATGATCTTCATGGCCGACATGTGATCGATGCCAGGATCTACTCCCATCTCATTCAGGATAACAATTCCTTTTTCTTTGGCTTGACCGTCTAGTTGCCACATTTCATCCGGAATATAACTAGGGGTAATTACGTTTTTACCGAAGTGGATGCAGTCTTTGGCAACCTCCATGTGCATAAAGGCGGGAAGCATAGAGATAACAAGGTCTGAGCGTTCAATTTCGCTTCGTCGTTGTGTAACGTTCGAGGCATCCAACTGAAATGCCTCGCCATGTGTAGAGTCTCCGATTTTTGCCGATGCAAACGAAACATCCATGTCACCTACGCGGAGGTGCCAGTCAAGCAGAGCTGCATGTTCTAACAGGTATTTTATCAAGTTAGCACTGCTGCGTCCTGCGCCAATAATGAGTATGTTCTTCATAAACTTGTCAGAGGTCAAAATTAGCAGTCTTTTATCGATTGCCTCGAATCGAATTGAGTATTTTTGGCAAGGTCTTCGCCAAGCGCGAAAAATCACGAAACAACTCATTAAATCAAGTTATGAAAAACGTATTTACGATTCTTTTAAGCACACTGGCTTGTATTCAGTTATCAGCTCAAGCCTCTGCGGTAGTTTTTTCCGAGGCCGGTGAGAAGTTTACCGTCTATTTAAACGGTGAAAAGAAAAACAGCACTCCTCAGCCAAATGTTAAAATTCAAGGGCTAACGTCCGATTTTTATCAAGCACGTATTGACTTCGAAGATGCAATGCTGCTCGATTTTTCGGAGGGCAATTTTGCTGTCCAGCGTGGATCGGAGGTCACCTACGTCGTAAAGAGAAACAAGAAAGGTGAGTTTGTTCTTCGCTACTACGGCCAAACAGATGGCGTTGTTGAAGAGGTTGCAAAAGAATCGAATTCTGAAGTGAAGTCTTTTGCTGAGGTTGACGACACGGAGCATCATTCGGAGGATGTGCAGATAAACCAAACGATTTCCATTCAGGAGCAACCGGTTGCTAAAACTACGGTTACTCAAACCACCACCACTACCACCAAAGCACAGCCAACGAAGGCTGCTCCTGCAACCGGAGGCAATGTGTCGATGGGAATCAATGTGGACGGTGTGAACATGGGAATCAGCATCAATGCATCTGAAATGGGTGGCTCAATGGATATGAACATGGATGTTGAAGAAACCCAGCACACTACGATAACAACGACAACTACTACAACAACTTCGCAGCCCGAACCTGCCCCGAAGCCTGCCCCGAAGCCTGCAGCAAAACCGGCTCCAGCACCAGCTCCTGTTGCTGCTCCTGCAAAACCTACGGGTCGTTGTGCAAGCTCCATGGCACCTGCTTCTTTTACCAAGGCCAAGGATAATATCTCTTCAAGCAGCTTCGAAGATTCTAAGATGACAGTGGCAAAGCAAGTTACCAAGGCCAATTGTCTAACGGCTGCTCAGGTAGCTGAGGTAATGGGCCTTTTCAGTTTTGAAGACAGCAAATTGCAATACGCAAAGTATGCCTACGACTTCTGCTTTAACCAAGGTGATTACTACGAGGTGAACACAGCCTTCACATTTGAGTCCAGCATCGAAGATTTGAATCAATACTTGGAGTCTAAGTAATTCATAAACCGGGTTTTTTCTGATGAAACGCTTCCTATTCATAGTGCTTGCTATGGTCATGTTAGTTGCTGCTTCTTGCCACAGCAGCAAGCATTATTTTAAGGTGGGCGTAAAGCAGGAAAACGGTGGTTTGCTTAATGAGGCAGCTGAGAGTTATTACATCGCTCTTCAGCGCAATCGAACCAATGTGAATGCACAAATTGGCATGAAGCGAACCGGGCAATTGGTGTTGAACAATTTGCTCAATGATTTCGCGAAACAGAAGAATTTTGGTGATCATAAATCGGCTGTATACGCATTTCAGCAGGCACGAACCTATCGTGATCGAATTCAAAGTGTAGGCGTTTCTTTATTGCTTTCCGATTTCTATGAAAAGGACTACCAGGATTGCAAGAACATCTATCTGAAAAACCTGTACGATGAAGGGAATGCACTTCTCCTTGAGAAGAAATTTGCCGAGGCTGAGAAGAGGTTTAATGAAATTAATCAGATTGATCCTACCTACAAGGATGCCGGTGACTTGAGCGATGTAGCTTATCTGGAGCCGCTGTATCAGCAGGGAAAAGCTGCTATGTCTTTGGAACATTTTCGTGAGGCGCAAGGCCTTTTTCAAAAGGTAATTGCTCGTAGAAGTTCATACAAGGACGCTGTAGCGATGAGTCGGGAATGCATCGAAAAGGGAAGGTTCACCATTGCACTTGTTGATTTTAAGAACGCTAGTAATTCTCCCGGCATGGAGGCAAAAATGGCGGCCTATACTCTTGATGCGCTTACATCCAGTCAAGACCCTTTCTTGAACGTTGTGGATAGAGACAACCTCCAGAATATCATCAACGAGCAGCATTTGCAAATGACCGGTATTATTGATGAAAATACCGCCGTTTCTGTTGGTGAGTTGGTGGGAGCCAAAGCAATTCTGACGGGCACTGTGCTGAGTTACTCGGAAAAGAAGGGCACCTTACGAAGCAAACAGCGGGAAGGATATACCACCTACCAGGAGCGAGTGCTGAATCGAACCGATGGGAAGTACTATATGCAAACGTTGTATCGGCCTTGCAACTACACGGAATACTACAATTCAAATTCATGCACTGTTTCCTTCCAGTACAAATTGACGAATATTAAAACAGGCGAGATTATCGCCACGGAAATTATTGAGAAGACGCTCAATGATGAAGTTATTTATGGTCGTTTTGATGGGGATGTGAACACACTCTGGCCGGCCGGGCAAGGAGCTCCCAACATGAATCAAAATGATCGCCGAGCATTATTGGCAATGATGAGCGCTCGTCAAGATGTAAAGTCATCAAGTGAATTGAGCAACGCATTACTCGGTCAGCTTTCAACTCAAATGTCGACTGCAATTGATGTGGCAGTAAAGGAGATAGTAAAATGAAATTGAGCAGGCTTTTAATAATTCTTATAGTAGCGCTAATGGCTGCCTGCAAAGGCAAAAAGGATACCGCAACAGCAGGCCAACAAGCCACTATTGAAATGCCTCCACCGGAATGGGTTGGCAATCGTCCGCATTCTTCCATGCATTACATCGGTGTCGGATCGTGCAGTAAGTTAAATCGCCCCTACGATTATCAAACCATTGCTAAGAAGAATGCACTTAATGACCTGGCTTCGGAAATTAGTGTACGTGTGCAAGGGCAAACATTTCTCAATTCGTTGGAAGTGAATAAAAGTTTCAGCGAGGAATTTATTTCGAACGTATCCACTTCCACGGATGCGAAAATTGACGAGTATGAAATTGCAGGAACCTGGGAAAACAAAAACGAGTTCTGGGTTTTTTATCGCCTCGATAAGGCGCAATATCAAGCGCAGAAAATGGCGAAGAAATCGGCGGCACTAAATCTATCCAATGACTTTTACCAAAAGGGGATTGCGGCAGAGCAAAATGCAAACGTTGCGGCGGCATTCGACCTTTATATGCGTGGCATTTTTGCCTTGAAGGATTATTGGAATGAAAGCAATGAATACATGTCTGCAAGCGGTAAGGTTTATCTCGACAATGAGATTTTCAGTGCCATGCAGCGAATGTGCGGTAGTTTGCAACTCAAGGTCGATAAGAGTAAAGTGGTTCTTACTTCGGATAATAAGTTTTCTCAGGAGGTGTTGGCTACTCTGCTTCTCGGCAATCAAGCAGTGAAGGGACTAACCGTAAAGTACAGCTATGAGAAAAACCAAGGACCGCATACAGGTGAAGTTCTTACTACGGAAGTCGGTCACGCTGCTGTGCCTGTGAGCGAGGTTAACTTTTCACGGCTCGGAAATGCTGTTACAATTGAGCTTGATATGAGTAAACTGAAGGTTCAGGATCTGGATCAGAAAGTTCAAGATGGGTTTATTCAGTCATTCAAAACAGAGAAGAAGGTGTTGCCAATAGAGGCTGTGCTTCCATCTTTTTATATTACGTCATCGGAGTTGAATTATGGTTCACCTTCCAACGGTAGAGTGTTGCAAACAGCCCTGTCAGGTGCTCTTGTTTCGAAGGGGCTCCGCATAGCGGGCAATGCTGCTGAGGCAGACTTTGTTGCGACCATTGAATCAAATACGAAAGAAGGTGGCCAGGCCAATGGGTTTGTGGTTGCCTTTCTTGAAGTTAACCTGGTAGTGAAGAACAGAAGGAGCGGCGATGTTGCATTCAGTGAAACACTCTCTTCAGTAAAAGGGCTCCAATTAAACAAGGATGCAGCCGGTATCGAAGCGTATAAAAAGGGGAAGGAAAAGGTGGAGCAACAATTAACCCCCAAGTTGCTCCAATCAATTTTATGATCCGAAATTGCCTTTGGCACGGTTGTAGAAATTACTTTAGCAAAACCAAACACGATTAATAAATAATTTATTTCCTATGAAAACTCGTCATTTTACACTCGTTATGCTTGTTGCAGTTGTGGCTTTGATGGCTACTTCGTGCAAGAAAAACAAGAAGGCCGTTGAAACACCAAAGCCTACCGGAGAAGTGCTTATCAATGAATACTGCACCGGTGAGCAATACCAGAGCAACAAGGATGCATTCCGTGCTACTGCAACAGGCGAGAGCATGGATCGTGAGACTGCAAAGAAGAAGGCTCGTTCAAATGCTCAGTCAGAGTTGGCTAAAACAATTAGCAGCACTATGAAAATTGTTGGTGACAACTACGTAAACTCAACTGAGTTCAACAACAAAGAAGAGGTTACTGAGACTTTCCAGGAAATGGCTCGCACAGTGGTAGACCAGGAATTGCGCGGTGCAATTGAAATCTGCGAGAAGCTAACACAGCGTGAAAATGGAACATTCGTTAGCTACGTTGCTATCGAATTGAGCGGCTCCAAGATTGCTGATGCCTACAACTCAGGTCTTTCTCAGAACGAGAAATTGAAGGCAGACTACAACTACGAAAAGTTCAAAGATACCTTCGAGAAGGAAATGGAAAAGATGGCGAACGGTAAGTAATAGCCAATATCAATAAAATAAAAAAACCCTCGCACTGCGAGGGTTTTTTTATGAGGTATAACAAAGGTTTATTTTGTCATTCGAACACGAAGCTCAGCATCGATTGCATCTAAGAAATCTTCTGTTGAGAGATAGTGCTCTTCCTTGGTTTTGTCGCCATGAATACAAACCGCAAGGTCTTTAGTCATTTTTCCGGCTTCAACCAAGTCAACACAAACCTGCTCCAACGTTTGCGAGAAGTTTGCAAGCTCTGCATTGCCGTCAAGCTTTGCACGATGAGCCAGTCCTTGCGTCCAAGCAAAGATGGAAGCAATAGGATTGGTTGATGTTTTCTTGCCTTGCTGATGTTGGCGGTAGTGACGAGTAACTGTGCCGTGTGCAGCCTCAGCCTCCATTGTTTTACCATCCGGAGTAATCAGCGCAGAAGTCATCAGTCCCAATGAACCGAAACCTTGAGCAACGATATCGCTCTGCACATCACCGTCGTAGTTTTTGCAAGCCCATACAAAGCCTCCATCACTCTTCATGCAGAAAGCCACCATGTCGTCGATGAGACGATGCTCGTAGCTAATTCCGAGCTCTGCAAATTTTGCTTTGAACTCGTTTTGATAAACCTCTTCAAATATGTCTTTGAAGCGGCCATCATAAGCCTTCAGAATGGTGTTCTTGGAAGAGAAGTAGAGGTTCCAATTGCGCATAATTGCTTGGTTGAAGCAACTGCGAGCGAATCCGTAAATGCTCTCGTCGGTGTTGTACATGCTCAGAGCAACGCCATCGCCTTCGAAATTGTAGACTTCCCATGATTTAGAGTCCCCTCCGTTTTCCGGAGTGAATGTCATGGTGAGTTTGCCTTTGCCCTTGATTACAGTGTCGGTTGCGCGGTATTGATCGCCAAATGCATGACGGCCAATATTGATTGGCTTCGTCCAACCGGGAACAAGCTTCGGGATGTTCTTGCAAATAATGGGTTCGCGGAAAACGGTTCCACCTACGATGTTACGAATGGTGCCGTTTGGGCTCTTCCACATCTTCTTCAAGCCGAACTCTTTCACACGTGCTTCATCGGGTGTAATGGTAGCGCACTTCACTGCAACGTTGTACTTCAACGTTGCTTCAGCGCTTTCCACGGTAACGCGATCATCGGTTGCATCGCGGTTTTCCATACCCAAATCAAAATATTTGATATCCAGTTCCAGGTAGGGGAAAATCAACTTGTCTTTGATGAATTTCCAAATAATGCGGGTCATTTCGTCGCCATCCATCTCAACGATGGGGTTGGCTACCTTTATCTTGTTCATTGAAAAAAAACAGTTATTCGAAATTTAATTATGCGTGTTCGCGTGTGCTGAAGTAAAACGCTCCTTCAATGAGGGCGTTTTCGTCGCTGTCGCTGCCGTGAACTGCGTTGGCTGCTATGCTTGTAGCAAACATGCGGCGAATAGTTCCTTCGGCTGCCTTCTGAGGGTCGGTTGCTCCAATCAGGGTGCGGAAATCCTCAACAGCGTTGTCTTTAACCAAAATGGCCGCTACGATTGGTCCACTGGTCATGTATTCAACCAACTCGCCGTAAAATGGGCGCTCTTTGTGAACTTCGTAAAATTTGCCTGCTTCTTCCTTGCTCAATTGAGTCAACTTCATTGCTTTGATCGAGAAGCCTGCTTCGAGAATTTTGTCGATGATTTTTCCTGTGTGACCCGCAGCGGTTGCATCGGGCTTAATCATAGTAAAAGTTACTTTTCCTGCCATTGGTATTAAGAATTTGTTGTGAGCCGCGAAAATAGAGCATTTAAGGATTGAATGTTTCAAGCACCATTCATTTTCAGTCTGCTTGTGCGCCACACGGCATCGTATCTTCGCGAAAAATACTTGTATGGTCTCCTTGTCTCAGTCTACTTCCCGTGCCCATGCCATTATGGAGCTGGAAGAAAAATACGGTGCCCACAACTACCATCCGCTGCCTGTCGTGCTCGATAGGGGCGAAGGCGTCTATGTATGGGATGTCGATGGTAAAAGATATTACGATTTCTTGTCGGCCTATTCGGCCGTAAACCAAGGGCATTGCCACCCTGTAATAACAAAAGCCTTGATTGAACAGGCTTCCAAATTAGCGCTCACGAGCAGGGCTTTTTACAACAGTTCGCTGGGCCCCTATGAGAAGTTCATTTGTGAGTTTTTCGGCTACGATCGAATTCTGCCAATGAACACCGGCGCTGAAGGTGTTGAGACTGCCATTAAAATCTGCCGCAAGTGGGCGTATGAAAAGAAGGGCGTGGCAGAGAATCGAGCGAAAATAATTGTCTGTGAAGAAAATTTTCACGGACGTACTACTACGATTGTATCGTTTTCTACTGACCCGGGTTCTAAAGGGAATTTCGGTCCTTTCGCCGGCGGCTTTGTTACCATTCCATACAATGACCTGGAAGCACTGGAAGCGGCTTTGGCCGATCCCGATGTTGCCGGTTTTTTAATAGAACCCATGCAGGGTGAGGCAGGTGTAGTGGTTCCCGACGAAGGATATCTGAAGGGTGCATTTGAACGCTGCAAGAAGGCAAACGTTCTTTTTATTGCAGATGAAATCCAAACGGGTATTGCACGCACAGGTCGCTTGTTGGCTTGCGATCATGAGGACTTCAAGCCCGATATGCTCATCTTGGGAAAGGCGCTGAGCGGCGGTATTTATCCGGTGAGCGCAGTTCTTGCATCCGACGATGTAATGCTTTGCATTCAACCTGGTCAGCATGGAAGTACTTACGGCGGAAATCCACTTGCAGCAAAAGTTGCGGTTGCCGCGCTGAGCGTAGTGCGCGATGAGAAATTGGCTGAGAATGCTCAACGCATGGGTGAGCTTTTTCGCAGCGAGTTGAATAGAGTTATTGCTTCTAACCCACTTGTCAAACTGGTTCGTGGAAAAGGGTTGCTCAACGCAATTGTGGTGAATGATACACCGGAAAGCAAAACGGCATGGAACCTTTGTTTGGCCTTCGCGCAAAACGGCTTGCTTGCCAAGCCAACGCACGGTAACATCATTCGATTCGCCCCACCTCTCGTCATAACCGAGGAACAGTTAATGGAATGTGTACAGATCATCGAGAAAACCATCCAAGCACATTCAAGTGAATTATGATTATTGTCGGTCAGACCCTGGTAAGTGAGGATTTGTTTGATCAACAATTCGTATGCGATCTGAACGCCTGCAAAGGGGCTTGTTGCATTGAAGGAGAAAGTGGAGCTCCCCTCGAAGCAGATGAGTTGCTTCGAATAGAAGAAAACCTGGATGCCGTGAAGCCATTTATGCGCAGTGAGGGTTTGAAGGCGATGGAAGACAATGGTCCGTATGTGGTTGATGAGGATGGTGAATTTGTTACTTCACTCGTTGGCAAGCACGGAGCGTGTGTATTCGTTACCTACGACGAAAAGGGTATCGCAAAATGTGCATTGGAACAGGCCTACAATGCGGGAGCAACGAATTGGAAAAAGCCGATATCGTGCCATCTCTATCCGGTTCGATTGGCGAACCTGACCGAATATGTTGCAGTAAATTATCATCGATGGCAGGTTTGTGAGCCTGCTTGCGCATGCGGAAGTGCATTGAAGGTGCCCGTATACCGTTTCTTGAAGGAGCCTCTTATTCGCCGTTTTGGTGAGGCATGGTATACCGAGCTTGAAGAGGTGGCCGCCCGGTGGTATCTCCGTCAAGATTTCATTAGGGACTTGTAGATTTTTCTAATTCACTTTGATTGGTTGATAGTTCAGGGAAGTGTATTTATTCCAAACTATGAAATGCGGTTATTTTGCCTCAGCCGGAAAAGAGGTGGAAGATACTATTGTAAAGAATTCCCCATTCTTCGTCCTTTGGTTTTGAAGCCTATATGGGTGGTGATATGATACGACTGTCTCTTATAATTATCTTTTTTATTCCTTCCGTTCTTGTTGGGCAGGAGAAATATCGCATTTGTCCACTCTTCGATTTAAACACTTCCAAGAACGAATCTTCTTGTGGAATTATCCAGAATGAGTTGGTTGTTCAGATTTCAGAGCTGGACAACAAATCTCAATTCGACAAACGGCAGAGAAGTACAAAACACAAAATGAGGTCCTGGATTCAAGGTGATAGCTATTCTGAATGGAATTCCCTGCGTTGCATTATACCCGAAAGGTGGGATTGCGCCGGCGCTGTGGCATATGCTCCTCTTGACGAATTGGTGGTTTTTTCTTCTACGAAAAACTTTGACGGTTCAAACGGTAACAGGCTAAAACTATACGCCAGTCAATGGAATGGCTGGCGTTGGGAAGCGCCTCAAGTGTTGCCCATGGTTGATTTTAGCGCAGATTTTACACATCCTCATTACGTGGCTTCACATCGTATGCTTGTTTTTTCGAGCAATCGCTCCGGAGGGCAGGGTGGCATGGACATTTGGTACTGCATGCAAACCGAGCACGGTTGGTCGGAACCCATGAATCTTGGCTTGGGAGTCAATTCTTCCGGTCACGAAATTTTTCCGACCTTCCACGAGAACGATATCTATTTTGCTACGAATGCATCCGATACATGGGGTGGATATGACATTCGACGAGCCGCAGGGAATACTCAATGGAAAACAGCAATTGCTGAGGGTGCCCCTATGAATAGCGCGGCCGACGATGTATGTGTTCTTTTTCTAAGCAAGGACAAGGCAATTTTGACTTCAAATCGGGCCGGTGGAAAGGGAGGTGATGATTTGTTTCTCCTCACGCGTGAAGCACGTCCGGAAGAGTTGCATGATATGACGGCACAGATAGAATACGCGGGACAGCCTCTTGCAGGCGCGCAACTTACCGTTCGCAATGATGCCGGTGAAATCGTCCAAATGGCTCCTGCCGACGAACATGGAAACGTTGATATACGGGCGCTGCGATTGAATCAGGCCTACACTTTTCAGATGTCCCCGTCCGCGCAATATCCTTTTTCCGAATGCTTGCTGGTGCTGAAGGATTCGAAGGGAAACCGACTTACGGAAGTGCGATTTAACCTCAAAGGATTCGCCATGCTCGAATTGCTGCCTTTTCAATTCAGTGAGATTCACGCGCTCAATACGCCCGACCAGAGTGTGCTCAATCTCAGTTTTGAAGGCCAACTGTATGAAGAGAAACCCGGTGATATCGGGCGAGGTGAGCCCATTACTATTCTCAATGCGAAGGGTGAGGCTGTGGCGCTTGCTTATACCAATGATTCCGGTAAGTTTCGATTCACCAAGCTTGACCCTCAGTTGCACTATGTGATGCGCTTGTCGGAGCAAACAGAGGCGATGCATGTCCTTATTACGGAGAAAGGAAGTAAGATAGATATTCCCGTATTGAATGCTGAGGTCAATTACACCCGCTTGGCAGCCGAGGACGCTATAACACTCATCAATGAGTTCAACGACACCATCCAGGTGTCGCCGGAGGATCTATTTGTCATTAATCGTATTTACTACGAATACAACAGCGCTCAATTGACGAACGAGTCGCGCAGGCAATTGGAGCAGCTGGCCATCATCATGGAACGTAATGGCGAAATCAATCTTGAATTGCGCTCTCATACGGATTCCCGAGGTGATGATCCTTTCAATCTAAAACTCTCCCATCAGCGGGCAAAATCGGCGATTCAATTTATTGTGTCCAAAGGATTGGAGGGAGCTCGATTTCAGTTTGAGGGAGTGGGCGAAGCAGAACCAATCAATGAATGTTCAGATGGAGTGGAATGCTCTGAGCCCGAACATGCAATCAATCGTCGAACGGAAATTCGGTTGAAACGCCGCAATGGTCTCGCGTTGACAGCGCATTAGGTGTTATGTAACAGCTATGATGCCAATCAATAACGATATTGATTTACATCACGCCCTCTGTATTTTCATACCTTGTGATTTGTAAGTGATATGCCACTTACCAATCACGAGATTATGAATCCTCCCGTTTCTACCTTGTTAGATGCAGCAATCAGCCCCGAATTGGAGCGCAGACGTCTGCAAGCTCTTCACTCGCTTGAGCTCATGGATACTCCTTCGGATGAAATGTATGACGAGATTACGCGAATGGCGGCTTCTCTTATCAATGCCAAAGCAGCCTTGATAACCTTCATTGATGAGGACCGGGTTTGGTTTAAGTCGAACATAGGTGTAACTCGAAATCAGATGAATCGATGTGATTCATTTTGTCAATTCACGATAGCGGGCAATGAATTACTGGAGATTGAAGACACGTTGGAAAACGAACAATTCAAAAATAGCCCTTTTGTGGTGGGCGAACCACACTGGCGTTACTATGCAGGTGTGCCACTTCAAATGGATGATGGTGTAAATGTGGGAACCTTGTGTTTGTTGGATACCAAGCCTTTCAAAATGACGAAACAACAGGCCGAAACGCTGTCGTTTTTGGCAAAGACTACGGTGCATTTGATGAAGATGCGCAAGAGTTTCCACGATTTGAACTCATCGCAGCATTTGTTGAAGGTGTTGCAGGAAATCAATGAAGATTTTATACGTTCTCCGGACAGCAAGCGGGATTTGTTCAATAAGATGCTTGATTACGTGTTGCAGGTAACAGGAAGCGAATATGGTTTTATTGGTGAAGTATTCATGAATGACGGAGCAACCGCTCTCAGGACCTATGCGATAACGGACATATCATGGAATGATGAAACACGTGAGCTGTATAAGAAGCATCAAGAGAATGGAATGCTATTTACGAACCACAATACGTTGTTTGGGTACACGTTGAAAACAGGCGAATCGGTCATCAGCAACGAACCGGCAACTGACCCACGGAAAGGAGGCACACCGCATGGGCATCCGCCGCTTAAGTGCTATTTGGGCTTGGCAATTCGCGATAGCAAGAATAATCTCATTGGTATGATGGGCCTAGCGAATAGGAAGACTGGATACAATGAAACGGATGAAGCGTTTCTGCAACCCTTCCTTTCAACATGTGGCACCATGATAATTGCATTGAGAACGTTGCAGGATAGGGCCAAGGTGGAGGAGGAGAATAAGATCATCTATCAGAAACTTCAGAAGGCCCAAGCGGCAGCAAAACTCGGCAGTTGGGAGTATGACATTAAGACCAATGAAGTGAAGTGGTCCGATGAGCTATATAGCATTTACGAATTACCCATTGAAGGTCCGGTTCTTAATTACAAGGCTTATCACGATAGATTGCACCCCGACGATATTCAACGGAACGATGCTATTGCTGTTGCAGCGATTAAAAGTAGTCAGGAGTTTTCATTTGAAGAGCGGTTGTTGTTTGCGGAGGGCAGAACCAAAATTGTGTTGGTGAATGGATACCCCGTTTTGGACGGCCAGAATGAGTTGATTGGGATTCAAGGTACTACTCAAGATATTACTACATACAAGCGTCAGGAGGAAGAGGTACAACGCTTTTTCAATTTGGCGGTCGACTTGTTTTGCATTGCTTCGCGGGAAGGTTTTTTAATGCGCACCAGCAGGTCGTTTACAAGCACACTCGGCTACAGCGAATCGGAGTTGAAGGCAATTCCTTTTATTGAGCTCGTTCACCCTGAAGACAGAAAGCGTACCATTGATGAGATTGACTTTATTCTCCGTGGCGGAACTTCACGCAATTTCGAAAATCGCTATCGGAAGAAAACGGGTGAGTTTGTCACGCTCAGTTGGGTTGCAACTTTTGACGCTGAGTCGCAATTGATTTATGCGGCAGCGAAGGATGTTACAGACAAAATCCTGTTGGAGAGAAATTTATTGGAAAGTCAAATTGAAGCTGAGAAATCGAAGGCGAAGGATATTTTCTTGGCCAACATGAGCCATGAGATTCGTACACCTCTCAATGCCATAATTGGCTTTAACGATATACTCAGTCAAACCGCACTCACAGAGGAACAGCGTAAGAATGTCGATTTTATCGGCAATGCATCCAAGAAGTTGAGCGTACTCATTAACGATATCCTCGACATTTCGAAACTCGAAAACGGTAAGCTGGATTTGGAACATGCCCCATTCAGGTTAGAAGAGACAGCTAAGCAAGTTGTCCAGATGTATTCGGCCATAGCAAAATCGAAGGGCGTTAAGTTGCTGTTCAGCTTTGATCAGGAAATTCCGGAAGTGATCATTGGCGATGAAACCCGCTTGTCCCAGATTTTGTTGAACTTAATTTCGAATGCAATCAAGTTCACAGAGAAGGGGAGTGTGGAACTGCGCATTCTTGAGACGCAAAGAACAAGCAATACGGCTTCTGTCTTTTTTGAAGTGAGAGACACGGGAATTGGCATCGATAAGGAAAAGCAACAGCTCATTTTTGAAAGGTTCACGCAAGCGGAAAGTTATACCACTCGGGTATACGGCGGAACCGGCTTGGGTTTGAATATTGTGCGTTCGCTGGTGGGGCTGCATCATGGAGTACTTCAGGTCGAAAGCCAACCGGGTCTAGGTTCTAAATTCAGTTTTACACTAGAATATCCCATTGCCACAGAGCAGGAAAAAAA
>Ga0114980_10001456_pt1 | contig 16950 bp, 24 predicted proteins | sample S_140806_EF_Meta_FD_87018 | JGI IMG/M metagenome (GOLD analysis project Ga0114980, IMG submission 87018) | Freshwater microbial communities from Lake Simoncouche, Canada to study carbon cycling - S_140806_EF_MetaG | ecosystem: Environmental > Aquatic > Freshwater > Lake | place: Lake...
GTATTTGCAGGAGGTAGCGCAACTGGCCGTGCTGCATCATTTGGGCTTCAGGTACACAACTTCCCAAGAAAGTGTGCGGGAAACCCGCCATTAATACGGAAAGCTATGGTTCGCGGGCATCAAATTGTTCCCAACCATGGCCGCCGCGTGACTGACGTGCTGAAGGGTATGCTGCGCCCTGCGCTGATGGCCGGCGAAGGCAAGCGCCTTGTTGTTGCCGATTGGGCTGCGATTGAAGCGCGTGTGACGCCGTGGGCGTCCGACAGCGCCTTTGGTGAACGCAAGTTGGCAATCTTTGCCAAAGGCGAAGACGTGTACAAGCACAACGCTATGTCTACCTTCCATGTCGGCTATGATGACGTTGACAAAGACCAGCGCCAAATCGGTAAGGTGCAAGAGTTAGCCTGTGGCTTTGCCGGCGGCGTTGGCGCGTTCGCCAGCATGGGCCGCATCTACGGCTTGCTGATGTCAGAGAGCGACGCAAAGCGCATGGTTGACGCATGGCGCAGGGCTAACCAGTGGGCCGTGCCGTACTGGTCTGGCCTTGAAGAAACTTATATGCGTGCCATGCGGAACAAGGGCCGCGAGTTCACTGTTGGCCGCATCACATATTTATTTGACGGACTGCATCTTTGGTATGCCCTTCCGTCTGGCCGTGTGTTATGTTATCCTTTCGCCCGTTTCAACGAGGAAGGCGACCTGACCTACGCGAAGGCTTCTTGGAAGCCAGCCGCTGACGCGAAGGAGTGGCCAAGGGCGCGGCTATGGCGCGGTTTAGCGTGTGAAAACATCACGCAAGCTGTCGCCAACGACTTGCTGCGCTACGCCTTGCGTCAACTGGACGATGTAGTCTTGCATATCCACGATGAAATCGTTTTGGAAGTGCCGGAAGCAGATGCAGAAGCCGCCGCAGCGCGACTTGTGCAGGTTATGTGTACGCCGCCGCCTTGGGCAACAGGTTTACCCCTGAACGCTGAAGTGGCTATCATGGATCGTTATGGAAAATAAGGAGCAAGCGATGAGTGAGGATCGCACGAAATTCATAGACTATATAGTCGGGTTGGCCGCTGATACAGTGGGCGAAACGGCTTTATTAGTACGTCAGAAGCCCACACGCGGCGAGGACGGCAACCTTATCTACCATGCGGATGGTGCGCCAAAGGCCACGTTTCCTGCGTTCCTGCCTGAGAAGGCCCGCATCAAAGACGATGAGGCATGGTATGTGAATACCGGCTCGTTCGTCGTTGACCGCTTTGTAGACGGCAAGCCGGCTGCAAAGTCCAGCAACGTCGAATATGTTTTGTTCATGATGCTGGATGACATTGGCACAAAGTCCCAAACGCCGCCGCTTGCGCCGACATGGATATTGGAAACCAGCGAAGGTTCGTTCCAGTGGGGCTATGCGTTCAACGAGCAGCCCAACAAAGGCGACTTCTGCGCTGCTGTCAAAGCTATCGCAGACGCGGGCTACACTGATCCGGGCGCGACCAACGCTGTCCGCAACTGTCGCATCCCCGGCAGCGTTAACTTGAAGAGCGGGCGCGGCAAATTCCCCGCGCGGCTGGTCGAGTTCCACCCAGACCGCGAATACACTTTAGAGCAGATTTGTAGTGCGTTAGGCGTTACGCCAGAAGAAGGCGACACAGCGGATTATAAAGCCGTCAAGATACGCGACACTGGAATGGACAACGTCCTGACATGGTTGAGCGAACAGAACCTAGTTCTTAGCACTATCAACACCGACGGCTGGTGCGCCATCGTCTGCCCTAACCATGAGCACCACAGCGATGGCATGATCGAAGCGCGTTACAAGCCGCTGGATCGTTCGTTCTGCTGCTATCATGGGCATTGCCAAGACTTAGGCAGCCGCACGTTCCTTGATTGGGTAGCGACTAACGGCGGCCCGACAGCGACGCCGGGTTTGCGTGACGAACTAATTGCTGAACGGATGGCGTCGATGATGGATAAGATTTCCCCTACGGAAGCCTTCCCTGACGAAGCCGCAGCGCGTGTGCGTGAGGTCGAAAAGAAAGAAGCAGGACGGCTGGAACAAAGCGAGTGGTTTGAGCGTTTCGCTTACATACAGTCTGATGACTGTTACTTCGACATGGTCACACGTCAAGAGATAGCGCGTAACGTCTTTAACGCCCTGTTCCGTCACGTTGACTGTCGCTCCATCCACAAGAAGACGCAGCGTGTGCAGGCGTCCGTCTATTATGACGAGCGCCGGCAGGATCGCGGCGCACCGGCCCTCGCAGCCGTGACGTTTGCCGCTGGCGATGATGCGCTGGTGACGCGCGACGGGTTGGCTTACGGCAACAGGTGGGTCAACGCCCGCCCTGACGTGTCAGGCAGCGACAAGATCGCGGATCACGATGTCGAGCCTTGGCTTGAGCATTGCCGCAACCTGATTACGGATGACAGGGATTTAGACCATATCCTTAACGCTATGGCGTTCAAGATACAGAACCCGCGCGTTAAGATTAACCATGCCATCCTGATTGGCGGCGATGAAGGCGCAGGCAAAGATACTATATTCCAGCCGTTCCTATGGGCGCTTGGCGGCAGTAACTGGCGCAACAGGTCGGTCATCGAAGCTGGCGGATTGGAAAGCCAGTGGGGTTATGCGTTGGAAGCTGAAGTAGTCATCCTGAACGAGTTGAAGGAACCAGAGGCAAGAGAGCGCCGCGCTATGGCTAACAAGCTAAAGCCGCTGATCGCTGCGCCGCCTGCAACGCTGTCGGTCAACCGCAAAGGTATGCACCCTTACGACTTGGTCAACCGCTTGATGGTGCTTGCCTACACGAACGACTCGCTGCCTATCACGCTGCCTACGCAGGATCGTCGGTGGTTCTGCGTCTGGACGCACGCGCCGCGCATGACAACGCCAGCAGCCGACGCGCTGTGGGGCTGGTATGAGACAGGCGGCTATGAAAAGTGCGCCGCTTGGCTGTGGCAGCGCGACGTGTCGCGGTTCAACCCTTCTGCGCCGCCGCCAGTGACCGAATGGAAGCTGAATATGGTCGAGCATGGCATGAGCGCAGCGGAAAGCTATCTGGTAGAGTTGATGCGCCAGCGGACAGGTCTGTTTGCGGATGGTGTCATTGGTGGGCCGTTCCATCGCATCTGTGACTTGCTTGGGCCTTTGTTGCCTGTCGGCATAAAAGTGCCGCCGGCTGCACTGCTGCACGCATTGAAGGAAGCGGGCTGGGTTGACATGGGTCGCATCAATTCAAAGGATTTTATGAACAAAAAGCACATCTTTGCCGCGCCTGAAGTGATCCAGAAATACGGCAAATCTGACTTGCGCCGCATGGCGGAAGTGTTGCCGAACAGTTCTATCATGCCAACGCTAGGCAAGAATTGACATCCCATGTTGTTCGGTGATATAGGGGCATAGTTGGTAATGCTCTACTAACCCTCTTGGTGTCGCTTTGCTGACCCATTTAAGCCGCCGGTGTCTCACTCCACCGGCGGCTTTTCTTTTATTCGTCCCATGCTGCTTCGGCGTCTATGATCAACTCGCATGGCGGGTAGCGCAGGTTGCTGACTTCGATGTCGGTTATCAAGCCTTTGAAGGCGAGATGCTCCATCAGGCGATAGGCCAGGGTTGCTTCGGCGCGTTGGTCGTAATTCTCAAAGGCGTCTATTTCTTCGTCGGTCATGCTGGTTTCCAATCTTCAGGGTAGGGGACTGTTTTAGCGGTGGTCTTGTATAGCCGCCCATTTTCATCGTAATGCTCTGTCACTGTCGATCCGTCATCGTTCAGGACAGCGGCAAGATCGCCAAGCAGGTGCAATGGTCGCCCTGTCTTGGGATCCATTCGATATTTTATTTTGTCAGTCATGGTCACATCCATCTAGTTATGAAGGTTACGCCGCCCACAGTGCGGCATTTGAACGCCTTGCCGTTGCGTATGCCGTATTGCGACACGTTGCGGCTGGTGCGCTTGGCTGCGCCTTTGTCGGTGGCTGGCATAGTGCCAACATCACCGATTTCTAGCGTTCCCATTGGGTAAAACATTGGGCGGCTCACTTGCCTTGTTCCTTTTCTTTGCGGCGCTCTGCCCATGTCTTGCCGTTTAGGTCGCGCAGCGGCCATGCACTGTCGGACGATACGCGATGTTTGCGCCCTAATGGGGCCGCTTGCTGTGGTATTTTAATCATTAGCTTTGTCCCTTATCAAGATAGCGGCCCGTTTCTGGATCGCGCAATATCCCGTTGCGCTTCCAATACAGCAATTCCTTTGCATCGCGTGTCCATGCCGCTTGCCAACGCATCCGCTCTTTGACAGCGTCCTGCAGCAAAAACACAGTGAACAATAATGCGCCTATCAATAGCGCGATCATAATTTCGTAATGGTTCATTTTAGTCATCCAATATGAGGGTTAATAGAAAAAGGGCTGCGCCAGCGACAACCGCGATCATTCGGCTGCATCGTCGCGCAGGGCGTTATTCTCAGCGACTAGCCGGTCATATAGTATCTGCAATTGCTCTAGTTGGTCTTCAACGTCCAACAGAACGCTTAGGCGTTCTGCCAGCACAACAGCCAGTTCGTGATTGCGATCTAATGCCGTGCGGATTAGTTCGCCGTCCGATAGCATCCGTAAATATGTTCGGTCTTGATTAGTCATGGTTCAGTTTCCTTTTGATTATGTGAAACGGGCGATTTTGTCGCGTTGTTCTTCCAAAAACTCCCGCAACGTGTCGAATTCGTAAAAATCGGTTAACTTGATGTCACATATCTGTTCGCTGTCGATCAGGTCGCACAGGTCGAAATAGATTTCTTGCATTGTTGTTCGGTCTTGTTCGGTCATGGTTTAGTTTCCTTTTAACGTAATGATTATTGCGGTTAATGATAGCAACAGCACGGCGGCGAAGCCGGCTGTTGCAAGAAGGTGAAGGGCTGTCATGCGAAGCGCCTTGTCCGAAGGTCAATGAGGTGCAGCGCGATGTGCATTCGCGTCATATATTTGGTTGGGTTGGCTGCGCTTTGCGCCACCCATGATGCGGGCTGCGTGGATAATGCAAAAAGATATATTTGCTTACGTGTCATGGTGTCTCACTCCTGTTGTTGGCACTAGCGCCATCCTCGGCGCGGATTGCTCCGCGCTCCGGTGGTGTTAGGCGTATTGCTCGCCGTTCCAGCGTTGTAGCTTGGCCGGGTCGACTGGGTCGCTGTGGCTGCGTCCGGCTTCGCTGAGGGCATCCGCATCATCGACTGCGCCGATCATGATCCAGCCGTAGCGGCCCGCATAGCGGTAGCTGGTAAGCCCGCGCATAGCGCAGGGCTTGTCCCAGTAATCGGTGACGCGATAGCCATTTATCCGTGTGCGTTTCATGCTGCGAACTCCACAGTTATGATTTCCTTGGCGCGCTCAATGCTGTGGCGGATATATTCTGGCTTCATAAGTTCGACGCCCATACGATCTTGCATCGACAGCAACCAGCCGCCGTAGATGTAAATGCCATTGTTATCGCCAGCAGCGACATCGCGCATATACCAGCTAAAGGTGTGCGCCAGTTCGGCGGCATCAGTCTTGGATATTGTTGTTTCGGTAGTCATCTCACTCACTCCTGTTGGTTGATTAATACCGGCCAGCCATAAAGTCAGCCATTGCCTCGCTGTCGCTGTGGTCGCTGATGACATCCTCATCATTGCCCCAAACCAACCAGATGTTGCCGATAGGTTCGCCGGACATCTGGTCGCGCAGCCGCAGCATATCGCTGTCGGTGCTGCACATGGCTTCTAAGATAGCGCGGCTGTCGGTGCTGCTCTTCAGCGGCCATTCCTCACCATCGTAGACTGAGATAGTCCAGCCGTTCGCCAAGGCATCCTTGACGATCTTACGGGCGATGCGGGCTTCGTGATATGTGGCGTATTGTAGTGCTGTGGTAGTCATGGTTCTCACTCCTGTTGAAAATGGTCTGCGTGACGAGCTGCGCCACGCAGAATAGAATTATGCCAGTTCGGCTTGATAGCCAGCCATGTGATGCTCACTGCTAGGTGCCATCATCGAATAGCTGTTAGCGTCATACATTGCCAAGACTTCGGGCGCGTCAACTGTCGCAAAGTTCGTATGCATCCAGCCGTCGATCAGGCGCGATCTGTCGCGGAAATATACAGCGCCGTCATTGAACTGCGCCCATACGATGCGCTGACCTTCAGCGGTATATTTGCGTCCAGTGTTGAACTCGCCTTGTGATACTATGGAAATGTCGGTCATTGGTTGGTTGCTCCTGTGCTTGTATTGAGCCCTCATTCTACACAATAAGAGGGTATATAAAAGTCACTATTTTGCATCGCCATGTCGATTTCCTGATTTGCAGCAAATTATGTTGCATTTCTGCACTACCCTCTAAAACCGATTTTAAGGGGGTCTACAGCGTCGATATAGTTTGAGGGTAGGTCAGTATGGAAAGAGGTCGAGTCCGAAAAGGTTCTGGTTCTGTTCTGTTTCTGTTCCATTGCTGCAAATGACGTCCAAATGACGTCCGAATGGCAACCGACATTTCGTCGTGCGACGAACCGAAAATGCGTGACCGCTTGGGACGTCATAAGGGACGTCATTATTTAGGGGCAAATGACGTCCGAATTGATGGCGGAATTGCGCGGTTGCTTGTGGCTGGTTGTTATATTGCCATGTTATTTATATACATTCAGGATTTGTAAAAAAGGTATATATATACCCGTGTAGCAACACCGCACTCCATTCGTCGGCGAGTTGGTGTTTTCGAAATCATGACGTCCCTTACTGTATTAACACAGTAACACACCTAGCTGTTTGTTCTCATTGGTTGACGTTAACGTCAAGCGTCTTGGCATGACTTGGATTGTCATGACGTCATGACGTCTGCTGGTGTATTAATACGCTAACACACCTAGCTAGCTAGCAATGTGTTTTTTACTGACACTGTTGTCAGTAACAGGGAAAGGCCAATCCTAAATCTAGCTAGAACATAGCAAGAACGCTATTCGCAGCGTAGCGCAGCGCAATCGCTAGCCGCGCTAGCCGCTGGCAAAAACCAAAATGCGTTTTGTCTTAGGGGGAGGGGGTAGGGCCGACGGTCGGGCCGTTGTCAGTGTCAGGTGTCGCAAACAATTTTTATTTTTTTATTATTTGTAGATGCAAAAAAGCCACCCGCATCAAAGCCTGTTGCGTATCTGCGTCCTTTGGATTATTGTACGCCCAATGACTTTCTACTCACTGCCATTTACACCAGAGCGGGTGCAAGCCACCGAGTCGCGGCTGGAGTCTATCTACGAAGCTGCCCGCTACGGGCTAAAGGGTGACAGCCTAGCTATGGCCGCTGGCATGACACCGCGGCAATTCCGCGTGCTAGCCGACGCTGACCCGCTGGTTGAGATGGCTGAGATCAAGGGCAGGGCTGATGGCGAGATGACAGCGGCCAAGACCATGTACGAAGCGGCACGCGATGGCGACGCTAAGGCTGCACTCGACATACTGAAGCATAACCACGGCTGGGTAGCCAAGCAGCAGATCGACGTAAACATCGACCAACAGATAAGTATCACAGGCGCGCTAGAAAAAGCACAGACGCGCGTCATCGAAGGGCTGTACACAGAACTGCCCCGACTAGAGGACAACACATACCATGCAAACGACGATATACTCAGCCCAAGACGAAATGGAGTTGATGGCAAGGTTGTGGTCACCGACGCTGAAGGATGACCCACTAGCGTTCGTGCTGTACACATTCCCGTGGGGTCAGGCTGGCACGCCGCTGGAACACTTCCCTGGCCCGCGTAAATGGCAGCGTCAGATACTAGCTGACTTGCGCGACCACATCAAAGAGAACAACGGTAAGGTAGACTTCGACACTGCGCGCATGGCGATTGCGTCAGGGCGCGGTATTGGCAAGTCTGCGTTGGTGTCATGGCTAACCATTTGGATGCTATCCAGCAGGATCGGATCGACCACCATCGTGTCGGCAAACTCCGAGGCGCAGTTGCGGTCGGTAACATGGGCAGAAATAACCAAGTGGCTAGCCATGAGCCTAAACAGTCACTGGTTTGAGATAGCCGCCACACGCATCATGCCAGCCAAGTGGCTGACAGAACTGGTCGAGCGTGACCTGAAGAAAGGTACGCGCTACTGGTCCGTCGAAGGCCGGCTGTGGTCCGAAGAGAACCCTGACGCCTACGCTGGTGTCCACAACTTCGACGGTGTGATGCTGATATTCGACGAAGCCAGCGGTATACCTGACAGCATCTGGTCGGTGAGTGACGGCTTCTTCACAGAGAATACGCCGCACCGGTTCCATCTGGCGTTCTCCAACCCGCGGCGCAACACAGGCTATTTCTACGAAACGTTCCACAGCAAGCGGGCGTTCTGGCAAACACGGGTCATCGACGCCCGTGATGTTGAAGGTACAGACAAACACCTGTACCAGCGCATTATTGATGAGTACGGGCCAGACAGCTACCAAGCCAGTGTCGAAGTGTACGGCGCATTCCCATCAGAAGGTGACGATCAGTTCATCGGCAGCAACTTAGTGGATGATGCCATGAAGCGTGCGCCTGTCAAAGACACCAGCGCGCCCATCGTCATAGGTGTGGACCCTGCACGGTTCGGGGCTGACGCCACCGTCATCGCTATACGGCAGGGCCGTGACATCTTGGAACTACGCAGGCACCGCGGCGCGGACACTATGGAAGTGGCAGGCCATGTCATCGACGCTATCGAACAGTTCCAGCCGGCGCTGGTCTGCATCGACGAAGGCGGGCTAGGCGCAGGCGTCGTGGACAGGCTGAAAGAGCAGCGGTACAAGATACGCGGCGTGAACTTCGGCAACAAGGCTAAGAACCAGACGATGTGGGGTAACAAGCGCGCAGAGATGTGGGGTGCCATGCGTGACTGGCTCCGCACAGGTCACATCCCGACAGATAGGTTCCTGAAAACAGACCTCATAAGCCCGCGCACTAAGCCTGACAGCCGGGGGACACTATTCCTAGAAAGCAAGAAAGATATGAAGTCACGCGGGCTGGCCTCGCCAGATGCAGCGGACGCCATAGCGGTCACGTTCGCATTTCCTGTAGCATCTACTGATCCGCGTCTGACACGCGTTGACAAGCATCGCACAAGAGGCTATTCTCCCGCAGGAATATCTACATCGTGGATGGGCAGTTAATGGCTGACAAGAAAAAATCAGTGTCGCTATCCGTTGGCAGAGGCGAGAAACTGCCTGTGTCAAAGGGTGCGGGCCTGACAGCGTCTGGCAGAGCCAAGTATAATGCTGCTACAGGTAGTAACTTAAAGGCGCCTGCGCCCAGCCCGAAAACAAAAGCTGACGCAGGACGCAAAGCGTCATTCTGCGCGCGCATGGGTGCAGTAGCTGCTAAGGCAAAAGACGGCGAGCGTGCCAAAGCTAGTTTGAAAAGGTGGAAATGCCCATGAAACCCGGATTGTATGCAAACATCAACGCAAAAAAAGCCCGCATAGCTGCTGGCTCTGGCGAGAAAATGCGTAAAGCAGGCGACAAAGGTGCGCCTACAGCAAAAGATTTCAAAGACAGCGCCAAAACCGCTAAAAAACCAGCTAAAAAGGGTAAGTAAATGCCAGCCAACAAATTCACTAGAGCGTTGTACAAAACCGGCACTGTAGCATCTGAGAAAGCTGCCATTGCTAACCGCGACCCAGCCCGCAAAGAAGCCGCTAAAGAGATCACAAAACGTGAAGGCACGACAAGCCCCGGCGGCGCTCGCCCAGCACTATTGCGGATGGCCCCACCAAGCAAGCCAGCTAAAGCGCCAGCAGTTAAAATGCCTGCTAAACCGCAGATCATCCGCACTACTACGAACATGAAGCCAACACCAATGGGCAAAAAGCGTTAATCATGCCCCTTAGTAAATCACCCAGCAAAGCTGCGTTCCGCAAGAACATCAAAGCAGAAGTAAGTGCGGGTAAACCTGTGAAACAAGCGGTTGCTATCGCCTACAGCGTGAAGCGTGCCGCCGCCAGCAAAGGCAAGAAATAATTTATGGCCGACCCCACAGGCATTGAAGCGGCAGGCAAAGTCGCCAACGTAGGATCGAACGCGCCTAAGACAACGCGCGACGATCACGATAAGATGGCTACCATGCGTAGCCGTCTTCAGATGGCGCAGGCTGCGTATTCAGACAGCCGTGAGGACGAACTAGACGATCTACGCTTTATGGCCGGCAGCCCTGACAACCAGTGGCAGTGGCCTGCTGACGTGTTGTCAACACGCGGCAGCGTGCAAGGACAGGCTATCAACGCACGTCCATGCCTGACAATTAACAAGCTGCCACAGCACGTCCGTCAGGTAACAAACGAGCAGCGTCAAAACCGACCAAACGGTAAAGTAATACCCGCGGATGACAACGCTGACGTACAGGTAGCAGAGATATTTAATGGTGTGGTGCGCCACATTGAGTATATGTCAGATGCCGACGTTGCGTATGACACAGCCTGCGACAACCAAGTTACTTACGGCGAAGGTTACATCCGCCTGCTGACCGAGTATTGCAACGACGATACATTCGACCAAGACATCAAGATTGGCCGTGTCCGTAACGCATTTAGCGTTTACATGGACCCCACCATTCAAGACCCATGCGGCTCGGATGCTGAATACTGCTTTATCACTGAAGATATACTAAAGTCAGAATACGAGCGTTTGTTCCCTGACGCATCGCCAATCAGCACATTATATAGCCAAGGCGTCGGCGATCAGGGCATTTCGTCGTGGCTACAAGAAGATACAATCCGCATCGCGGAGTATTTTTACAACGTTTACGAGCCTGAAACGCTGCATCTGTACCCAAATAACCAGACTGCCAAGGCTAATTCGCCAGAAGACAAGCAGCTTAAAGAAATGTACGGCAAACCGCTTCGCACACGCAAAGTAGACCGAAAAAAAGTCATGTGGATGAAGACCAATGGCTATGACATTCTTGATGAGCGCGAGTGGTCAGGCAAATATATTCCTGTCGTGCGCGTAATCGGCAACGAATGGGAAGTTGACGGTCAAATATACATCTCTGGGCTTGTGCGTAACGCCAAAGATGCCCAGCGTATGTACAACTACTGGACCAGCCAAGAGGCAGAAATGCTTGCATTGGCGCCTAAAGCGCCATTTATCGGTTACGGCGGCCAGTTCGAAGGTTACGAAAACCAGTGGAAGACTGCAAACACGACCAACTGGCCGTATTTGGAAGTCAATCCAGACGTTACCGACGGCGCTGGAGGCGTTCTCCCGCTGCCTATGCGCGCACAGCCACCTTTACCACAAACAGGTCTGATACAGGCTAAAATGGGCGCTGGCGAGGACATCAAGGCCACAACAGGCCAGTATGATGCGTCATTGGGCGAACAAGGCAACGAACGGTCGGCAAAAGCTATCGTCGCACGCGAAAAACAGGGTGATGTTGGCACGTATCACTACGTTGACAACCTTGCGCGGGCAATTCGCTACATCACACGCCAAATCGTCGATATGATCCCTAAAATCTACGACACACAGCGCATTGCACGCATCATTGGTGCTGATGGCGAAGTCAGCATGGTCAAAATGGACCCGTCGCAGGAAGAACCAGTGCGTGAAGTGCGCGATGCTGAAACCGGCGGGCTAATTGAAAAGATTTACAACCCCGGCGTTGGTACATACGACGTTATGGTCACTACTGGCCCCGGCTACATGACCAAGCGTCAAGAAGCACTTGATGCTATGAGCCAGATTCTGCAATCCAACCCACAACTTTGGGCTGTTGCGGGCGATTTGTTCATTAAGAACATGGATTGGCCCGGCGCGCAGGAAATGGCAGAACGGTTCAAGAAAATCCTTGACCCCAAGGTACTTGCTACCGGCGATGAGTCACCTGAAATGGCCGCAGCGCAGCAGCAAATGGAAGTTATGGCGCAAGAACTCAACCGCATGGTCGATATTATCGAAGGCGTGCAGGCTGACGTTGCGAAACGCGAAGTAGACATCAAGGAATACAAGGCACAGGTAGACGCCTACGATGCAGAAACAAAACGCATCAGCGCCATGCAAGCAGGGATGACAGAAGAGCAAATTCAGGATATTGTCATGGGGACAATTGCTGGCGCATTGGATACAGGTGATTTGATTAGCGGATCACCAGAAATGCGTGAGCAACCTGACATAACCGAAGAAATGCCTCCGCAGCAACCAATGCAAGATATGGGCGGTATGCCTGAGATGCCACCTGAAGGAATGATGGAATGACTATAAGCCTCAAACATACCTTTACGTCTGCCAAAACTGACAGCGCCGACGCAACGCTTGTCCAGCCGTCCAACTGGAATCAAGAACACGTATTGACCGCGGCTGCTGGTAAAGTTCTTGGCCGCGATACGTCAGGCGCCGGCAACGTGCAAGAATTGCCTATTTCCGTAACGTCTGCGGGCAATGTTACTATACCGAACAACTTTGCCGTTACAGGCACTACAGGGCTTACAGGCAATACAACGGTTACTGGCACACTTGGCGTTACTGGCACTACAACAGCTACCAACCTTAACGCTACAGGGACTGTAGGGTTTACCAACGCACTTGCGGTTACGTCTGGCGGTACAGGCGCAGCAACGTTGACAGCTAACAACGTGCTGATTGGTAACGGCACGTCGGCTGTAACTTCCGTCGCACCAAGCACCGCCGGTAACGTCCTGACCAGCAACGGCACATCGTGGGCGTCTACGCCCGCAGCAACTGGAGCGTATACAGAATTCCTAAACCAATCGACGGACGTTACTCTTACTGCCGCAAATGCCGGCAAAATCATTATTGATCCGACAGTTTCAATTATGGTGCAGCTTCCAGACGCGACAACGCTTACGGAAGGCAAAAGTTTTGAGCTTACAAATGCCAGCGACCAGAACAATCTGTTTGTAAAAGGCAACGACGGCACATATCAGGCGTTTGTTGCGGCTGGTCAAACTGTAAATGTCACAGCAGAAAACGTTTCTACCGCTGCTGGCGTGTGGGTTGCCGACAACCCAAGCTACGGATTTAGCAGCCCAGTTTCGTTTGGTTTTACGGGAACGTACAACCAACCAGCTATTAACAGCGCGACTGCGGCCATAAGCGCCACAAAGATGATACGCATTAATTATAGCTCCGCGCAGAGTGGCTTGACCGCCACAATTATTACAAAAAGCGGATCGACTATTACAAGGGGTAGCGAGCAATTTTTGCTTAACTTGGGCCTTACTTTGAGCGGAGTTAACGCACCTCTCAATGTTATTATGACAAGCGCCACGACAGGCATTATTACTACTATTGCGCCTAATACTAGTAGCACAAGTGCCATTTTTCTTTATACATTTTCAGTTAGTGGAAGTGATGTTGTTCAAATTACTGGTCAAGATTCTTTTAGTACAACCGCCGGGTCTAACTCAAAAGGCATTTCGCTTGCCACTCTTTCTGCAACTTCTGTTATCATTACGTATCACTCTTCTGGCTCATACCAAGCTCGAATTTTAACGTTATCATCGGGCTTAATTACTGCTATCGGCGCTTACACCCTGTCGGCTGAGGCATACACCGACAGTAACACTATATATCCACAAGTTGTTGCTTTATCCTCAACACTTGTTGTTACTGGTTATTTTGACCGCGTTTCGGGCGATTTTTACGTAATTGCAGGGACCGTATCGGGAACTACAATTACGTGGGGTACTGCCGTAGTGCAAACTTCGGCTTCGGCTGGTGGAACTTACGCATATGGTATTTCCAGACTTTCTGCGACTGAATTCATCGTATCGCTTGGATACAGCACTACTCTTAGGTCAAATTACGGCAGCGTGAGCGGAACAACTATTACCCTTGGCGCAGTAGACGCATATACTGGCGCGGGAATATATAGCACCATGTCGTACCCAATAAGCAGCACTTCTGCGCTTGTTGTATTTACTGACATCATTACTACCACTTATAAACCAGCGGCGTTTGTATTAACAAAATCTGGCACAGGCTTGACCAGAGGCACTACATATACGCTATCAACAAGCGTAGGAGCATCGCCGACTAACGCTTCGCCATATTCACTAAAAGGTTTTGTTGCGTTTAACGAAATTCAGCAGCCCGCAACCGATCTCTATATGGACTACGCAATCACTACACGCGTCTTTGCCATACCTCTTTCGGTAAGCACAACAGTTGTCACTCCCGGAACCGGAATTCTTGTAACACCTGACAACGTCAGTACTAGTTTTGCTCCTGCAATCTGCACACTATCTAAAACGCGCGCTATTGCTTTTGTATACTTTAATGCCGCTTCTGATGGCTCGGCAAGCTCGCGTCTATATCTGCTTGATACATCTAACGCGCGGCCTGTAGTGCTTGCAACGTCCTCTACTATTAGCACGGCACAAGTTTTCTGCGCGGGGCAGTTGACGGCAACAAGGGCGCTTATTGCTTACGCAACTGGTACAGGCGTGACACCCACTATTAGAACGCTTGATATTACGGGCGATGTGTTTACGTTTAACGCGTCAATTACTGGAACATCGTTTATTGGCCAGCGCCCCGCAATTCGCAAAATTAGCGCAACTAAAGCAATGCTTTTTGTGATAAATACTTCTACTAGCGACGAGCGCATTTATAATATTGCAATTAGCGGCACGACCCTGACTGAAAGCGCGTCATATGTTAACACGGGTAATGATGTAGCACAAACGCAGACAAGCCGCCGCATTTTGTATAACTATGGCGATATAGGGTATTTTTACAAAGTTCAGTCCACCGCTGGAGCTATATTAACGTTTGATGTGTCAGGCGTTAGCCCAACAAGTCCAGTCACAAGTGCTAGTAGCGTTTCTGCCGCCACCCTACCTCAATACACTGCACTCGCCGGCGCGGGCGTTATGATTGCTTTAGGCGCGTACCAAACAGGCGTTACTTCGGCTCTTGTTAACGCAACAGTTGACGGCAACATAAAAAATATAGGGGCGATCAGCGCCGAATTTAACGGCGCGGGAATTACAATGCCGTTTAGTGCAAATTCGGTTATGATTTGCGGAAACAACACAGGTGCTTACGGAAAAGTTACTTTTGCCCCCGCAACTGCTATAACGTCTACAAACAACATAATTCCTAACCAAACGCGAACATTTACATCCACTTTTTCAATGCACGAACCAATTCAAGATTGGGTAGATGGCGATTATTTTGCCCCAAATACCAACAAGATTTTGTTTATGGGTGTAAACCGCGCGAACTTAAATTACGAAATGTATCATGTGTTTGATAAGGGCGCGGCTCAATGACAAGTCTTATTGATAAAAACTCAGTAGTAGCTTTCGGCGACATTGAAGAAACTGCTGACGCGTACATACTAAACGACGCGGTTATCTGGAAATCCATCGTACCTGATGGCGTTTTGATCGACAGCGAACCAGACCATGCGTCTGAAAACGGTTGGATGTATATCGACGGGGTGTTTGTCGAGCAAGAGCCTGTGCCAGCGCCTGTTGACTACGAAGCCGAAGCGCAGAACCGCAAAACCCGTAATACCATGCTGTCCGACTGCGATTGGACGCAGCTTGGCGATGTCAACTTGACTGCCGACTGCAAGGCTGACTTTACCGCTTACCGCCAAGCCTTACGGAGTGTTGATCTTTTCAATCCAGTATGGCCAATTGCGCCTGTTGAAGAATGGACTGACCCATCATGAAATGCGCTGACTTCGTAGGCACACTGTTTCTTGCGCGCGATGTAGCCCATTCGACGCACCTGAACACACGCAGCTTTGCCAAGCACTCTGCTTTGAACACTTTCTATGACGAAGTGATCGAACTGGCTGACAAATTTGCTGAAGCCTACCAAGGCAAATATGGCCTAATCGGCCCTATTTCGCTTATGTCAGCTAAGAAGACAAACAATATTGTTGCGTTTCTTGAAGGTCAGGTAGACGAACTTGAGGAAATGCGGTATAAAGTCGTTGATAAGGATTGCACCCCCTTGCAAAACATTATCGACGAGATTTTTGGGTTGTATTATTCAACCTTGTACAAATTGAAATTTTTGGCTTAGGATAATACATATGGCTGCTACTTTTGTATCTTTGAGTGCTACCGCACAAGTCAAGGTTGGTCTTGGTAAACTGAAGGGTATTTTTGTATCTTCAGGTACCTCGCCAACTGTCGCTGTTTACGACAGCGCAACGGCGTCTACTGCCGATCCAATTATCTTAAACACTTTTACTGGCGCTACTCCCGGACTCTATACGTTTACCGGTGACGATGGCGGCGTAGGTTTTAGCAAGGGTTTGTATGTCGTTCTTGGCGGCACAACACCAAAGGCAAGCATTTTTTACGAGTAAACCTTACTCAGAAAACCGTACTGGTGCGGCACATCAGGAACTCCATAGGAGTTAAACATGGACGAAACAGTCCCCAACGTAGCGGATGCCTCCGCGCCAGAACTCGAAGCCACGGCAGCAATCGAGCCTGTAGAAAACACGACGCCGGAAACGCCTGCTGAACAGGAAGCAAATAAGTCCTTCACACAAGAAGAACTTGACGCAATTGTTGGCAAGCGCCTCGCAAGAGAACAGCGCAAATGGGAGCGCGAACAGGCTCAAAGAGCAGAGGAAGTACAGGCCCGCCAGCAAGCAGGCTATGATATTACCCCTGATCAATTTGAGACATATGAAGATTACGCAGAGGTTTTGGCCGAACGTAAAGCCGAAGAATTGCTTGCAAGGCGGGAAACCGCAAGGCAGCAATCTGAAATGCAGGATGCCTACCATGATCTAGAAGAGGCAGCGCGGGACAGGTATGATGACTTTGAACAAGTCGCATATAATCCCAACCTTCCTATTACGGATTTCATGGCGCAAAGCATCCAAGCGTCAGACGCAGGCCCAGACGTTCTATATTATCTCGGCTCTAATCCGAAAGAAGCTGATCGTATTGCCCGTCTAGCGCCAATTTTGCAGGCA
>Ga0114980_10001457_pt1 | contig 16949 bp, 14 predicted proteins | sample S_140806_EF_Meta_FD_87018 | JGI IMG/M metagenome (GOLD analysis project Ga0114980, IMG submission 87018) | Freshwater microbial communities from Lake Simoncouche, Canada to study carbon cycling - S_140806_EF_MetaG | ecosystem: Environmental > Aquatic > Freshwater > Lake | place: Lake...
CGGAAATCGCGATCTTTGGCAAAGAACGCGAGATCCGGCAGATGATCGAACATCTGGTAAAAGGGCGAAGCCGCGCTGACGCGGCGGATGAACCGCTCGCGCAGCGCGGCAGGGGAATCAGAATGTGACGTCGTGCGGTTGGCCACGGCGCTGATTTAGCACGGCTGTGCGGAAGACGCAGTTCAATAATTGACGGCACTCACGGCATCAAGGTCGAAGCCGGAGGTGTTGTCACCGGAGAGGGCGCTGGTGGCGGAGGTATGCTTCACGGGCTGGCCGCCGATGTCATCGAGGCGGGCGGCATGGCCGGTGGTCTCGATTTTGATGAAGCGGACCCAGGTGAGGTCCGGGATGCCGAGAGAACTCAGGTCAAAGGCATCCCCGCCGCTGCGGGTGGGATCGGTGGGGTCGTCACCCGTGGTGGCATTGCGCCCGGCAAAGCCGCTGGCGTAGTACCCTGGACTGCTTTCATCGGGAATGCTGCCACCGGTGGATGGCACGACGTCGATGGGGAAGCGGTGCCACTCGCCTTCAAACAACGCCACGGAGACGATGGCTGGCTCCATGAAGCGGTTGGCTGGGTTTCCACGGACGAAGAAGACATTTTCAAAGACGCTGAAGTCCGGGCCGGGGCCGTTTTCGATGATGTTGTCTTTGAATTCGAGCACGATGCTTCCGCTCACGGGCTGCCCGCTGCTGGCGGCACGGGTGTGGAGGGAGGCGACATCGGTGGGGGCATTGGCGGGGCTGTAGGTTTGCGGGACGCTGAGGCTGGAGCTGATCCATGGCGGGCCGGTGACATTGCTGGGGATGAAGGAATGGCCCCAGCCGCCCGGAGTCAGCGGCTGGAAGGTAGCGACATGATCGGCGAAGGGATCACCGGTCCGGCCTGGGGTGGCACGGGTGTTTTTGGCGAGTGGCAGGAGCACGGTCCCGGCTCTGGCATATGGCACAGCTTCACCTCCAGCGGACGGCATGCCCCAGAGTGTGTAGTAGAGAGTGCTGCCGGAGAACAGGCTACGATCGACGGTGTTGCTGCCAGTGCCTTGATAGATGACCTGACCGGTCTGCTCGGGGCTGAGGGAGCGGGTGAGCATGACGGCGGCAAAGCCTGCCTGCGCCATCTCGGCAGCCGACCACGCGAGGCCGGCTTTTTCACGACTAGGGACAACGATAAGGGCATCACGAATGGCGAGATTGAAGGTCTTGCTGAAAGTCAGGCCAGCGGCATCGGCCACATCAAGGGTGAAGCGGTGAAGGGACTCTCCTTGAGCCGTGCCGGTGAGCTGGCCGGAGGTGGAAAGGGACCACGAAGGCGGCAACGAACCGCTCGTGACACGCCAGGAGTAGGGCGCTGTGCCGCCTGCGGCCTCGAACTGCTGCGTGTATCGGCCGCCGGGTGCGGCGGGTAAGAGCGGTGACCGGGTGGTGATTTCGAGGCCGCCCTGGACCTTGAGCACGAGGGGCTGCGTGGCGGTGCTGTTCTGATCGTCGGTGACGGTGAAGTCGATGGAAAAGTCTCCGGCGGTCATGCCAGTGCCGCTGAGCATGCCTGTCTGCGGTTCGAGGCTCCATTCGGCGGGCAGCGAAGAGGCCGTCATGCTCCAGCGATAGGGCGGGAAGCCTCCGACGGCGGTAACTTGAGCTGAAAAGGGCTCGCCGAGCACCGCTGGCTCCAGTGAGGTCGTTTCCACGGCGAGTGCCTCCGACGGCGTGATGACCAGGGTGAAGCTGGCGGAGACTGCGGCACGTTCCGCATCGGCCACGGTGATGCGCAGCCCGGTGCTCAGCGGCTGGGCCGGGCTGCCGGTGAGTACGCCAGAGGATGGATCGAGCTGGAAGACATCCTCATGCTCATCGAGGCTCATGGACCAAAAATAGGGCGGCGTGCCGCCGACGGCTTTGCAGTCAAAGCGATAGTTTTCGCCCTCGCGGCCTTTCGGAGGAGAAGCGGAGACGATGGAGAGCGGCACCACATTGAGCGGCGTGCCTAGCGGCACGAAATCCGGGTCAGGATGCTCGGAGAGCGTGGCGAGGAGATTTTCCCCCGGGTGGTAAACCGGATACCAGATGCCGTTTTTCAGCACCATGCGATGGATGCCGCGTCCGCCCTCTCCTTCGATGTTTGTGATGCCCTTGGGCAGGGGTTTGGTGGAGGTGTTGGAGGGCTTGGTGAAACCATCGGGGCTCGTGGTGATTTGATTTCGGGGAACGGAAGGCGGGGAATCGGGCGTGAGCCCGTTCCAGCGGTGGGCGAGATCCGTGAGACCACCGGATTGAAAGCCGAAGAACAAGCCACAGCTCAGGGCCAGCACGCCGAGGAAAGCGACGAGCAGCGAGGGAGCCAGTCTGGAGCGTGGTGGGAGCATCGGAAATCAGGGCGTGAGACGCTCCACCCGCACGCGGAGGAATCGCTGTGTGGCGGCGGACTGGCTGTTGAGATCAAAAACGGTCACCCGCAGCGTGCCACCGGCCTGCGGGACCTCGCTGGCGCTGGCATCGGCCACGGCGCTGGTCACATTGCCTCCCTCGCTCATCGCCAGGACGCTCCAACTGCCCGCTGCGAGCGTGCTGGAGACTTCGACGAGGTAGCGAATATCCTGGGCGGCGGGGCGGCGGCTGAAGGTGATGCTGCCGAGCCCATTCACGCGGCCTGCGATAAGAGGCGCTGCACGCTCCGCCGAGGCAGGCGGGCTGCCGAAGGCGTATTCGAGCAGGTTGGGCACGTTGTCCGCATCGGGATCGGCCAGATCACCCCAAAGCGTGGCTTCATTTGGCGGAGTGAGATTGGCCGAGCCGAATTGCTGGGACGCCCACCCGCCGATTGTGGAAGGCACCACGATATGCCGGGCGAGCGCACTGCCGTATTGCACAGGCGAGCCGATGGTTCCCGCTTCGTCCTGGGCCAGAAAAGCCATCCGAGGCTGACCATCACGCGTGAATGCCTGCACCTGGTAAATCACATCGCTGGAGCCGGTCACGGCCGGATGATCCGGTGTGATGCGGCGCATGCCGCCCGTGGCGGGATCAAAAACCTGGATTTGGCTGTTCTGATAGCCAGCGGCCCAAACGCGGCCCAGCCCATCAACAGCGAGAGAGCTGGTGCCGTCGAATTGATACAGCGGCACTCCGGCGGAGCGCGGCACCTTCACCGGCGAGGAGCTGCCCAGTGAGGTGATGGCGGCATCAATGGCGGCCACGGGGAAGATCAGCACCTTGTTCGTATCCTCCACCGGTCCGATGTCTCCTACCTCAAACAGCCCGGCGTATAGGTTTCCAGCCGCATCCACGGTCATGCCAGCGCTGTAGGAGCAGATTTCCTCACTGATGACTCCGCTCGGGCCGCCGCTGGCGGAGATAAATGAAAATGTATGTCCGAAGGTGGGGCCATTCGCACCACCGATGATCCAGCCCTCGCAGGAAGAGACCGAGGAGCGCCAGTAGATGCCGGTGAAGTTTTGCAGCGTCGCCAACGAAGAACTCTGCGGCGGAGCAGCGGGTGCGGAAGGATCGAAGAGCTTCAAGCCGCTCGGATCAATGAAACCGGCACCACCGGTGCCCAGCAGCGCCGTGGTCGCGTCCCGTACGGCGATGAAGGATGGATCAAAGACCACTCCACCCGAGGGGAACTGCGTCTGTGCAGGGGAACCAGCGGCATTCTGCGCATACAACCTGCCTTGCAAGCCGAGCAGAAAGCGCCCGTCTGGCAGGTGGGCAAGGGCGGAGGCATTTGCCCCCGTGGAGGTGAAGGAACCAACCGAAAAGCTATGCCAGGCGCTGAAATGGATCACGCCGATGGCGTCAAGGTCAAATCCGCCGGATTGCACGGTGAGATGAGGGTCGTAGATGACACGCCCGTCGCTGTCGAGATAGCTGCCATCGCCGATGACATCCAGCAGCCGCACATGCGTGGCCCGTGCGAGGCCCACACTCGCCAGATCATACGGCTCGCCAAAGCCCTGGCGGTATTTGCTGCCCAGTCCCTGCACGTTCGTGGGATCGACCCCGCCAAAAGCAGGCACCGGACTCGCGGTGAGCGAGGCATTCGGCATGCGCAGGAAGTTCACTCCGTCCGCGGAGACCTCCACATAGGCGAATTCGAGGAAGGTGTTTCCCACTCCGTTTTCAAACACGGCAAAATCTGCGCCGGGGCCATCCACGATGGCTCCATCGAAGGTCAACGTGATGCTCCCGCCATTGCCCAAGGTCGTGACATGGAAGACATCTCCCACCGCCTTGCCGAGCGATTTGGATGGGTCACGCCACTGCGGCAGGCATTCCGTTCCGGGCGTGTATTGCGATACCTGCGAGGCCCAGGCTGTAAAAGAGGTGCTGTCCTTGCTGATGGCCGTGGTGCCAGGCTGGCCCGCAGCCGGAGCATACGGCCCGGCCAGCGCCCCGGCGGCCGCAGCCGCTAGGACGAGGGTGATGAGTGGGGAAAACGGCGCTTTCATCGTTGGAGGGTCGTGCGTGAGCGGCGCGCCAGCAGCCTCACCAGCCCGATCATGCCCAAAAGGGCGCGGGACGGCTCAGGCGCCACCTGGAAGTAATCCGCTGCAAAGTAGGTCGGCGCGAAGGGGTCGCTCGAACTCATCGTGAAGGCCACTTTGTTCGCGTTCGTGCCCAAGGCGCTGAGATCCCACCAGTTCCAGCCGGTGCGGATGAAATCCTGGCCGGAGTCCGCCGAGCGCAAATCCGCCAGATAAAAGTCCACGCTGCCAGTGATAAAATTTCCCGGATCATAACCCGTGGCCGTAATCCGAAGAAAATCGGGATCAGTGCCAGCCAGACCGCCGAATTTGTTCGTCGGATTATCCAGGAAACCGTCGAGGCCGCTGAGCATGTAGAGGTAGGCGTAGGTCGTGTTGGCGACGTAGAGCCCGTTCAGATACTCGCCCGCCGCCAGCGTGACCGTGGGGGCGATGGCATTGAAGCTATCGTGATAGCCGAGGGCGAAGTTTGACGCGCTCACGACCGCGCCATTGGCCGCTGCGCCACCGCCGGGATGGGCGCTGTGCTGGTTTCCAAAGCCAGCCGTGGTGCTGTCCGTGCCGTTCGCATGGCTGAAACCTGCCCAGGAGAACCATTCGGCGTCGTTGTAATGGCTGAATACGGCCGCGCCGGAACCGCTCGTCCAGGTGGAGTGCGTTCCTGCTCCACCTGCGGGATTCGTATCGGGTCCTAGGTAGTAGCTGTTGGCGGGGAGTGTCTTGTCTTCAAAGGTGACGGCAAAGGAAGCTGCCCGGCTGCTGCTGGCGGCGTGCAGGCAAAGCACGGCCAAAGCAGACCAGACAGCCAGGGGGAGACTGCGTGGGATCATGGTGATGAGGTTCTCTCGATGGGGGTGTTGTCTGTGTGCGAGAGACCTCGGCGCGGGCGGCTTTGTTTGGATGCCACTTGGAAGCTTTGATCATCTCCCACCTTCACTTGAGCGGTGAAGTTTGTTCCCGACGGGCTTTTGAGGCCGCGTGGGAGTGAGGAATCGCAGGGTGGATGTTCGGACTCCGGGTTTCCGACGGCGTAGCCGCCTTCCTCGCCCCCGCCTTCACCCTGGATTGCTCCCGATTGGCTTTGCTCCGTGACTGCCCACGAATGGAGGTCTGTGACCCGATACCGCAGCGCTACTGTGGCCGGTTCTCACGGCCTTCTCCACATCTGCGAACTTAATAAAGAAAACGCGGGGATGAAATCCTCGCGCCATGGGCCTGCCTAAAGCGGCATCTTCTCCTCGTCAAGGAAGGTGCCGGGAGGGTATAAAAAAGCACCGCCAGCGGTGAAGCGGGCGGTGCGGATGGAGCGAAAGGTTTTTCCTAACCCGGACTATTCCTGGGCGGGAGCTTCGGCAGCAGGAGCCGCAGCGGCAACGGCCTCGACGGCAGCTTCCACCTTCTTCGGAGCAGCCTTCTTCGCAGGGGCCTTCTTCACGGGGGCCTTCTTCACGGTCTTCTCCGCCTTGGCAATACGAGCTTTGCGGGTCACGCCGGCTTTAACCAGGGCCTTTTTGCGTTCGAGATACTTCTTCCGGCGGATGCGTTTGACGATTTTGTTAAGTTGCTGGCCCATGATTGAGTTGTTGAGGTATGGATTGGGTTCTAGGACGGCTAGAGTTCCACCGTTCCTCGAAGGCGCAAGAGGCAATTCGAGACTGGGAAACGTTCAGCGGATGCCAAATGGCCCTGTGCTTGGATCAGGGCTTTTTCTCCTCTGGCTTGCTTTCGGCCTTCGGCTCGGATTTTGGAGCTTCTGAGCTCTTGGGCTCGGATTTGGGTTTGTCCTCGGTTTTTGCCGGGGACTTCAGTGCAGGTGCATCGAGCTTGGATTCGACCTTGTTGGCGGCCTGCTGGGTCGGCGGGACGCGGAAGAGCTTGCCGGAGTAAGGGCATTTCACTGTTTGCCCAGGTCCCATACCGGCCACATCCACGAGCTGAGCTTTGCTGGCGTAAGGGCTGTTCACCATGTTGGGGCGTCCTGCGACGGCATTGCCATACGGAAGGTCTTTTTTGGGAGCCGGGCTGCTGGATGGCTTTGAAGTCGATGGTGAGGGAGAATTTTTTGGCGCGGTCTCCACGACGGAGGGCTTATGAACTGGCTCGTCATCGACTTTGACGATGCGCGGCTTGGTGCTGCGACGCGGCGAGGAGCTGGACTTGGGACGATAAGATGGCTGGGCAAGCTGCGGCGCTGGGGCAGGGGAGGTGGAGGGAGCGTCGTAGCGGTTCGTCACTGGTGCCGAGGAAGTGCGAGCAGGCGACGTGTAGCTCACGCGAGGCTGGCCGTAAGGCGAGTAGGTAGGCCTGTAAGCGAGGGATTGACTAGAAGAACGCTGAAGAGGTGGGCTGGGACGTCCGAAACTGGGCTGATGACCGGAGGAATAAGCCCAATAATTGAAGAGGCCGTCACGCTGGATCATGCTCCAAGCCTGACGCGGCGGCAACGAGCAGGATGAGATGAGCGCGGTGGCTCCCAGGGCGAGCAGAATGCGAGAAGCGATGGCTGTGGTGTTCGAACGGGTCTTCATGGCGGTGAATTGAATGAGAATTTCGGTGACTCGGCACGATGCTGGCAGGTTCGATGGAAAACATCAAGACTGGAGACAAACGAATGACATCACTAACCTCGGTTTGATATAACTTCTGTAGCCAATGGATCGAGTGAAAGCGTGCAGCCTTGACCTTTTTTTGGAACTCCAAATCACGGCTCGCGTCGCCCGGGAATCTCCGTGCTGGCGCCGCTGCCGATGATCTCGCCCTCATGGAGATGCAGGTCATAACCAGCCACCTCCACCTCGCCGTGGCGCACCTTCTTTTTCGCCATCATGACGGAGAGCCAGCGGAATTCCTCGGTGTTGTCGAGAATAACCTTCATCACCATCGTGAGCGGCACGGCGAGGAACATGCCCAGCGGTCCCCAAAGCCAGCCCCAAAAGATGACGGAGAGGATGACGACGAGCGGTGAGATACCAAAGCGGTTCCCGAGGAGGTGCGGCTGCACAAAATTATCGAGGCAGAAATTGATCCCGCCATATCCCACGGCCACGACGACGGCATGCATCGGTCCGTTTTGCACCAGCGCCTCCGCGATGGCTGGGATTGAGGCTGCGGTAGAGCCGACGGCGGGGATGAAATTGAACACGAAGGCGAGGATGGCCCAGAGCAGCGGATATTGCAGGCCAAAGAGCCAGCATAAGACGCCCGCCAGCAGGCCGGTAAGAGCGCTGATGAGCGTCTTCACGCCGAGATACTTTTGGATGTCGTCCGCGGAGCGCATCAGGCCGGAGAAATCCGGGCCGCCAGAGAGTTTCACGGCCTGTAGCCGCGAGTGCGTACCGTGCGCCTCCATGAGGATGAACATCATGAGGAGCAAAATCATGACGAGGCCGACGAAGACGGTGCTCACCGCCCCAAATGTGCTGCCGAGCGCCGTGCCGAGGCCGCGCATGACATTGTCCTGCGTGCTCCATTCCACCACGGTGTTCCAGTCAAAGAGATGATCGACTTCTGCCTTCACGCCGCTCACGCCTTTGCCTTCTAGCCAGAGCGCCATCTCGCCAAGCTTGCTGTTGAGGCCTTTCACATAGCGAGGCAGGTCCGCCGCAAAGCTCACCATGAGCCGCACGGCGATGGTGATGAGCCCGGCGACGACGGCGAGGTTCACAAACATCGTCACGCCGAGCGCCAGCGGCATCGGCCAGCGATGCCGACGCAGCCAGCGAGCCAGCGGATAGCTCAGCACGGCAAGGAAGAAGGCATACACGATGGGGAGTAGTAGATTCGCGGCCAGTTTCATGCCTGCCAGCACGATGAAGAGGCACGCCAAAGTCACGATGACCTGCGAGCCACGGCTACCCCAGTCCACTTCCTGTTCGGGTGTTTTGCCAAAGTCACTCATGTGGCCGAGTTTCCGCGAAGAAGAGGTGCGGCGCAAGTTTCCATGGCTTGCGGGGCGGTGTCTTCGTGCTCAATAGATGCCTGCATGCAGACTGAAACCTTCCAAAACCTCGTCACGCACGGCGCGGCGGTGAATCTTTCCAACCGCTCCAAGTGGAAACTGATCGGCGTAGATCGCGTGCGCTACCTAAACGGCCAGGTGACCAATGATGTGCGCCGCGCCGATGACCGTCACACGATCTACGCCTGCGTCACCGATGCCAAAGGCCGCATCGCAGGCGATGTGATGATTCATTCGCGAGACGAGTCGCTGTGGCTCGATGCGGAAGAGGGACTGCGTGAGACGCTGGGCATGCGCTTGGAAAAATACATCGTGGCGGATGATGTCGAACTCACGGATGTGACGGACGATTGGCAGCTCTGGCATGTCTTTGGCTCTCATGCGAGCGAAGGGCTTCAAAGCATGCGTTTTGGCCTGCCAGGCATGGATGTGTGGCTTCCGGCTGGGGAGAGCTTTGAGCCAGCCGTGCCCGTTTTAAGCCTCGACGAGGTCGAAACCTTCCGCGTGATCCAAAAGGTGCCTCGATGGCCGCATGAACTGAATAGCGATACTTTTCCACCTGAAGCTGGCCTTGAGGCCCGTGCGATGGATTTCGCCAAAGGCTGCTACATCGGCCAGGAGATCCTTTCCCGTATCAAAACGACCGGCAAGATGCCGAAGCAGCTTCAATCATGGGAAATGGATCGCGAAATGGCACCGGGTGACGCCTTGCATGATGCCGAAGGATGCGAAATCGGCATCGTGACCAGCACGGCCCGACATCCCCTCACCGGCAGTCTTGCTGTGCTCGGCTATGTGAAGAGCAGTTCAATGGCGAAATTTCCTTCGTGACAGGCACAAAAGGCAGGTGGTCAAACCAGTTGCGGCACTCTTTGAATGCGGCTTCATTCACCTTGTCCGAATCCGACGTCATGACCTCTTCGCTTTTCCCAATCCCCCGACTTGCCGTCTATGCTGCGAGCGCTCTTTTGACCACCACCGCCCTGGCCGCTCCGCAGGGCACCACAGGCGTGCAGGAGTTTGATCCACTCGCTTTCCCAGGTCAGGTCGTCGATGATGTGGTCGTTCCCGTGCCTAGTGAGGTTTTCTCCGTTCTCGACAAGCTCGGCGAGCCAAACTGGAAGCATGAGATCCGTGATCTCGAGGTGCCAAACTCCAGCGACCGCACCAAGCTGGCGCTGCTTTTTGGCTACGTCGTCGCTGAGGGCTTCGTCGCCGTTCAGGCGGAGGACAAAGAAGCCGTTAAAGATGCAGGTCGCGATGTGACCACCCTCGCCACCGCTCTCGGCCTCACCAAGGCCGTTCGTCCGCATTCTCAGGCTATCTTGGATGCGGCTGACAAAAACGATTGGCGCTCCATCCGCAAGGAGTTCGACCAAACGCAAAAGACCGTGAAGGACACCATGGAAGAGATGAAGGACATGGATCTCTCGCAGTGCGTCAGCCTCGGCGGCTGGCTGCGTGGCACCGCCTCGGTCACCTCCGTCGTCGGAAAGAATTTCTCAGCAGACCGTGCCGAGTTGCTGAATCAGCCGATGCTCGTTGAGCACTTTGTGAACTCGATCAGCAAGATGCCCAAATCCGCCCAGGAGCACGATTTGCTCAAATCCATTCGCAAAGGCCTCGGCAGCGTGCTGGAGAAGATGGAAGGAGCCGTCGATGGTTTCTCAAAAGATGCCATCAGTGACATCAGCAAGACCTGCGAGACCCTTCTCTCCGGTATTCTATCCAAAAAGTGATTCATCCCAGTTCGCTCCCATTCCGATGAAGATGACACGACCTACTTTTTTTTCCGCTCTGGCCTGCCTCGCGCTCGCCCTCGCACCGATTCCGGCCCTCGCCACCGTCGATGAAAGTCACGATTACACCATGGAGGCGGCCACGCCTTTCGTGGAGCAGGGCTTCATCGTTCGTGAGGACTACTGGAACGGCGAGGTGAAGAGCGGCCAAAAGCTCATGATCTCCCATCAGCTCTTCAAAGGAAATGAGTACGCTTTCTGGCTCGGCTCGGTGAATGATGATGTGGAACTCGACATCAAGGTTTACGACGAAAAAGGCAATGCTATCCAGATCGATAGCAAGCTCGGCAACCACGCCCTCAGCATCCGCGTGAACCCGCAAAAGACCGGTACCTACAAGATCGTCTTCTTCCTCAAGTCCAAGAAGGACGAGGGCGTCATGTGGGCGCTCTCCTACGGCTACCGTTAAATTTACAGGGTGAGCCTTGCCGCTGCCGCGAAGAATCCATTCTTTTCGCCAAGGGTTCTGAATCTCAGTGCAAAAGCTTTCGGTTGGCATTTTGGCACACGAAAAGCACAGCATCGGGGCCTAATTTGATCGGCAACGCTGCAAAGAATGCCTGCAAATTGTAAAATCTGCTCGAAACGAGCCAAAAAGACGCTAGTCACCTCTCCTCGAACCACTCTATATGAAAAAAGCGCTCATCACAGGCATCACCGGCCAGGACGGCTCCTATCTCGCCGAATTGCTTCTCAAAAAAGGCTATGAAGTTCACGGCATCATCCGCCGGTCGTCCACCTTCAACACCTCGCGCATCGATCACATCTACCAGGACCCGCATGTTGATGGCAGCCGCCTCAAGTTGCATTACGGAGATCTCGCCGATGCCGTTCATCTCGTGAAGCTGCTTTATGAACTGAAGCCAGATGAAATCTACAATCTCGGTGCCCAGTCCCATGTGAAGGTCTCTTTCGACATTCCCGAATATACCGGTGATGTGGACGGCCTCGGTGCGGTGCGCATTCTGGAGTCCATCCGCGAGGCTGGCCTCGTGAACAAGACCCGCTTCTATCAGGCATCCTCCTCGGAAATGTTCGGCAAGGTGCAGGAAGTGCCGCAGACGGAGACAACGCCCTTCTGGCCCCGCTCACCCTACGGCTGCGCCAAGGTCTATGCCTACTGGCTTACCGTAAACTACCGCGAGAGCTACGGTCTGCATGCCTCCAACGGCATTCTCTTCAACCACGAAAGCCCCCGCCGTGGCGAGACCTTCGTCACTCGCAAAATCACCCGTGCCGCCACTCGCATTAAAATGGGTCTGCAGGACAAACTTTACCTCGGCAATCTAGATGCCAAACGTGATTGGGGCTTTGCCGGTGAATACGTCGAGATGATGTGGCTCATGCTCCAGCAGGACAAGCCTGATGACTACGTCGTCGCCACCAACGAGACGCACAGCGTCCGCGAATTCTGCGAAGAGACCTTTGGACTGCTTGGTCTTGATTGGGAGAAGTACGTCGTGCATGACAATCGTTACGAGCGTCCTGCCGAGGTCGAATTGCTTATCGGTGATCCCGCGAAGGCTAAGCGCCAGCTTGGCTGGGAGCCTAAAGTGCTCTTCAAAGATCTCGTGAAAATCATGGTCGATGCCGACCTCGAACTTGCCAAGAACGAGGCTCGCATCAAAGCCGCGCTTGCCTAACACAGGATGAAACTCTTCATCGCAGGATATGCAGGCATGGCGGGAGCCGCGCTCGTGCGTCGTTATCAAAACGAGCCGGGAGTCGAGCTTTTGCTGCGCACGCGTCGTGAACTGGATCTCGGCAATCAGGCAGCCGTCGCGGCCTTTTTTGCCGCCGAGAAGCCCGATGCCGCCATCATCGCGGCGGGCAGGGTCGGGGGTATTCACGCCAACAACACCTACCCGGCCGAGTTCTTGTATGAGAACCTCGCCATCGCCACGAACTGCATCCACAGCGCTTGGCAGGCAGGTGTGAAGCGCCTGCTTTTCCTGGGCAGTTCCTGCATCTATCCCAAGCACGCCCCTCAGCCCATGCCGGAGAGCTGCCTGCTAAGCTCCGCGCTGGAGCCGACGAATGAAGCCTACGCCATTGCGAAGATCGCCGGTCTGAAGATGACCGAGTATTATCGCAAGCAGCATGGCGTCGTTTATCACGCTGCCATGCCCACCAATCTCTACGGGCCGGGGGATAACTACCACCCGCAGAACAGCCATGTGATGCCCGCCCTCATCCGGCGCTTTCACGAGGCCAAGCTGGCTGGCCTTCCCGAAGTCAGCGCCTGGGGCACCGGCACGCCGCTGCGTGAATTCATGCATGTGGACGATCTCGCCGATGCCTGCGCCTTCCTCATGGCCGTGGAGAATCCGCCTGATCTCGTCAACGTCGGCTGCGGCACGGATGTCAGCATCCGCGAGCTCACCGAACTCGTCGCTAGCGCCATCGGTTATCCTGGAAGGATCATCTGGGATGCCACCAAGCCCGATGGCACCCCGCGAAAGCTCCTCGACACCTCCCGCCTCACCGCGCTCGGCTGGAAACCACGCATCCTCTTGAAGGACGGCATTGCCCAAGCCTACCAGTGTTTCCTCGCTGAGGAAGCCTCAGGTCGTCTCCGTGGTGCTTGAGGTCCCGGCGGGCAATTCCCGCCTCCTCATTGCCAAGCACCGGGCAGCAGGATCACCTAGACGCGGCATCTTGCCGCATGTCTTCACGCGCGACATGCCAACACTGCGGCACCCCTGTGCCCTCATCCCGGAGCGATAGCTTTTGCTGCGCCGGATGCCACTACGTTCACGACATGCTTCAGCAGGAGGGCCTGGAGCAGTTCTACGATCTCAAAGGCGGCCAAAACCTCCCGCCGGTATCGCCGCAGGCCATGCGACAGCAGGACTACGGCTGGCTGGAGTCCTCCACCTTTGCCGCCGAGTCTCAACGAGCAGATCAACACGTGGCCGCTGGGCTGAGCGTCTCCATCCAGGGCCTTTCGTGCATGGCTTGCATCTGGCTCATCGAGCGAATCTTTGCCAAAATGGGCGGCACGCAGGTCTCGGTAGATATTTCTCGTGGCGAGATCCGCATGGCGTGGCAGCCGGGGCAGTTTCAGCCCGTCGAGTTTGCCCGCGAGCTTCAGCGCTTCGGCTACCTGCTCGGCGTGCCGCGTGCGGATGCCGGAACAGCCACGGACAACAGCCTCGAACGCCGCACTGGTCTTTGCGGAGCCTTCGCGATGAATGCGATGGCCTTCTCGCTGCCGTCTTACTTTGGCATGCCAGCCGATTTCCCCTTTGCGCGGTGGTTTGACCTCGTCGCCGCCGCTTCGGCCACGCTGGCCTTGTTCATCGGCGGCAGCTACTTCGCTCTGAGGGCCTGGCATGCGCTGCGGGCGGGTGTGCTGCACATCGACACACCGATCACGCTCGGCATTCTCGCAGCTTACGCGGGTTCGATCATCGGCTGGATGAGCGGTGAGCAGGGGCTCAAATACTTCGACTTCGTCGCCATGTTCATCTTCCTGATGCTTGGCGGTCGTCTCGTGCAGCAGATGGCCGTCGCCCGCAACCGCCGCCGCCTCGTGCGTGATCCTTCCATTCCCGAAGCGGATGCGCTGGAGGCTCTGAAGGCTGGTGAAACCTTCACCGTGAAGCCCGGCCAGGCCATCCCCGTCGCCGCGAAGCTCGAAGACCCGCACGCCAGCATCAGCCTCGAATGGATCAATGGCGAAAGCGATGCCTGTGCTCGCTCCAGCGGCCAATTGCTGCCTTCCGGTGCTCTCAATGCCGGAACGCGCACGCTGAATGCCATCGCCCTCGAAGCCTGGAAAGACTCCACGCTGCACGAACTCCTTGAAGCACGCCGCGGCGGCGAAAATCGCGATCTGCGTCTCGAAAAGCTGCTGCGTGGTTATTTGATCATCGTCGTGCTCGCGGGCGTCATCGGCGGCATCTGGTGGTGGCAGCACACGGGCGAGTGGACCAAGGCCATGCAGGTCATGATCTCTGTCTTCGTCGTCTCGTGCCCCTGCGCTCTTGGCGTGGCGGCACCGCTGGCCGATGACATCGCCGCGAGCCGGGCGGAAGGTCACGGCGTCTTTGTTCGCACGCTCGGCCTTTGGAAAAAGCTCACACGAGTGCGTCAGATCGTCTTTGATAAGACGGGTACGCTCACCTTGGAAAATCCCGTGCTCGTGAATCCCGAATCGCTCGCCTCGCTCGATGAAAATGCCCGTCAGGCTTTGCGACACCTCACCAGTGGAAATCTCCATCCCGTCAGCCGCAGCTTGTTCGATGCTCTCGGCGGCACGCCGGATCGCCTGCTGGATTTGGAAGTCATCGAAACACCCGGCCACGGACTACACTTTGAGCAACACGGCATCGTGTGGGCCTTGAGTCGCTCGAACGATGGTTCCGCTGATGCGGTCTTCACGCGGCAGGCTGTCCCCTCACCTAACCTCTCCCCTGTAGCGAGCCTTTCCAGCCAGCGTGACGGCAATGCAGGGGAGAGGGACCAGGCCATGGTGCCGAGCGAAGCTAACCTCCCTCTCCCCGGCACGACGCTTCACTGTCCTCTTGATGACCTTCCGGGGAGAGGGCGGGGTGAGGGGCCTGCCCAGCCGCAACTCCTTGCCGCCTTCCGCTTCCATGATGCCTTGCGAGGCGAGACCAGCGATGAAGTCAACGCCCTCGGCAAGCGCGGCCTTCGCATCCGCATCCTCAGTGGCGACCGTGAACCGAAAGTGGCCGACATCGCTGCTCAACTGGGCCTGCAACGTGACCAATGGCACCACAGCCTCACGCCCGATGAAAAAGCCGCGTGGATCACTGCGCATGATCCGCACGGCACGCTGTACATTGGCGATGGAGCCAATGACAGCCTCGCCTTCGATGCCGCATCCTGTGCGGGCAGTCCGGTCACCGGTCGCAGCTTCCTGGAGCACAAGGCAGACTTCTACTTCCTCGGTCACAGCATGCGCTTCATGAGCAGCCTGCTCGACATCGCCGCCACGCATCGCCTCGCCGTGCGTGCCGTCTTCGCCTTCTCAGTCTCTTACAATATCGTCACCGCCATCATGGGCCTCATGGGCCATCTCAGCCCGTTGCTCGCCGCCATTTTGATGCCGCTGAGCTCGCTGGCCACGCTCTCGCTGGTGGCGCTCATCTTCCGGGCGCATGCGGAACGCAAGGCCGTCACCGATGAGGCCGTTATGATCCCATGGTCCGAACCCTCGCCTTCCTCTTAGCCGCTTCGTTTGCCTTCGCCGATACCCAAACACCGCAGAACTTCAGCGGCGATTTCGTCATCAAAGTCAGTTACAGCTACCTCCTGAGCAGACCCGAAGGTTACGAGGCCGAGTCGAAGAAACAATGGCCGCTCGTCATCTTCCTCCATGGCAGCGGCGAGCGAGGCAGCGACCTCGAACAGCTCAAAAAGCACGGCCCGCCGAAGCTCATCGCCGCCGGGCAGAAGTTCCCCGCCGTCATCGCCAGTCTGCAATGCCCCGCGAATGACTTGTGGAATCCGCACGGCGTCAAAGCCATCACCGATCACCTCATCAAGACTGAGCGCATCGACTCCAGCCGCGTCTATTTGACCGGCCTCAGCATGGGCGGCTTCGGCACCTGGGACACCGCCTTTGAATATCCCGATACCTTCGCCGCCATCGCGCCCATTTGCGGCGGGGCAGGGGTGCGCTGGGTGACAGCCTCCCGCCTCAAAACCATGCCCGCCTGGATCTTCCACGGCGACAAAGATGGCGCCGTGCCCGTCGAGAACAGTCACAAGATCCACGCCGCCCTTCAAAAGCTCGGTGCTCCCGTCAAACTCACCCTCTACCCCGGCATCGGCCACGACTCCTGGACCGCGACGTATGACAACCCCGAGTTCTGGACGTGGTTGTTTGCGCAGAAGCGCTCGTGAGGAAGGTTTTCGCAACCTGCCGCCTCGGTTCTTGTATCCACTGAGCGAGCCATGCCTTCCCAAGTCCTGCCCCGATCCTTCCAAACCACCCGCTGGAGCCTCGTTCAGCGTGCGAATGGCGACATCGACGACGAAGCACTCCAGGCTTTGGCCGCGCTTTGTGATTCGTATTGGTATCCCGTCTATGCCTACATCCGCCGCAGCGGTCATGGAGCACATGATGCGGAAGATTTGACGCAGGGCTTCTTCGCCCGGCTGCTGGAAAAAGGCACGCTCGCTCATGCGGATCCCGCGAAGGGCCGCCTGCGCACCTTCCTGCTCACCTGTGTGCGGAATTACCTCCACAACGAGCACGAGCGGGCCTCCGCGCAGCGTCGCGGTGCCCACTTGCTGACCAGCTTCGATGCCGGCTGGGCGGAGGAACGCTTCGCCAGCGAGCCTGCCGATGATCTTACGCCTGATCGCCTCTATCAGCGGCGCTGGGCGCTCACGCTGCTGGAGTTCACGCTCCAGGTGCTTGAGCAGGAATACAGCGCCGATGGCAAACGCGAGCTGTTTGCCGCGCTACGGCCCTGTTTGGGCTTCACGAAGGAGAAAACGCCGAACTACGCCGATCTCGCCACACGCCTCGGCTGCACGGAGAGCACCGTGAAGTCCCATGTCTTCCGCCTGCGCCAGCGCTGGCGGGAAATCCTCTTTCGGCAGGTCAGCGTCACGCTCGATGACCCCACCTCCGATGAGATTAAAGGCGAGTTGGGGGAGCTGCTGGAGTGCGTGTGATCTCCACAAAGGTTCTCATCCAGAAATCAGGAACCACGGAATACA
>Ga0114980_10001463_pt1 | contig 16930 bp, 9 predicted proteins | sample S_140806_EF_Meta_FD_87018 | JGI IMG/M metagenome (GOLD analysis project Ga0114980, IMG submission 87018) | Freshwater microbial communities from Lake Simoncouche, Canada to study carbon cycling - S_140806_EF_MetaG | ecosystem: Environmental > Aquatic > Freshwater > Lake | place: Lake...
CTGGTGCTCCCCCAAGGGCAACAACCTGATTGAGTATATTGACCCCGGCGAGACTGAGTCCTCCTACATTGCGATGCTCCAAGAGGATGTTATTCGGCGTCCGGGCGACTCGTACAGCCACGCCGAGATTCATCCCAGTACGGCGCTCGGGACTCTGGCGAGCAATATCCCCTTCCCTGACCACAATCAGTCTCCCCGAAACTCCTACCAGTGCTTGGCTGTCGATGAAGTAGTGCGTATGGCAGATGGTACGGAAAAGCGTATTGCGGATGTGCAAGTTGGCGATGAGGTGACAAGCTTTGATCCAAATACATTTGAGACAATATCTACCCGAGTTGTACATCAGTATGTGCGAAATACTGATAAACAGATGTTTCGTATTCAAGCTGCCGGTGGACGTACTCTACGTGCAACAGCAGACCATAAGCTCATGACAAATCATGGTTGGCTAGAAGTGAAGGACCTTATCCCGGGTATTCACCTCTTAGCAGTCTCTATGGAGCCAGACAATCTTGCTCCTCAATCCTCTACACATATCATCCTAACCCCAGAGTCATTTGTCATTGCTGCCCGGAAAGTGGGAATACACGAGTCTATGGTTCAAGCACACGTGGCTACTCTTATTGAATCAAGGCTACTTCCTCTCTATAGCCATGACCCCCGAGCTGCGATTCTTGCTCGCCTTACTGGCCTTACCCTATCAGATGGCTCATTGAATATCTATACGAAGACGAAGGTAGTTGGTGAAACAAATTACACGTATTCTCTACCCCAGTTTCAGGCACATCTTTCTAGCAAGGAGGGTGCTGAACGTATTGAACAGGATATGCTTCGCCTGAGCATGCCTAGAGTTTCTGTAAGGGAATCTGAGCGCATCTTTAATGGCTCTAAGTATCATACCTGGTTTGTACAGCATAATGGTCCCCTACCATCCTTACTAGTTGCCTTAGGAGTTCATCGGGGGAACAAGGTTCTTCTGAGAAGGACAGCTGTTCCTTCTTGGATTATGGAGGGTACGCAGCTAATGAAGCGAGAGTTCCTCGCAGCTTTTCATGGGGGGGACGGTTGTAGGTTTCGCACAAACACTATTGGAAATGCTGTTACTGTAGCATGTAATACTACATCTCAACAGAGCCTTCCAGAAAATGCTGATGCTCTCTACAGCTTTATGGAGCAAATTGTTACACTCTTCGGCGAGCTAGGGGTGAATGCGCATATGCTACCTAATAAATATGTCAACGAGCAGCGTGTGGAGGTTCGCTATATCTTTGAAGCATCTCGTAGAAATCTCCTTCACTTCTGGGCCACTGTAGGAATGCGATACGATACGATGAAACAGGCCGATTCCGCAATAATCGCAGAGTTGATCCGTGAGCTTGGACCAGATACCATTATCCGTCCCTATCATCTAGAAAAGTGGTGTTCAACAGTGTTTACACAGGGATCTGCAATCTTCCTGCCGATTAAGAGCTGTACAGAGATTGAATCCTGTATGATTTCAGATATTACTGTCTTACATGATAATCATAGCTTCATCACCACGGGAGGAATCTTCTCATCGAACTGCGCCATGGGCAAGCAGGCCATGGGCATGTACGCCATGAACTTCCGGGACCGCTATGATGCGCTCGCACATCTGCTTTGCTATCCCCAGGTGCCGTTCGTGTCACCATTTATGAGCCGGTTCTACGGTGCCCAGGCCATGCCCTCCGGCCAGAACATTGTGGTGGCCATCATGACCTATACGGGATACAATCAGGAGGATTCTATCATGATTAACAGGGCATCCTTGGAGCGGGGTCTATTCCGGTCCATCTTCTACAGGACCTACAAGGATGAGGAGCGCAAGAACCAGTCCTCAGGTGAGGAGGAGCGCTTTGTGCGCCCTGACCCGACCATGACGAAGCAGATGAAGAATGCGAACTATGATAAGCTGGATGAAAGTGGGTTCGTGCCTGAGAACACCTTTGTGAATATGGATGACATTCTGATTGGCAAGTATGTGCCTCTGCGTGTGCCTACGGGGATGGTGATTCCCGCAGGGGCCAAGCGCTTTCGAGATGTCTCACGCACCATACGTAATAATGAGACGGGGTGGGTGGACAAGATCTTCAAGAACAGGAATGGGGAGGGCTACTCCTTTGCGAAGGTGAGGGTGCGGCAGGACAGGATTCCAGAGATTGGTGACAAGTTCAGTTCTCGCCACGGTCAGAAGGGCACGTGTGGGATGATTCTGGATCCGGAGGACATGCCTACCACCAAGGATGGGATGGTGCCCGATATTATCATTAATCCTCATGCGATCCCGTCCCGTATGACGATTGCGCAGCTACTGGAGACGCTGCTAGGGAAGGTGGGGCGTGAGATTGGGGCTCTGGGGGACGGGTCTCCGTTCAACACGGTGACGCTGGAGGGGCTGACGAAGATTATGCGGGATGAGCTGGGGCTGGAGCCGGTGGGTAATGAGCTCCTGTACAATGGCTTCACGGGGCGCCAGATGGAGACAAGTATCTTTATGGGCCCGTGCTTCTACCAGAGGCTGCGTCACTGCTCGGTGGATAAGATGCATTCGAGGTCATCGGGGCCGCTGGTGATGTTGACCAGGCAGCCAGCGGAGGGCAGGGCGAGAGAGGGTGGCTTGCGCTTTGGCGAGATGGAGCGTGATTGTGTGGTGGCGCATGGCATGTCCGAGTTCACGAAGGAGCGCTTCATGGAGTGCTCTGACCTCTTCCGCTGCTGGAGTTGCCAGGACTGTGGCCTGATTGCGATTGTGAATCCCAAGGAGGGGATTTGGAACTGTAAGGGGTGTGGGAACTCGACAAAGTTCTCGGCGATTGAGATTCCCTATGCGTATAAGCTACTTCTCCAGGAGCTAGAGACAATGTGTATCTCGTCCAGGATTATTACGCACCAGAAGTTGCTCAGGGGCTTGGTCCAGCCAAAGAAGTCTGGAACTAGCTAATGGTTAATGTCTCTTCATATATTTCTTCGTCTTTTTCTGCTTACGATGTTTCTGTTTCTGTTTCTGTTTCTGTTTTTGTTTTTGTTTGCGTGTTATGCGACGCCTTCTACCTCCTGTCTTAGCAGGATTTGTAATAAGGTTGCCAGGAAAATCCCCGAAGGCATTGGTAAGTATCGCAAGAAGAGGTTGAATAGGAGGATCCGCTGTAAGATTTATCTTAAATACCCTGATAAGGACATTTAAGATAGCAAAGTGGAGTTTGAACAGCCTTGTTCCTACCGATGAGGCTAGAGTCGCAGATTGCCCACTTGTCGGCGATTTATTAATCGTTTTTTTAATAACATTCAGTGAAAAGTTAGACGTATAATTCATGAGGAGGACACGTAGGATTCCTGACCCAGATGTGGTCATGTTTGCGACAAAGTTGGCTGGGGTGAGAGTAGTAAACATTTTCTTAGTGGCATCAGAGAGAGGATAGATTGGTGCAAGCTGGCTCTCAGTAAAATCTCCTGTCCCGATGCTTTTTAAATATGACATCTGGCCTCTAATGTACATGACCATAGTATCAATCAGAGTTGGTATTGTTTGTATGAGTTTGATATTTTCTGGAGAGCTGTAGGTTCCTACCGTATTTCCATTGATAATAGCATTTATAGAGTTATTAATGGATTTTCCCATTTCGGTCATGATGGGGTCCGGTGTTGGCCTCATTCTTGCATTAAATGCGGCAAGTACGGCGGGATAGGCCTGTGCTTCTTCATTTTCGGCAGCGATAGGTGGATAGGTAAATACAGGGTACCAATATCCTACCGTTTTTTCTATATTAGCAAAGTGGTTCCACCCTACAATAGGGGTGTTTAACGTCACTAAATATCCCATTGTAGAAGGCGCATTTGGTAAGGGATAGTTCGGATCTACCGCAACAACCTTCATACCAGGAGGTGTCATCTCATTCATACCAGAGACTAATGAGCCTATTGGTGGAGCACGTTCAAGGGCGGGAGGGACGAAACGCCGTCCTGTCTGTCGATTCTGTTGCCCTTTTTCAAGAATCATTTGCGTTGGAGTAGGAAACTGACTTTTATGCTTACCAGCAGTGTCCAGTCCAATACTGGTTGACAGACATATTCTTCCTGAGGGAAGCGGCTGCGGCGGCGGGGCGGCAGCAGGCCCAGTATATGGCTCTACTAGAGGTACAAGATCCTTTATGTTTACTGTGCCTGGCGCAGGAATAGTGATATTCATTTTGCTCAAGATCTTCTCAATGTTTGCGATGATCTTATTATAGTTTGGGTCAACAGCTGAAGTATCTAATACAAATGTAGTTACAATGGTATTAATATATATCACATATGCAGTAATCATGTTCGCAAGAGCCGTTACTGATGCGGAATCTGTCTTTGTGGCATTTTGCTGAATAATAATAGGAATGAGTGTTCCACCCAAATCATTTATCGTATCAAGAACACATTTAATAAGAGTCGCATAACTGGAAACTGTGTTTGCTAATACAGTTGCTCCGCTAGTGGTAGGCAGCGCAACGGTGGGTGGTACATATGATGTAATAGGGCTGGGAACTGTAGCATATTTTGCTATAATCGCCTTAGGATCCCCAAGGGTAGAATCCGGTGCGACTCCAGAGGGCGCAGCCAACTGAGAGACAGAACTCGCATTTCTAATTGCTAGAATCATAGGCCCCAAAGCTTGAACATTTGCCGCAGTAAGTCTAGACATTGCCGTAGTGGTAACAGCGTCCATTGCATTTTTAACATCCAGATTTAGTTCGCCAAACTGCCCTGGCTGGAGAAGATTCTGAAAATCTACTACAGATAGAGCAGGAGCTGTCATCCCTTTATAGTAGAGTTAGACTAAATATCTAAACAGCTTTCTCTTTAGTTAGTAATGAGGCGTCCACCGTCATATTCGGATTCCTTTATTATACTTTCTTCACGGCACAAACTTAACTATGAAGAAGAACTCTTGGAACCCGCTGTAGAAGAACCTGTATCGTGGATACCTACCATTCTCTTGTTCGCATTCAAGGGCTCGTTTCATATTCTCTGTATCTCCGTCTTTGAGACGACCTTTTATTTCTTGTATGTTAACCGCTCAGAAGATAAGGGGATTTTTGATACCATTAATACGTACTATGGGCCTCTTATACACGATTGTTCGACACAGTGGTCAAATGGAACAAAATGGTTCATCCGTGACTTACTCACGTATTCTATTAATCAAACCTTGGTCGACACCGCAGGGATACAGGCCTTTGCGGCAAGACAGGCCTATAATCAGAGACTCATCATCCAATCGTCATTGTATTCTCTGGGATGCGTCGGCGTATGTGGGGCGATTATTGCCATATTTGTCTGTAAGAAATGGCCAGTCTCCTGGGCGAATGTCTGTGCGGAAAATCTGCTCTTTATCGGTGTTCTCGCCGCCTATGAGTTCTTCTTTTACAATACCATCATCTATAGATATACCACGCTGAGCACGGCAGAGCTGAATCAATATATTGTCGATGGTCTTGCGTCATGTGCGTTGCCATCGCAATAAAATTGTTCACCCTGCTGCGGTACAATCCGGCTACAGAAATCCTAGAATGCCCTATAGTATGCGAGTCCAAAAGCGTAACGGTGAGTTCGAGGATGTGTCTTTTGACAAGGTTCTTCAGAGGATTCGCAAGGCATCTCGGGGTCGTACAGTAAACCCGGATATCCTTGCGCAGCAGGTGCTAGCGCGTATTATTGATGGGATTAAGACCTCTGAGCTCGACATTTTGGCTGCGCAAATGGCGGCATCCCTATCTACCACGCATCCTGACTGGGGCTATCTTGCATCCCAGATTGCCGTGAGTAATCATCAGAAGAACACACCTGAGCGATTTAGTGATGTGGTGCGCATCCTGTCCACCCAGGTTGCACCAAAGACGGGGAAGTCTATGACCTATGTGTCCCAGGAGATTGTGGATCTGGTGACAGGGCCACTGGGCCCCCAGATTGATTCCTATATCAAGCCGGACCGTGATTATGAGTTTGACTATTTCGGCTTCAAGACACTGGAGAAGTCCTATTTGCTGCGTGATGCGAACAAGACGGTGATTGAGCGGCCCCAGCACATGTGGATGCGGGTCGCCTTGGCTCTGTGGGGCGCAAATCTCCAGAGGGTGTTTGAGACGTATGACCTGCTGTCTCAGAAGGTGTTGACGCATGCGACACCGACCCTGTTCAATGCGGGCACTCCCAGGCAGCAGCTGTCATCCTGCTTTCTCTTGGCGATGAAGGAGGACAGCATTGCGGGGATTTACGATACGCTGAAGGACTGTGCGCTCATCAGCAAGCATGCGGGGGGTATTGGCCTCAGTATCCACGATATTCGGGCCAGGGGCGCCCTCATTGAGGGTACAAATGGCACGAGCAACGGCCTGGTGCCAATGCTCAGGAACTTTAATGCGACGGCACGCTATGTTGACCAATGTTTCACCCCAGATACGATTATCTACACTGAGTCTGGTCCAAAGCCGATTGAGGAGGTGAGTGTCTCAGATAAGGTTCTTACGAGTGGCGGCATGCGTAATGTTATTAAGAATGTTATCCATCAAATCGATGGGCCCATGATTGAGATTCAAATGGACACTGGTATCACCGTAAGGGTCACCGATATTCACCCAATCCTTGGTATAAAGAATAATGGTAGGAATGCAAAGGATATCCTGTCAGTAATGAAGGCCGGACTTGCAGAGGCTGATTATATTGATGTTAAGGATCTTGATGTGGGAGATTTCCTGGTAGACCAGGGTAAGTTTAATACTATTCTATCTATGAAGGAAATTCATTATACGGGCTGCGTGCATGACTTCGAGATTGAGGCGCCGCATGATTATTATATTCCAGGGTTTGGGTTTGCCCATAATGGCGGCGGACGACGCAATGGCTCCTTTGCGGTGTATCTCGAGCCCTGGCATGCGGATGTTGAGGATTTCCTGCGTCTGAAGCTGAACTCGGGCTCGGAGGAGGAGCGTGCCCGTGACCTCTTCTACGCCCTGTGGATTTCCGACCTGTTTATGCGGCGTGTGGAGTCCGATGCGAAGTGGTCACTCTTCTGCCCTTCAGAGGCGCCAGGGTTAGCGAATGTGTATGGAAAGGAGTTCGAGGCGCTTTACACCAGTTATGAGGAGAAGGGGTTGGCCCGTAAGGTGGTGGATGCGAGGACACTGTGGTACCAGATTCTGGAGACGCAGATGGAGACCGGTACGCCCTATTTGCTCTACAAGGATCCTGCGAATCTGAAGTCGAATCAGAAGAATCTGGGGACAATCCGGTCCTCCAATCTCTGTACGGAGATTATTGAGTACTCGGCACCAGATGAGACCGCCGTGTGTAATCTGGCGTCTATTGCGCTGCCAGCCTTTGTGGGGCCTCTCGCAGCGGGCTTCCCTCCGTTTGACTTTGACGCACTGAGAAAGGCGGTATCCATTGCTGTTCGCAATCTCAATAGGGTGATTGACATCAACTATTATCCTACTCCTGAGACACAGAAGTCGAACATGCGCCATCGCCCCATTGGCCTCGGTGTCCAGGGTCTTGCCGATGTCTTTGCGATGCTACGCATTTCCTGGGAGTCACCGGCGGCTGCGGATCTCAATCAGCGCATCTTTGAGCATCTGTATTATGCGGCGGTGGAGAGCTCGTCCACTATCGCTTCGGAGGAGGGGTCCTACGAGACCTTTGCAGGCTGCCCTGCGTCTCAAGGCATTCTCCAACCTGATATGTGGGATGTGAGCCCGCTGACTGAGAAGGATGGGACTCTGGACTGGGCCAAGCTGCGTAAGACAGCGGCCACGGGTATGCGTAACTCTCTTCTGGTTGCGCCAATGCCTACTGCATCAACATCACAGATTCTCGGCTATACCGAGTGTTTTGAGCCCTTTACCTCAAACATGTACACTCGGCGTGTACTTGCCGGCGAGTTCACTGTGATTAACAAGTATTTGGTGAAGGAGTTGCTCACCCTGGGTATCTGGACAGAGGGAATGAAGCAGGCGATTGTGATGCGTAAGGGGTCCGTTCAGGGCATTCCTGGAATCCCCGAGGAGGTTCAGCTGCGGTACAAGACCGCATGGGAGATTCCTCAAAAGACGCTGATTGACATGGCTGCGGCTCGTGGCGCATTTATCTGCCAGTCCCAGTCACTGAATCTGTTTATGGCCGACCCTACGATTAGTAAGTTGACGTCCATGCATTTCTATGCATGGAAGGCTGGGCTCAAGACTGGCTGTTATTATCTGAGAACAAAGGCTCCCGTGGCTGCGCAGCAGTTTACCGTGGACCCACGTCTTCTGGCCGCTTTGGAGCATCAGAGTACGGTGACAACTGCGGCTGTTCTACCCGATGACGCATATGAGACTGATTCCGATGAGGAGGGTCCTGTTGCTGCTGCTGCTGCTGTTCCTCCACAGGAGACCCGCCAACAGAAGCTGGAGCGACTCTCTAGAGAGTACGAGGAGGAGGTGAAACGGGCCAAGGAGGCCGCAGATGCTGGTGAGGGCTGCATCCACTGCTCCTCATAATCTCAGCTTGAAGTAGGATGGCTGAGGAATATATAAAAGCCGAGGATATTCCGGGCTTTGAACAGTTTCCTGCTCAGCTTAAGCGTTTGCTTTCCTATCCCTCTGAGCGCTATAGCTCTAAAGGCTTTCTTAAGAAAGAGCCTGTCTATTTTTCATCTTATACGACACGTGAATATAAAAATGAGTATATGTTTTACAGTGAAAAATGTGTAGTTACACTGAACGCCACGCTGGCTCCAAAGTCAATAGATATTGATATGTTTAAATGTTTTGGACACAAAAAAGGTGCTGGACGGAAGTTACTTTGTTATGCATTAACTTGGATAAAAGAAGAACTTGGATTACCTTCCCAGACAGTCATTGGGCTAGAAGCTGACCCAACATATAGGAACAATGTCCAAAATGAATACAACAAAGCCCTTGACGCAGAGAATGAAAATGGATCAGAAAGGATTAGAGCGGCGGCGATGAAAAGCCTGAAAGCCTATTATGCGAGATACGGATTTAAGGGTAAAGGTAGTGGTATGGAAGCTCGGCTAACCACGATTCTTGGAAAATGCCAGAGCGGCGGAACTCGTAAGAAGCGAAGATCAGCGCGTACATTTAATTCTAATCTATAAATATAATGATGAACATCTTGGTGAGCCTCTACCTTGCCGCACTCTTTGTTGCATTTACACCTGGTGTCCTCGTGAGCCTGCCTCCCAGGGGTGGCAAGTACACCGTGCTTGCAGTACATGCGCTTCTTTTTGTCGTGGTCTGGCACTTTACTCACAAGATCGTGTGGCGCATGAGCATGGAGGGCTTTCAGAATAACAATGTGGCGATGAACAATAATGTTGCAATGAATAATAGCAACGCTGCAGCCAATAACACTCGTATGAATAACAATGGGATGAACAATAATGGCATGAACAACAATGGCATGAACACAAATGCTTAGAGAGTTTACTCCTCTACCACCTTAACTCCAGCCAGTCCATGAATGAACATAAGAAACTCCTTGGGAAATCCCCAGAAACAACCCGGCTTTACCTCGGCACCCGAGGGAATGCGGCGGCTGCTCGTATTTGCTCCGTGGCTAAACGCCACAATAATCTGCTGCGGCGGAATCTCAAGAACATCTGCCTCTCTCCCGGCAATAAAACCCTCACCCTCCCCCACCTGAATCGCTGTAGGGAATCCCTTCTCTGCCCACCAGGACCTGTAAAATGTCAGCGTCGCCTCTGACACACGCTGACCAAGAGGAAGCCCTAAGGGTGGAGTGTTCACCGCACTGACACCCTTCACCAAATCATAGCACGCAATGGTAGTCGCCGTGACACAGCGGGAGCCCCACGGATGCTTTGTGAGCCAGGCGACCCGTCTCCGAAAGCTCGTCTCAGGATAATGATCATCATCGTCCATCATCAGGATAATCTCCGAGCTTGCCTTGCTTACGGCGAGGTTCCGCTTCTCGGAGACGGGTAGCTTTGAGCGCAAGGGCACATAGACGACTCGCAGCGGCGCAGCGCTCTCCGCCACGGCGACAACACGGTCTGAAGCATCCTCAGCAGGATTGTCTGAATCCTCAATGACAATCCACTCAATCTTGTCCTTTGGATAGTCTGTAATCATCATCGTGTGACATGCCAAATCAAAGAACTTTCGACGATTGTAGAGCATCGTAATCACAGAAATAGGAGGGCAGGACTCAGGCAAGAGAATGGGTGGCAGATCACCCATAGGTGTAAAAGCCTTACACCCGAACTCCTTCACGACCTCATAAAATGCCTCTAGAAATGCGTCGTAGCGCTTGGATGCCGACGCAATACGAGCCTCGGCAACTGCGTCAAAATCTGCGGCCTCGAACTCTGCAATGGCGGCATCCAATCCCTCAGAAAGGATATGAACCCCCTTCTTTCCACTATAGTCCGAGATAAAGCAGTTGAGCGGATTGAGAATCGTGAAGGCCCCAGACCACTCGGCCTCCGCTGCAACATAGGAGAATCCTTCCGCCGCCGAGCAGCAAATATGCCCCCGAAAAAACGCCGAAAGCCCCGCCTTCATATTCGCATCAAGGTCCTTCGTCTCAAACCGCACATTCGAAGGCACCATCATACCAGACAGGTCCACCGGCTCCACAGAATAAATCCGTAGGGGTGGATACTGCTCCCTCCACATACTTAGCATGGTTGGAACGTAGGCCCGCTTCGACGCAGACCCCGCCAGAAACCAGACAAACCCTGTATCTGCGGTGCCTTTAGGTACCATCCCTGTAGAGGTTCTCTTCGGTGGCTGAGGCTTGGCGCAGCCCCAGGGCACGACACGGACCTGCTCCTGGGTGACATATCCCTTCGCAACAGCCTCTCCTGCGGAAATGGGGTCCTTATAGATGACAGCAGCGAAGCGGCTCATATAGGGAATCCAGGCCTCCTGGAACCACTCGGGGTTCACTACCAGGATATTCTTAGGGCTCCAGGGCATCCAGGTATAGATAGGAATCTCGACATGGATAAGAATATCAGATTTATACGGAATCTCAAGAGGGTCTGCATAGCGTGGTTCCACGCCATTACCAAGAGCCGCCACCATGCCCTCGATATCCTTCGCAATGCCATAAGGGTTTGACTTGTTGAACAAAAAGGTCAGGGCCACCATCTAAGAGTTTATTCCTGACGAATGTTTAGGCAGGGAAATGATACGTTCTACAGATTTTTTATCATGGATAGACCCTTCTCATTGGATGGAAGCAATGAAAGGCGCACGTTGGAATGCACGTGTGAACGAAGAAAATGCCGCCTTTGAACACGCCGTGCGCAAATCTGGAAGAACTCTTGTCTCTGCGACAAGACGATTTCAAGAGGTTCAAGAAGAACATGATAGTCTCTGTACATTTATGATTGAGCACGGAACAGTACAGCTAAAGATTACGATTCAAAGTGGGAATACCTATCGGATGTCGTGGCTGCCCTATAAAAAGAAAGAGATCACTATCGGTGATGTTGATGTAAGCCTGGAGGGTTTTGTTGTATTTACGCATGATATTAGTAAGGGTGGAGAGGAATACGAGGTAGTTGCGTTAAAGCACAATAAGCCTGTATGGAGATTTAACGGGAGGTCGCATGGTGTTGGGTCTGATGTGGCTATTGTTGGGAAACGAGTCTATATCTTAGAGGCGCACGGACCCCTCCAATACAAGTGGTTGATAAGTCTGGATCTCGTCACAGGAAAAGGGAAGCGGATTCATTACGATGAGAAGCGTGAATCAGTATCTCTTAGCCTTATACGAGGAGAGAATGGCTGTTTATTTCTTTTATGTGAAGAGCCCGGTCTACAGAATCTCTTTCATGTGAAGGAGTCGGGGCAGCTTGAACAGCTATCTTCAAGAGGTGTCTCATTTATTCCCGTTGGGTATGCAAGAGATTCAACGGAGCCATGTTATTTTGTCAAGAATCGGATTAACTCTAGCTGGGAGACACGAGGCACTGCGCTGAATAGTTTGACTCTCTCAAGCAAATGTCGTAAGAGTAGTATTGAATATTGTATCTTAAGTTGCGGACTTATTATCTATAGGGCGCAAGGGGAGCGCTTTATTGATGTGTGTACTCGACGGTCCTCCAAGCAGATTGCGAAAGTTCTTGGAGAAATCCATTTACATGATTGGGCTGTATGGTATGGGCAAGCTGGATACATCAAACCAGTGGAACTTATCTTTGTTATACCCGGTAAACTGCCGGTAAAAGTCGACTATACTATTGAAACTGGACTTACGTTCACTAAACCAAAAGACACGTACGGGGGGACGGTGATTTCTGGTGCTGCGACCTCTAAGGATGGCGAGCATGTTCGATGGGTTGCGACGTGGAAAAAGGGGGCTGCGCCCAAAGCTCTTCTTATGATTGGTTACGGCGCATACGGATTGACCACACCATTTGAAACGACTCGATGGCGCCCCTTTATAGAAAAAGGGTTTGCGATTGGGTTTGCGCTCATCCGTGGAGGGGGGGATGATACGGAACTCTGGGCGCAAAAAGGACGGCTTCAGGGGAAACTTCAAGGGATTGAAGATTTTGAAGCCTGTATTCGCGCAGTTCAGCGAGTTACCCATGTACCTCCAAAGGCAACATGTCTATTTGGGCGATCCGCAGGGGGATTTTTAGTTGGTGCTACTATTGTGCGAAATCCTACAGGAGAACTCTTTAGTTCCGTCTATACGGAGGTACCCTATGTAGATGTTTTACAGACTGCGGCGAATCCGGATCTTCCGTTGACGAAATTCGAATATGATGAGTTTGGTGATCCAGCACATAAGATTGCGGATTTTGAGTTTCTCTTGCATCTATCTCCGGTAACCGGTTTACAGGCTGAAGGTGCTCCCAACATCTTTGTTCTCTGTCGTGTGGGACTAAATGACCGTCAAGTGTTTGCATACGAATCGATGAAATGGATGGATGCATTACGTGGATCTGGGCGCAAAGGAGAGCCTAAACTTCTCCATGTATCCGATGGAGTTGGACACAGCGTCCATGGAGATAGAGTGTATAAGGAGCGAGCAGAAGATTTTCTGATTCTCTGTAAAAAACTGTTGGCATAAAGTAGATATGTCTAGTGGAACGAAAGGAACATTATTAAATTCCATAACCAGCCTGTTTGGCTTTGGCAAACCTGCGGCTGCTGCTGCTGCAAAAGCGCCTGCGGCTGCGGCTAATACTGTTCCTAATGCGGCTCCTAATACGGTTCCTAATACGGCGGCCGCAGCAGCGGCTGCGGCACCTCCGAATGCGGCAGCACCAGCAGCAGCACCAGCACCAGCACCAGCAAATGCGGCAGCGGCACCAGCACCAGCGACAGGTGGCTCTAGGCGTCGTAGGTCCAAGCGGTCCAAGCGGTCCAAGCGTACAAAGCGGGTGAGATCCAGGCGCTCTCGCAGATAGTAGACAGAGTAGTAAACAGAGTAAAATTACATCACTGCACCCTGAAGTATGCTATACTACAGGATGGAACGATACATTACTCTTTCTACTACAAAGCCAAAAGGAAAGTTTTACGGAGTCGCAGTAGGTCGCCGGCCAGGTGTGTACGAAACATGGGAAGATGCTCAGCAGCAGATTACCTCCTTCCCAGGCGCCATGTTCAAAGGATTCCCTACACAGGAGGAAGCAGAAGCCTACATCGCAACCACTAGTGCCGAGCCTCTGGTTACTACAGGCGCAATAGGGGTGACTGAACTAAATACTGAGCAGAAGTCCGCATTTGATGCAGTGATTTCAGGTGAGTCCATCTTTATTACGGGTCCCGGTGGTACGGGCAAATCCTTTCTCCTTCAAACCCTGTATGCGAACTATAAGGGCTATTCGGGTGGAAAGAAGATGTGTATTACGGCAATGACAGGGTGTGCGGCGCTACTTCTTGGATCCTGGGCCAAGACTCTACATTCCTGGGCGGGGATTGGTCTTGGGCGCAGTCCGGTTGATGTTACTGTAAAAGCAATCCTTGCCGATTCGAAAAAGAAGAAGCGCTGGCTTCAAACAGATTGTCTTGTTATTGATGAAGTCTCTATGCTCACCCCAGCGCTAATGGAGTATTTGGACACTGTAGGGCGGCAAGTGAGAAAGCGACCAGATGAGCCCTTTGGCGGCATTCAGCTTATTCTTGTAGGGGACTTCTACCAGCTCCCTCCTGTCTCAAAGGACTCGCAGCCCACCGATAAGACGTTTGCCTTTGAATCTCCACTGTGGGCTGAGATTGTCAAGAAGACCATTCAGCTCACTCAGATTCTCCGCCAGAAGGATCCTATCTTCCAACAGATTCTAAATGAGGCTCGTAGTGGGGATCTCACTCCGGAATCCTATGCGATACTTGAGGCTCGTAAGACAATGACATGGAAGCGGCAAGAGATTAAGCCGACTCTCTTGTTCACAAAAAATCAGGATGTCAATTCGATTAACTCTCATCAGTTGGATAAGTTGGTAGGTGAGGTTCACACCTTTCTCGCAAAGACCATTAAGCAACCTCGACGCATACAGGATGGCGTACTTCAGATGATGGTTGATAAGCTTGATCGAGATGCGCCCTATGAAGTTGAGCTATGTGTGAAAGAGAAATCGCAGGTGATGCTACTGACAAATCAGGATCCTTCTGCGGGCCTTGTGAACGGGTCACGAGGCGTTATTACAGGATTTAGTTCAGATGGATATCCCTTGGTAAAGTTCTTAAATGGCCCCGCATACCCTGTGAAGGTTCCTCCCGCTTCTTGGTCATCAGATTCTGAGAAAGATGATGATGGTATCACACGGGAGCAGATTCCGCTGCGCCTTGCCTACGCCTTAACGATTCATAAGGCGCAGGGTGCGTCGCTGGACTCTGCGCTCATTGATGTGGGCCCGAGTACATTTGAATATGGGCAAGCCTATGTTGCGCTATCAAGAGTTCGAAGCCTTGAGTCATTATTCATCTTTGAGATTGTGCCACGGGCATTTCGTGCGCACCCTTTGGTGAAGAAGTTTTATAAGGAACTGTAATCTTTTCCTGACTATCAACTAGAAGGATGAAGAGTTTCCTCTTCCTCGCACTATTTTTAGTAATAGCAACTATAGCGTGGAAAACGAGCGTTCAACACGATGGCTTTCAGGATATTACGCCTGCTGGGGCGAGTCCTGGCCTCGTTGTACCAGTTATTTCTCCCAGGGGTCAAACTCTTACAAAGGGAGAAGTAAAGCCATTTGCTGAGCCTAGTACGGCACTCCTTGCGCCTCCTCCCGGTCAGACAGCCTCTATAAACTCTTTGCCACCTGAGGATCCTGCTCTTCAGAAGGCAGACGCAAGGCGTCTTTACAGCATCTATGAATCTCTTATCGGATTTTTTAAGAGGGAAGCGGAGGGGCTCCAGGACATTGGTGATTCATCTGTGACGCTTCCTATGGCAACGGCAAAGGCAGATGTTGGCAGGCTGCGGGACGAGCTGGGAACAATCGATAGAAATCCCGGACTTGAGAGTTCTTTAACTCAAGATGATGCAAATGATATTGAAGCCAACCTAGCATACCTCCAAAAGAAGGCGAGACTTGCGGCGAACGCCATGGGGGCGCCCTCACCGATGAAGCCCGCAGAAGGATTCACCTCAAGGCAGGGTGGATGGTTTAACTACTTTTTTGGAGGGTCACAGGAAGGATTTCAGACTGTTACCAGTGGTACTAGTGGTACTGGGGATAGTGGTACTGGGGGCACTGGTACTGGGACTCTAGGCACTGGCACTGGGACTAGTGGCACTGGAGGCAGCCCCCCCTCCACAGGATGCTCAGGAAGCTCCTGTAAAGCCACCCTTGAGGATTTGACAAATGTCAGCACACAGATTGTAGCTGAGATAGTACGTCTACAGGCATCTGGTGCACAGGATTCCACAACACAGAATCGGATGAAACTCTTATCCTCCATCTTACAGACCGTAACAGATTTAACCACTGGCTTAAAGAATGGGACAATAAAGCCTGGCGATATAACACTGACCAAAGGTCAAATATCAAAGTTTCTGACAAGCATTAGAAATCCAAATAGTCCTCTTAGCACGATGTTAAGCGATTGGGGCCTTCCTTCTGGTCTCTCGAACCTGTTTCCCGCCTATGCTGCTGGAGATGTAAGCGGGGCGGATCTTGCGAAAGACCTGTTTGGAAAATATATAAAGGATGTGAAGAATTTATCTTGGGACATTGGTCTAAGCTATAAGGGTCAGGCCGAGCAAGATATTGCGTACAACTATGCTTCTGCGATGAGAGATGCCCGCTATTTTGCTGATACGGCGGGTACACCTACGGCATCCAATGCGGACAATTCTGCGCCAGCAGATGGCAAAGCAGCGGCGTATAGGGGTCTGTTCGATTCAGTGATAACTTCGGTGACAGGGCAGAAGCCAGAAACCTTAAATGTCTCCATGGGTGCCACAGGAGGAAGTAAGCACTCTACGACCAGTAAGGGCGGCAATAGCACCAATGAAGCATTTAACTGGAAGGAGCGTTCAAAGCAGATTTGTTCACAGATCAAGATGAGAGAGATGGATCCCTACGAGTTCGGTTGTCTGAAGGATACAAATTCAGTGCGACAGGACAACTTCTCTTGGCGTGGCCATACAAAGATGATATGTACTCGTCTTTCGACCGTCTATGATCCAAGTGTTCCCGAGCTGTGCGGATGCCCTCCTCCCGCATGGATTGGCTGGAGGCCATAATTCTTCTCGTGTCCAAATAGAGTGGGTGTATGCGCCTTTCGAGTTTAAAACCGTTTATAGTTCCATTTCTTCTTGGATTCTTTGTTGCCTATATTATGCTCCGTAGCATGAAGGGAAGCACAGAGGGATTTGCGACTTCCTGCGATGAGTGCGGCGGGCCAGCGCCCTGTAAGGATCATCCTTCTTCTTGCCCTCC
>Ga0114980_10001470_pt1 | contig 16913 bp, 17 predicted proteins | sample S_140806_EF_Meta_FD_87018 | JGI IMG/M metagenome (GOLD analysis project Ga0114980, IMG submission 87018) | Freshwater microbial communities from Lake Simoncouche, Canada to study carbon cycling - S_140806_EF_MetaG | ecosystem: Environmental > Aquatic > Freshwater > Lake | place: Lake...
ATCTTCCAGATAAACGGCGCGAATCGGGGCTGGGCCGCCGGCAGCAGGGGTTACCCGATCGATGACCCGGCAGATCCGATGGCCGGCCATGGTGATCTGGTCGACGGGCGTTTGGGCCGGTTGCCGGAATTTCCAGTGGTCGGGGATCCCGATGGGCTCGCCGAAGCCTTCGGGTGCCCATAGTTGCCCACGTAGCTGGACGCCTAAAAGGCGTTCTGCCTGCAGATTGTGGTCCCCGATCCGACCGGCGGCATCGATTAGCAGAAGTCCGGTTGGCATGGAATCAACAATCGCCCCCAGCTTCCCTGAAGCTGCTGCTAATTCCTGCCCGAGGTCTTCAACCCGTCTGGATAAGACGTTATGGGAGGCCTGCAACTGCTCGGCGGCAACCACAAACGTCGCAAATGCATCGTGTAAAGCGGTTGCCGAGGGGATTTGTTTAGGGTCGTTCGTCGGCACTTGTTGCCAGAAGCCTCATTTATTAGCCACAATAACAGCCGGAGTCGATTTCACTTCAGATGAGATGAAATCATTTCGTCCGATAATCGACAAGTTGATCCCTCTTAAAGTGCTATGGCCCAAGCTCAGCAGACGATGATGAATTCTGGTGCAGTAGTTGCCGTTGGGGCCAATGGCAATGGCGACGGCGAGCTTGCGGACTCGAACCAAAAGCCCTCGCCCAAAATGATGACCCCCCCTCTCTTTGAGGGGATTATGGGTTTACGCCCGTCTTGGGACGAGGCGCGCACGCGCTATGGCCTGCTGGAAAGCTGGCAGCGCTTGACCCTGTGGGCCATCGTGACCGGCCTCTTGGCGGCATCGATCGCCCTGTTCATGTCGATGCCGAAGTCGGGCGACGACAAGGTGTTGTTTTCAAACCTCAACGACAAGGATGGTGCGGCCATCGTGGCGTCGTTGCAGCAGATGCAAGTCCCCTATAAGTACAGCGAGGGCGGTGGAGCTATTTTGGTCCCGGCCGCGATGGTGCATGACACTCGTCTGAAACTTGCTGGGCAAGGCTTGCCGAAGGGCGGATTTGTCGGTTTTGAGTTGCTCGAAAATCAAAAACTCGGGACCAGCCAGTTCGTTGAGCAGATCAATTATCAGCGTGGCCTTGAGGGAGAACTCTCCAAGACGATTTCCGCGATTTCAGCGGTTGACAACGCTCGCGTCCATTTGGCGATTCCGAAGCCGAGTGCTTTCGTTCGCGAGCAACTCAAGCCCAGTGCGTCGGTGATGTTGCGTTTGCACCCGGGGCGCTTCCTTGAAGAAACCCAGATCACGGCGATCACCCACTTGGTTAGTTCGAGCGTTCCGCAAATGGCGCCGAGCCAGGTGACGATTGTGGATCAGGACGGCGGTCTGCTTGCTCCCAATGCTCAGCGGCTGGGCCCGGGCGGGATGGATGCGCAGCAGCTCAAGTACGTCAACGACATGGAGACGCAGTACGTCAAACGCATCATGACCATTCTCGAGCCGGTCGTCGGTCGGGATAACGTCAAGGCGCAGGTGGCGATCGATATCGATTTCAATTCGATCGAGCGGACCGAAGAGCAATTCAAACCCAACTCGAGCCCTAACGCGGCGTCGATTCGGAGCCAGCAGAACCTTGAGGCGCAGGGGCCTGTAATCCAGCAGATGGGTATACCGGGCGCGCTAACCAACCAGCCTCCGGCTCAGGGCACTGCTGCGGTTGACGCACCTGCGGCTGGGGCGGCGCCCGCAGCGGGTGGTGCAAATGCTGGCGCTCAGCCCGGGGCGCAGGGCCAAAACGCCGGTGGTGCAGGGACGCCTGGCCGTACGGATGTGGCCGCTGCCGGTCGCAAAGAATCGACCACCAACTACGAAGTCGACAAGGCAATCCAGTATGTCAAGGGGGCTCGCGGTGGGGTGAAACGCGTGTCTACTGCGGTTGCTGTGAACTTTAAGCAGGTGCCTGACAAGGACGGCAAACTCCAGCCGGCCGCCTACACAGAGCAGGAAGTCAAGCAGATCAATGACTTGGTTCGCGAGGCAGTGGGCTTTGTGGATACTCGGGGCGATAAGGTTTCTGTGGCCAATATTCCGTTCACCCCGGAGAAGGTCATTTCCACGCCGTTTTATCGTGATGCTGGCGTGATGGAGTTCGCCAAGGACATGATCAAGTACGGCGTGATTGCTGCGGTACTTGGGTTTTTCGTGTTCGGCATCCTCAAGCCGATGATTACGCCGGTGCCCGAGCAGCTGGTGGTTGACGGCGTAACGATGGATGAGGCCGAGGACGAACGTCTGAAGTCAGAACTCGCAGCCATGTCGCCTGAAGCGCGGGCCAAGCGTCGTCTCGAACTCGAACTCGAGCGCGAAAAGCGTCGGATTCAGGACGAGGAAGAACGTCATTTGCGCGAGGAAGAGAAGCGCGCCGAAGAAGAAGCCCGTACCCGCGCCGATGCCGAAAAGCAGCAGGAATACGAAGATCTGCTCGAATACACTCGCGATTATGTCCAGCGCGAGCCCAGGGTGGTTTCGACCATCTTCAAGGAATGGCTCAAAGAAGAGCAGCCTGCAGCTTAAATTCGATAGGGTGATGACGAATGGTGTCGCGGATTTCGTCCAGTTCGTCCAGTTCGTCCATCACGACCGAAGAGACCACGGCCGAAGAGCTGGTCCGAGAGATCGCCGATGTCAAGCAAAAGGTGCATGCCGACCCGGAGCTTTTGGCCCGCTGGATTCGCCAGCAATTGCGCCAGTCGGATGACGCCGTAAAAATTCCGGGCGAAGCGCCCTTGGCGGGAGACCCAGAGGGTCCCTCGTCGACGGGGGTTGATGGCGGCACCGCCCCCAAGACGTCCAACACCTTGCACTAACCGACGGATCGCCAAATGAGTGCTGTATTTCGTCGTTGGGATGTCCCGTCGTTTGATCCGCCGCGCCCGAAGCGTGCGATCGAGAAAGTACCGCTGCCGACGATTCAGTTGCCAACCGTCGAAGAGGTCGAAGGCATTCGCGTGGCGGCCAGCGAAGAAGGATTTGCGCTCGGCCGCGAAGAAGGGTTCAAGCGCGGTTTGAGCGAAGGCTATCAGCAGGGTTTTGATGATGGCAGCGCCAAGGGCTATGCGGCGGCTTACGCAGAGGGCGTTGAGCAGATTAAGCACCTGAGCGCGTCTTTGGTGGCGCTCGTCGAAGGCCAACGTGCATTAGTCGACGAGATCGGGGGCTCGCTGGTTGAACTTGCCTACCAGGTCGGTGAGCGAATGGCCGGCGGTCAACCGATGGCACGCGAATTCTTTACGAATGCGGTAACCGAGGCTCTAGGCCGGATTCCGCGGCCGGGTGAGCAACTGTTCTTGCGGGTTCATCCGGCCGAGTCGGCGCTGTGGGCTCTTTTGGCCGAGGGCGAGCAGCAGGTTTGCAAGGTGGCGCTGGTCGAGGATGAGGACATCCCTCGCGGCTCTTGTTTTGTCGAGGTCGAGGGCTTGCGTCTTGACCTCGGAGCTAACTCCCGACGCGCATTGGTGCGCCAGGCCTTAGGGCTGCCGCTGGATGGCGATGACTGAGAGCGGGGGGTCGCCCGCCGCCGGGGCGAGCTCGCGCTGGTTAACGGCCCATGCGATGGCCGGCGCGGCTCAGTTGGACGCGACGACCCTGGTCGCAGAGTCCTCCAGTATTGATCCGCTGTCCAAATCGCGTGCCGAGCTTTCGGACGCCGGCGACTCTCTCAGGACCACCCCAATGGGGATTCGGACTGGATCGCTTCACCGGGTGACCGGGCTGATTTATGAGGTGCGGGGTCTGCCACAGCCGATCGGGTCACTTGCGCGGGTTGAGTCGTCGACCGGGCAACTGATGGATATCGAGTCGGTTGGATTTCGCGGGGATGTGACCCTTTACATGGGGGTTGATCAGCCGCGTCCGCTTGCGCCGGGTGCGGCGGTCTATCCGTTGCGCACCCCGCGCCGGAGCGCTGGGGCCCACCGCTCCGTGATTGAACAAACCTCGCCGGGGGTTGATGAACGCCTGTTGGGTCGGGTGGTCGATGGACTCGGGCGGCCTCTGGACGGCCGGCCCCCTGTGACGAGTTCGAGTCAGGGTGAGCAGCGCATCGAAATCAATCCGTTGACCCGCAAGCTGATTTCCGAACCACTCGAGACGGGAGTGCGTGCGGTCGATTCGCTATTGACGATCGGGCGCGGTCAGCGTGTCGGCATCTTTGCTGGCTCGGGTGTTGGTAAATCCGTGCTGCTCGGGATGTTGGCTGGGCGGGTGGCGGCCGATGTCGTCGTCGTCGGTCTGATCGGCGAACGGGGCCGTGAGGTGCGCGAGTTTTGTGACGATATTTTGGGCCCGAAGGGCTTACAGCGCTCGGTCGTTGTCGCGGCGCCGGCTGATGCTGCACCGCTGGCCCGCTTGCGGGGTGCGTTTTATGCAACCCGCGTTGCCCAGTATTTTCGGGATACGGGCCGACATACTGTGTTGATTCTGGATTCGCTGTCGCGATTTGGTATGGCGCAGCGTGAGATCGCGCTCTCAACGGGCGAACCGCCCGCTACCAAGGGTTATCCGCCCAGCGTGTTTGCCAAAATCCCCGAACTGGTCGAAATGGCGGGGAATTCTTCGAATGAGCAGGGGTCTTTGACGTCGTTCTATACCGTTCTGCTCGAGGGTGATGACACCAATGACCCCGTGGCAGATACTGCGCGTGCGATTTTGGACGGTCATATTTTTCTGTCGCGTGATCTGTCGGAAATGGGGCATTACCCTGCGATTGATGTGGAACGATCAATTTCCCGGGCAATGCCGCGCGTGGCCAGCGCCCAGCACATGACGCGTGCGGGGGCTTTCAAGCAGATGTGGTCCAAGCTGTCACGCTCGCAAGATCTTGTGTCGATGGGCGCTTATGCGCAAGGGAGCGATCCGATTTTGGACCGGGCTCTGGCCAAGCGGGATGCGATCAATACGTTCTTGCGGCAGGGCATGACCGAATCGACGCCGTTTTCTGAGACCATTGAGCGCTTGGCGCAGTTTGCCTGATGCGGCTGCGAACGATCGAAACCTTGTTGCGCTTGGCCCGACAGGCTGAAGATCGAGCCCGGATCGAGGCGCGCGGTAAGCGGAAGGCGCTTGATGATTCGAAGAATCTCTCGCAGGCGCTCTTGATGTACTCAAAGGAGTACGCCGACAACTTCGTGTTAGCTGGTCTGCGCGGTGGTGCAACGGCTCAAGAGTTGCATTTGCAAAACGCGTTCCGCAAGAAACTGGATCAGACCCGGACCGAACAGGCGACAGTGATCGAGACGAATAGAAGCGGTTATGAAGGGGCCGTTGAATTTGTCGGTCAAAATCGGATGCGTACGCGGATTTTCGAGGGTTTTGAAGCGCGCGAGCGGGATCGAATCCGGCGCTTAGCGGAGCGCACCGAACAAGCGACATTGGATGACCTGGTTAATTCGCGGCGCGTCGACGATTCGGCTGGCACGGAGGATGCATGAGTCGTTCGATTAAAGTTGAATACCCATGACGCCCAAGCTACCTGACCTTCTGATTGCCGACCTGTTGGTTGACCCGTCGCGCAACGTGCTCACGCGAGAGCGTGCGGGTGATTCCGTGGCATTTTCCAACGTGCTCGACGCGGCTAAAGGTGCTGCGGTTAAAGAAGACACGTTGATTCAGGCCGATCAACGTCAAATGGATCAACGCCAATCTGATCAGTTCGCGGCGAGCGTCAAAGCAGACACTCGAGCTAGGGCCCGGGCGCAATCTGAAGATGCGTTAACTGCGCAGCGGGCGGCGGATGCTGATTTTGCGGCGCAACAGTCACTTCAGCGTCGCGACGAGGCTCGGGTGCAGGCGCAGGCCCAGGCTGATGCGCGGTCTGAGGCACGCCTGGAAGCCCGCGATGATTCGAGGGCGGCGGCCAGGTCTGCTGAACGCGAGGCCTCGAGTGGTGATACCGCTTTGGGGGCGAGGGATGACTTGTCGGTCGGGCAAGCGGATGAGCGGGACGATCGCGCAGACGCTGAGTTGCACTCTGAGCGCTCAACGAATTCAAATTCCGCCAAGTCCAGTGATGGTTCTGTAGCGGCCAATCCGGGTGACCGAGCTGATTCTGAGCGGGCGTCAGCTGCTGCCGCTGATTCGGCAAATGTTGCCGGCGCGATGGCCTCGGCGGTCGCGTCGGCGAGCGCCGTGGTGCAGGGGCTCGCATCGGGTGGCGCTTCGAATGACGGAGTTTCTGGGGCCTCGGCGGTCGGTGCGATCGGCTCGGCTTCAGGCGTTGGTGGTGCGAGTGCATTGGCCGCACAGGCAGGCGGAGGCGGAGGATCTGCATGGGGCGCGCTTTCGTCAGCCCAGGCGGGTGCGTCTGCGGAAGGGGTCGATCAGATGGCCCGACAGCTGGGGTTATTGCGCTCGATTCAGACTGCAGGTGCCGCCGCCGATTCTGCAAAGATCGCAGCGCAAGCCGCATCAGCAAAACAACAAGCCGGCGCGGGCGTTGATGCGGCGGCCGAAGCAATTGCGGGCGCGTCAGCTGCGGCAGCTGCAACCGCAACAGCGGTCGATCAAGCCGCGACCTCCGCCGCGGCTAACGCGAGTGCAGGTTCGACTGCTACGGGCGCTGGAGCGGGTCAAGCGCTGGCTGGGGCTCAATTGGATTCAGGCGCAACCGCGAAGGCCACGGCATCGACCGGATCGACGGCGGCCGCGGGGTCTGATCCCGAGGCAATCTCTGTATTGGGCGTCGGTTCGGGTTCATCGCTCGTCGGCAGTTTGGGCGCAAGTGCAGTAGCGAACGCTGGGCTGATTGCCGCCGAATTTGTTCCCGGGGCGTTGTCTGCTGACCTGGGTACCCTGTCCGCGGCTCAGCTAGCGGCTAGCGCGAAAGGCGCAACAGGCTCTCAACAGAGTGGCAGTGTCGCTGCCGAGCCGGACGTGGTGCAGGGGTTTGCACAGATTGCCCGTGCCTTTGATCAGGCCGACGCCATCGCGCAGGCCAGAATTGCTCGTGTTGCTGCGCAAAACAGAAGCCTTTCGGCGGCAAACGGCGGGGTTTTGGTTGCTGGAGCGTCTAGCTCCGCGGGCGTGGCGGTGTCGCCAAGTTCTATCGTTCTCAACACGTCCGCCAGTGTCTCATTGGCCCAGGGCATTCAGGCTGGTCAGGTTGCTCAGTCTAGCGGCGCAAGTGCGATTGCTTCTGGGATGATGGGCGGCGTTTTGGGTGCTTTGACCGCCAGTTCCGATGATCAGAATGTGGATGTTGAAATCTCTCCGGGCGGTGCCCTTGGTGCCTTAGACCGGGGTGTCTCTGCGAGTGTGGCCGCCGGTCCTGGAACCAGTGGGATGGGCAGTGGTAGCTCGGGCAATGACGCCGGTGCCGGGTTTGGCGGCCGCTCCTCGGCGCCTACTGAGGCCGCTCCCCGTACTCAAATAGCGGGTAGTGCAGGTTCAGGCTCCGCAGGGTCCACGCAGAGCACTACAGGCTCAACATTTGGCAGCGCACTCAGCGCGGCCGGTGGTTTCGCGAGCTCAAGCAGCGCATCGGGCCTTGATGCGGGTGCATCGTCGGTTGGTGCCGCTGCTTCGTCGGGCGTTGTGGCAGCCTCTGGCGCCTTGGCAGGTGCGGGGCCCGTTGCCAGTGACGCTGCATTGTCTGGTCTACCAGGGTCCGGCGTGTCCTCTGCGGTAACGCCGCAGGCGATCGGTGGGTCGCTGCGGGTAGAAGCCGGCGGTCCGACGACCGTACAGTCGCCGGTCACTGCCGACCAACTGCCCGTTGCACTGGATCAAACCGCGATTGACTTGGCGCGTCTTCGAGGCGGTATGCTAACGCTTGAGTTGGCACCCGCTGATTTGGGGCGCCTGAGTTTCGAAATGCGGATTGATGATTCAGGTGCAGCATTTGTTGCAATTCGGTTGGCAGATGACACAGTGCGCGCTCTAGTAGAGAATGCGGCTGGAGCATTACGTGATTCGTTGTCTCGAGAAGGCTTCAAACTCGATTCATTTACAGTTTCTTCTGGTTTCGGTTCACCCGAGCAACGAGAAAACAGTCAGAATCAAACCTTCGCCGAAACTTCGAATCGCCGGGTGCAGTCTTCGGGCTCGCCTGGAGGCTCAAGTGAAAGTGTTCAATCTCGTGCATCAAATACCCAAGTCCGGCCTGGTACTAGTTCCCTGAGCCTTTTTGCCTAACCATACAGAATCAGATTTCCTATGGCTGAAGAAAACAAGCCCGGTGACGTCCAAGTCGCAGCAGACGGTACAGCGCTCGCCGCTATGCCAACTGGAGAAGATGGCGCACCTAAGAAAAGCAAACTCCCGCTGATTATCGGGTTGGTGGTGGTTGCCCTGATCATTGTTGGTGGGGGTGCCGCCGGCTGGATGTGGTGGCAATCCAAGAAAAAAGCCAAAGAAGAGGAGGAAAACCTCATCGAAAATCGGCTCAAGGCTCAGATGGATGCCCGCAGGCAACCCACCGCGCCTGTCTTCGTGCCGCTCGATGAATTTCTGGTTAATCTCCCTTCAAGGGGTGGTGAGCATTTCCTGAGTACAACCATGGTTCTGCGTGTCGCTGACGGCAAGACCGAGAGTAAGGTTAAGGAATTCCTCCCTTTGATTCGCGACCGTGTGCTCACCGTTTTGTCTTCACGACCGATGGAACAATTGTCCACCGTCGAAGGAAAAGATTTGATGGCACGAGAATGCGCTCTGGTGATCAACGCGATTATTGAGCCGCAACTCACTGCGATTTATGTGTTGCAGCAGGATGCAACGACCGCCGATTTACGTAACCTCGAACGGATTGGTGTGATGACGCCGGGCGGCCGGGCATATGGTGGCACCAGCGCGGGTGAGCGCGTGGGTGATGCGGCCAAAGAGGCGGCAGCGCAGTTCTGGAAAGTGACGGAAATGGATCTTCCAGTGCAGGCGGTGCTGTTCAACAAGTTCGTGATGCAGTGATGACCGTTTACTCGGTGGTAAAGAATGGCTGAAGAGAACCAGCCCGACGACAGCGGCGGGATGCTGGCCGAGGACGAGGCGGGGGTTCGCCCGTTTGTTTTCGATCGGATGCATCGCGTTCTGCGTCGGCGGATGCCAACGCTGGAGCTTATCCATGAGCGGTTCGCCCGTACGGTCCGTCTGACGCTGTTTAATCTGGTTCGACGCTCCGTCGAGGTCAGCATCCACTTGCCACAGGTCAAAGCCTACGGCGATTTCCTGGACGAGCTGCCCAAGCAAACCAACATCAATATCGTTAACGTCAAGCCCTTGCGGGGTGTCGGGTGCTGGATTATCGACCCGCAGGTCGTCTATCTCGTGATCGACAATATGTTCGGCGGCGAGGGTCGTCTCCCGCCCAAGGCGACGACCAAGGAGTACACCGCAACCGAACTCCGAATCATTCGGCGCTTGCTTGACGGGATCTTCAACGAATACGAGAAGGCTTGGAAGCCCGTCTACGAGGTCAAGTTTGAGTTTATGCGTTCTGAGACGAGTTTTCAGTTCGCAAAGATCACCGGCCCTGAAGAGATGGTCTTGCATTGCAAGTTCACGCTCAACATCAACGGCCGAGAAGGGGACATCGACCTCTGTATTCCGTTTTGGGTGTTGGAGCCAGTCAAGACGCTGCTGTTTAATAACCTGCAGAGTTTCCAGACCGAGGATGACGGTGAATGGGGCCGCAAGCTTGAGGAAGAGGTGCAGACCGCGCCATTGACGATGGTTGCCCGGTTGGCTGAGCGGCAGATGACTCTTGGCGATATTTTGTCACTCGCAGTGGGCGAGGTTATCCCGGTCGAGATCGGTGACCTCACAACGATTTATATTGATAATCTGCCGATGATCCGCGGTCGGTTCGGGGTCAAAAATGGCAAGTACGCGGTTAAGACCGACGAAATGAAAAACCCGGTTGAATTTATGAAAACCCCCCTGGATGGCCGGCAGATGTCGTCCACAGGTCCGCAAGGTGGCGCATTCGCAGATTTTGGCGGTGCGTTAGGCGGGACGAATGACAGTGGAATGCTGGGCGCCGACCTCGGTGGCTTTAGCGACTTTGGTCCGTCGGGCCGTTGACCCCGCGCGATACGAAAACGCTTGCGCCGCTTTTAAAGGCTCTAGGAGAATCCCCGAATGGCTGATAACAATACCGCGCCGGGTGGCGACGAACTGGGTGATGCGCTTGCTGCAGGGCAAACCCGTAAGATGCAGTTCAGTGAGTTTGACGGCGATGCTTCCGGCGGGCCAGCGAACGCGCACGATCTGGATCTGGTCTTTGATATCCCAGTCCATGTCACGGTCGAACTGGGACGCGCCAAAATGCAGATACGCAATCTGCTCTCGTTGACGTATGGCTCTGTGATTGAACTTGACATCATGGCGGGCGAACCGTTGGACGTCATGGTCAATAACTGTTTGATCGCTCAGGGTGAAGTCGTCATTGTGAACGATCGTTACGGCATTCGTCTGACCGATATCGTGACGCCAACCGAGCGCTTGCGCAAACTGAACCGATGATTCGAGCGCGGTCGCTGGGCGCCGCGGCCTCGCCGACGGTTGGGCCGGCGATTGTGCTAAAGCTCGGGATTGCAGCGCTTGTGCTGGTTGTTCTGGTGGGGTTTTCCCCGTTCGCACGGGCCGGCGACGAAGTTCCCGCCGCTCTGCGTTTTTTTAACAACGCGCTGTTTTTGGCGGTCATTGCGGTGCTTGGTCTCGCGGTTTGGTGGTTGCGCCGCCGACTGGTACCCGGCGCATCTCGGGGGTCCGGGGCCCGTGTTATTCCGGTAGCAATGTTGGGTACCCGCGAACGAATTGCAGTGGTTGAGTTCGAAGGGCGAAGATTACTTGTGGGCGTTACCCCGCAACAGATTACGATGTTATGTGAGCTCGACCGCTCCAGTTTTGCGGTAGCCCATTCGCCGGTGCAATCGGTCGACAATCAGTCGATTCAGTAAACTGAATTTATGCTTAATGTGCGTTCCTCTGCTGCTGCGTCCCTTGCGCTAATTCTGTTACTTGGCCTGGGCGCTTGGGTCGATCCGGCGTGGTCGCAATCTTCCAATTTAGGCGCGAGTGTGGCCACAAACGGGGCGATCCAGTCGATTCCCTTGTTTACGGCGACTCCAGCCGCTGGCGGGACTACCAACTACAGCGTACCGGTTCAGACGCTACTTGTTTTTACTGCTCTGAGTCTTTTGCCAGCAGCGCTGTTATTGCTGACAAGTTTCACCCGAATCATCATTGTGTTTTCACTCTTGCGTCAGGCTCTGGGCTTGCAGGGTGTACCGCCCAATCAGGTGTTGGTGGGTATCTCGCTGATTTTGACGTTCTTCATTATGAGGCCCACACTCGAAGAAACTTACGAGCGGGGCTGGGTTCCCTACACCGAGAAGCGACTGGATTTTGTTCAGGCAGTACAGCAGGGTGCTGAGCCCATCCGCAAGTTCATGATGCGCAATACCCGCGAGGACGATCTGGCGGTTTTTTCACGATTGTCAAAGGTGCAGGTTGAATCCCGCGAGGCCATTCCATTCTCGGTCCTCGTCCCGGCTTTCGTGACCAGCGAGCTTAAGACCGCGTTCATGATTGGATTCGTTATTTATTTGCCGTTTATCATTATTGACTTTGCCGTGGCGGCAATATTGACGGCAATGGGAATGGTGATGGTATCCCCCATGATGTTCACGCTGCCGCTCAAGCTGGTCGTATTCGTCCTTGCTGACGGTTGGACCATGTTGGCGACTTCTCTCGTTGCCAGCTTTGATGTTCGTTAAGGGGCGCCACCGGACATGGATTTAGCGGGCGTCGTTGAAATCGCGAATGGGGCGATCGAGGCAATGATCGCGCTACTCGCGCCGGCCTTGTTGGTCATTCTGGTGCTCGGACTGCTGTTGGGTATTCTGCAGGCCGCGACCCAGGTCAACGAATCTGCGGTTGCTTTTGTACCCAAGGTTCTCGCGTTGTTGGTGTTCTTTATGCTGGCTGGGCCGCTGTTGCTGCGATCGCTGGTGGATTACACCCGCTCGATCCTCGAGCGCATCCCCAGTTTGATCGGCTGAAATTACCCGCGCGATCCTCCAGTGATCCCCGAATCATTCCGGCAGCTGACTTCGAGCCATGCTCAACTTTTCTGAAATTGCCTTGATGGCCTTTGCTCAGACGCTGACCGTTGCGCTGATCCGACTATCTGGTTTTTTTCTGACATCCCCGCTGCTGAGTATGCGGGGTGTACCTCGCCGCGCTCGGGCCCTGATTATTCTGGTACTCGCTGTGGTTGTGGCGAGTTCCGTTGAATCGAGTGCGGTTGGTGCCCCGGGCCAGGCGACTATTGCTCAGGTGGCGGCTGAATTTGCCGTTGGTGCACTCATGGGTTTCGCCGTTCGCATGGCCTACCTCGCATTTGATCTAGCGGGTGAACTGCTGAGTCAACAGGCCGGTTTGAATTTTGCGCAGGCGAATGGACTCGAACTTGGGTCGAGAGAACTCCCGATTGGAAGCCTTTTGGGGCTATTTGCCACCGCAATTGGGTTCGCGACCAATCTCCATCTGGTTTTGATCGAAGCGTTGGTGGAATCCTATCGGGTGGTACCCTTCGGTTCATTACCAGACGTGGCACAACCCGCCGCGCTGATGGCATTGGTAGCGCATGCCCTTCGCGTCGGCACGTTATTGGCTTTACCGGCTTTGGTTTTTCTAATGATCGCCAATATGTTGCAAGCCGCGCTGGGTCGGGCTAGCCCACAGTTTGGACAGTTTGCGGTTGGATTTTCGGTGACGATTGTCGTTGCCTTGGCGGCCCTGCTCTTATTGTTGCCGGCACTTGGAGCGCAATATGACGCCGCCGTGCGCCCCGCGTTGGAGTTGATTCGATGGACTCGGTGAAGATGAAGTTTGCTCTGACACTCGGAGTTGCCCTGAGCTTAATTGCAACTGTGCCGGTTTTTGCGCAGTCGTTCAGCGCCGCTTCGGACATTTCCGCCACGGTAGACGGAGTGCGTGGTCGTTGCGGTCTTGGGTTGTTGACGCGCACCACCAGTAGTCAGACCTGCCAGAGCTTCAAAGATTACGGCTCACGGATGCAATGCGTGGCCAATGATTTAAGTGACGAACTCCGACCCAAGGACTCGCCGGTGTTGGGGGAAGTGGCGCGTTGCTACCGCGCATTGGGAGACGCGCTGGTTGCCGGTCGTGGCGCCAACCTCGATCAGGTCAATGCGCTTGAAGACGTTTGCCGGAAGTTGCGCCACGAGACCTTGGTGCCTCAGTCGCCCCTGGCTCGCGATGCACTGCTATTGGCTTCAAACGCGCTCATGCCTGGTTTCAGCAGGAAGAACGTCACCTTACCGTTGGTCGATCCCATGATGGGCATCCGCTTGCATGACCTGCCAGATTGTGCGGTTGCGTTCGCAGTCCCGTCGGGTCCGCCGAGCGCGGCAGGGACACCCGGGCCTAACCGCGTTTCAAGGGCTGGAAATGGCGTTAGTACGAGCGCTATTCCGCCGATTCGAATTGTGTCACTAGCCCCTGCCCCAGGGATGGATTTGAATCCAGCGGCCCCACCTCAGGGTGTCCCGGCTGGCTTGGCGGATAGTCAAACGACCGCGACGGATCCTCTCGCAACCGCTTCTCCATCGAAACCATCGATTCCAACGGACCAACGGATTGGTGCTCAATCAGCCGATAAGCGTGGTTCCGCGGGTGCAGACAAAGGGGCATTGGCACTCAACGCATCGGCCCCCATTTCCGAAAGCGCCGTGATCAGTGCGCTGCCAGTCGTGGCCGAGCGCCCCCGTAAGCTAAAGCGTCGCCCGAACACTGGACCCGAGAAAAATCTTGCCGGCTATGGCGAGGTAGCATCTGACGCCCGAAGCCGGTCTAAGCCTCTGGCTTCGTCTGGATCTACGCCCACGTTGGAATCCAACTCGGGTTCGCGTTCGTCCTACCAGAATTCATCTAATTCTGGGTTTTCGGCGGCTAACCCTCCCTCGTTGCCGTTGACGGGACCGCCGGCGCGGCCACAGACCTCGGGGTCGGTCCGCTGAGTTGACCCGTCGGTTGACTTTGCGGGACCCATTTTATTCACCAGAAACACGCTCCGGAGACTCTGATGGTTGCCTCTGAGACATCGAACATGATCATGAAACCGAGTGCTAGCCGACTCAAACTGCACGTTGAACCTGCCGATCGGCGGGGTTACTTCAATCGGATTTTCGGCACTGCAGTGGCAGCCTCCTTCATTTTTGGCGCTGCAACGGCATCCGGTGCAGAAACCAAGTCTGAGCCCAAAGCGGAGGCCAAGACGGAGGCCAAAGCTGACGCAAAAGGGGGTAAGGGCGACGCTGTGATCGAATCGGAGTTACGCAAGGCCTTGCTGGGTAAATCCGCCTTGACGGGTGAACTTCTGATGAAGACGGGTGATGAGCCGAAACCGGCTCCTGCCAAGAGTGCCGCGGGCGCTGCGCCGTCGGCGAAGGAGGGCAAAGACGGCAAGGCCATTGAACAGGCCGTTGGAAAGAAAATGGCTATGCCTGGGGCGGATAAAGCGCCCGCCAAAACGGCCGAGGCCGGAGCGCAAGGAGTCGCACCGGCTTCGGCCTCGGCCTCTGCAGCACCGACGACGGGCGGCCACGATCAACCGACGCTGCCCACCAAAACGGCTGAAAAGAAGCCAGAGGGGTCGAGTGCCGCTCATGGCAAAGCGCATTGGGGATATTCGGGGTCAATCGGACCAGAAGCATGGGCTAAGTTATCCGCAGAGTTTGGTACCTGTGCTAAGGGGCGCCGCCAATCTCCGATCGATTTGGTTGACCGAGATCTCTCGCCTTTAACGCTCGAGCAGATTAAGTTTGACTACGCCCCCGCGGCTTTTCAGGTGGTTCACAACGGGCACACCATCGAAGTGCGCCCGGGACGCGAAAACCAGATCGTCGCCCGCGGTAAAAATTACAAGCTGCTGCAGTTTCATTTCCATCATCCATCCGAAGAGCGATTCAACGGAAAGAGTTTTGCGCTCGATGCTCATTTCGTTCATCGGGCCGAGGATGGTGAATTGGCGGTCGTGACGGTGCTATTTGATGAGGGAGGTGGCAATCCAGAGTTGCAGCGCCTCTGGGATTACATGCCGCTTGACGCCAACGACACTTCGCGTAGTGGCGAGGGGGTGACCTTTAACCCGCTCTCAATGTTGCCGGCAGACCGCGCAAAATACCTGCAATATGTTGGGTCGCTGACCACACCACCCTGTACAGAAGGCGTGGTTTGGATCGTGTTGCGACAACCCGTTTCGGTATCAGCGGAACAGATCGCCCTGTTTCGCAAAATGGTTGGATCGAATGCCCGGCCAGTCCAACCAGTGAATGGACGTCTGATTAAGGCTTCGAACTAGTCAGGCCAACGCACCAGGCGGTCAATCGATTTATTTGGGGCCGGCAATTGTTGCCGTATTCGCATCGGCAAGCTTCGGGCTTGTCCTCGCTGCGGGGCCTTTGGTACGGGCAGGCAGGGCTTTCTGTCAGTCGTAGCGGCACCGCTCAGACCTTTATGGTTGCACTGACTTGGCATGAAACCTGCATTAAACCCGGTTGTTATCAAGGCGCTTTATGAATCCGGTTCCCGAGTACGATCCCTTAACGTTTGGCGAAACTGCTCTGCGGTTGAGGACTTATCGCCAGCAGATTTTGGGTTCGAACCTCGCCAATGCGGACACGCCAGGTTTTCGAGCCCGGGACCTTAATTTTTCGGCTGCGCTGCGCGAGCAACTTGAGGGCCAGGGATATAGCAATCGTGTGCCTCTTTCGGTGACCAGCACGGGGCATTTACCTTCCAGCACCTACCGCCCGGGTATGCCAACGCAGTTGTTTCGCACGTCGACCCAGCCTTCTATGGACAGCAACACGGTTGATTTGGATATTGAGCGCGCGCATTTTGCCGAGAACGTCACCAAGACCGAAGCGCAAATGCGGTTTTTGGCCGGTGCTTTCCGTAGTCGAGTCAATGCGATGACCCCAGATGGTCGTTAAGGTTTTCTAATGAGTCTGATCAGCAGTCTTCACGTTGCCTCCACGGCGCTTCACGCCCAGTCGCTCCGTCTGAACACGGTGGCCAGTAATATGGCCAACGCGGATAGTACGGTGGATACCTACGGGCGCCCATATCGAAGCAAGCAGGTGGTGTTTCGCTCTGTGCCCATGGAGGACATTGGGGCCGACGGCGTTGAAGTGATGTCGATTGTCGAAAGTGAGGCGCCGGGGCGCCGTACTTACGAACCAGAACATCCCCAAGCCGATGCGCAAGGGTTTGTGACATACCCGAACGTGAACGCGATCGAGGAGATGGTGAACATGATTTCCGCGTCGCGGAGTTACCAGATGAATCTCGAGGCGATGAACGCTGCCCGAGAATTGATGCAGCGCAGTTTAGATATTCTAGGTACTTAACAACATGGCAACTACGACTGTCGCTGGACAGCAAGTCTCGGTCTACGATCCAACGGTCAAGGCTGACCCGGTCGCAAAAAATACCCTCGGTACGACCCCCGAGGAGATTCGTGCCAGCTTTATCAGTCTGCTGGTGGCCTCCATGCAGAATCAGGATCCGCTGAATCCCACAGATTCCAAGGATATGACTTCGCAACTCGCTCAGATCCAGTCATTAGAATCGACTGAGCAGATGAATACCAAACTCGACGAGTTGGTGAAAGTCATCGGTGCAAGTCAGGGTTACGGTTTGGTGGCTTCGATTGGACGCTACGCGAAGGTTGAGTCAAGCAGCATTACGCTGGGTGGCGCCGGTGCTGCGGCGTCTGTGGTGGCAGATGTGCCTTACCCAACGGTTGAGGTCACCATGACCAACTCAGCCGGCAAGGTGGTCGCAATGAATTCATTTGCCGAAGTGGCAGCGGGTGAGATGGACTTTTCCTGGGGTGGGCTTGATTCGAATGGCGC
>Ga0114980_10001472_pt1 | contig 16895 bp, 12 predicted proteins | sample S_140806_EF_Meta_FD_87018 | JGI IMG/M metagenome (GOLD analysis project Ga0114980, IMG submission 87018) | Freshwater microbial communities from Lake Simoncouche, Canada to study carbon cycling - S_140806_EF_MetaG | ecosystem: Environmental > Aquatic > Freshwater > Lake | place: Lake...
CGTGGACGGCGGACGGCGGGCGTTGAACTACACCGTCGCCCTCTGACACCCTCCGACAGAGCCGAAGGTCTGACGCGCTCACGACGGCAGCCCGCAAAGGCCGTAAGCCTGCCCAGAAGGCCTCAAGAGCTGAGTCAGCGCAAAGCGGCGGTTTCGCGAGCCAGTCGGGTGATGCGGGCCCAGTCCCGGGCCTGGATGGCGTCATGTGGCGTGAGCCAGGTGCCGCCACACACCTTGACCTGAGACAGTGCCAGAAACTCCCTGGCGTTCTGCGCGGTGATGCCCCCGGTCGGGCAGAAGCTCACCTCCGGAAACGGCCCTGACAGGGCTTTCAGCATCGGCAGGCCACCGGCCGCCGTGGCCGGAAAAAACTTCACGAAGTGGTGCCCACCGTCTTGCGCGGCCATCAACTCGCTGGCCGTGGCCACCCCCGGCAGCAAGGGCAGCGCGATGTCACGGCAGGCGGAGCCCACAGCCTCGGTATAGCCCGGGCTGACAGCAAAGCAAGCACCTGCGGCCTGTGCGGCGCGGGCGTCTGCGGCCGAGCGCACCGTGCCCGCCCCCACGATGGCTTGGGGCACGGCGCGTGCAATCTCCTCGATGCAGTGCAGCGCCACGGGCGTGCGCATCGTCACCTCCAGCACCCTCACGCCCCCTTCCACCAAGGCCTTCGCCAGCGGGATGGCGTCTTCCACATGCTGCAGGACGATGACTGGGATGACCGGGCCGTGGGTGGCGAGTTCGAGCGTGTTCATGGGTTCGGGAATTCCATCGAGGTGGTGTGGTGTTGCAGTGTCGGTTTGGAGACGGTGCCGGATCTGCGCTCAGATCCAGGTGATCGCGCCCTCTTCGGCGCTGCGCACGTTGCGGCGCATGCCGGCAAACAGCTCCCGGCCCAGATCATGGGCACTGCGCTGTGATTGATCTGCACACAGGGGGGCGGCCTCGCGCCCGGCCCAATCCTCATCGGACACCAACACGTCCAGCGTGCCGTTCACGGCGTCCAGCCGGATCAGATCGCCATCGCGCACGCGCGACAGCGGCCCGCCTGTCAGCGCTTCGGGCGAGCAATGGATGGCGGCGGGCACCTGCCCTGAGGCCCCGCTCATGCGCCCGTCGGTCACCAGGGCCACGCGCCAGCCCCGGTTCTGCAGCACGGTCAGGGGCGGGGTGAGCTTGTGGAGCTCCGGCATGCCGTTGGCCGAAGGCCCCTGAAAGCGCACCACGGCCACCAAGTCGGCCTCCAGCTGACCCGCCTGGAAGGCGTCCAGCAGCCCTTCCTGGGTGTCGAACACGCGGGCAGGCGCCTCGATCACGTGCCTGTCCTCTGGCACGGAAGACACCTTGATGACGGCGCGACCCAGACGCCCCTGCAGCAAACGCAGACCCCCCGTGGGCGAGAAAGGCTGATGGGCGCGCCGCAGCACGCTGTCGTCGCCGGGCTCTGCGGGCAGGTCCTGCCAGCGCAAGGTGCTTGTAGCGGAGTCTTGCACGGGGAACCGCGCGTAGGCCGCCATGCCTTGCTCATCCACCGTGACCACATCGGCATGCATCAAGCCAGCCGCGCACAGCTCCCGCAGCACGAAACCTGGGCCACCGGCTTGCTGGAACTGGTTCACATCGGCACTGCCGTTCGGGTACACGCGCGCCAGCAGCGGCACCACGGCCGACAGCTCGGCAAAGTCAGTCCAGTCGATCAGCAGGCCGGCCGAGCGCGCCACCGCCACCCAGTGGATGAGGTGGTTGGTGGACCCGCCCGTGGCCAGCAGTGCGGCCATGGCGTTAACGATGCACCGCTCATCGACCAAGCGCCCGATGGGGGTGAAGCGAGGGCCTGTGCGCACCAGGCTCAGCACCCGACGCACGGCGTCGCGCGTCAGGCTGTCACGCAGCCCGTCGTGCGGATGCACGAAAGCTGACCCCGGGACGTGCAGGCCCATGGCCTCCAGCAGCATCTGGTTGCTGTTGGCCGTGCCATAGAAGGTGCAGGTGCCGGGGCCGTGGTAGGCCTGGCTTTCCGCCGCCAGCAGGGCCTCGCGGCCCACCAGCCCCTGGGCCGCCTGCTCGCGCACGCGTGCCTTCTCCTTGTTGGGCAGGCCGGAGCTCATGGGCCCGGCAGGCACGAAGACACAAGGCAGATGGCCGAAATGCAGGGCGCCGATCAGCAGCCCTGGGACGATCTTGTCGCACACGCCCAGCAGCAAGGCGGCATCGAACACGTCGTGCGACAGCGCCACGGCGGTGGACATGGCGATGGTGTCGCGCGAGAACAGGCTGAGCTCCATACCCGGCTGGCCCTGGGTGATGCCATCGCACATGGCCGGAACGCCACCCGCCACCTGAGCCGTGGCACCCAGGCGTCGGGCCTCCTCGCGGATCAAGGCGGGATAGGTCTCGTAGGGCTGGTGCGCCGACAACATATCGTTGTAGGCTGTGACCACGCCGATGTGGGGCGCCTTCTCCACCACGACGCGGAACTTGTCCTGGGCCGGCATGGCGGCAAAGGCGTGGGCGACGTTGGCGCAGCCCATGCGGTCGGCGCCGCGGGCGAGCGTGGCCATGCGGTCGAGATGCTGCAGATAGGCCGAACGCAGTGATTGACTGCGCTGCCGGATGCGCCGCGTCACGGCACTGACGACCGGGTGCAGCACTGCCGCACTCCCCTGCGAGTTGCTCATACAGCCCCCTTGGAACAGGGTCGCAACAGCGCAGGCTGGGGCGTGACGGCAAGAGAGGGCGGGAACATGTAACGCATAGGATGATTCTCATGTAACTCGGTTACATCGTCAAATCAAGATGATCTGCAGACCGTAACGCAACCCGTGCTTGACGGGCAGGGGTGATGTCATCATCACGGCCGTGTCACAACCTATCCCCAACCACCGAGATCCGCAGGCCCTGCGCCAGCAGTTCATGGCCCAGTGGCCGGTCCACGGTGACCTGTGGGTGTTTGGCTACGCCTCGCTGATTTGGCGCCCGGAGTTCGAGGCTGCCGAGAGACGCCCTGCCCTGGTGGGCGGCTGGCATCGAGCACTGCGGATGCGCTCGCGCATCAACCGCGGCACGCCCGAAGTGCCAGGCTTGGTGTTTGCACTGCTACCCGGCGGCTCCTGCCGCGGCATGGCTTACCGCATTCGCGCGCAAAAGGTGGAAGAAGAACTGGACCGCTTGTGGGCGCGTGAGATGCCCACGGGGGTCTACGACCCGCGCATGCTGACAACCAGGACGCCCGAGGGCCCGGTGCGCGCCCTGGCCTTCACGCTCAGCCGTCAAAGCCCGGCTTGCCTGCCTCCCTTGGACGATCCCAAGCTGGTGGAGATCCTGCGCCAGGCCCGCGGACGCTTCGGCACCACCCTGGAGTACCTGGCCGAGACTGCCATCGCCCTGCAGGCCTGCGGCATTCAAGACCGCGAGATCAACCGACTGATGGGCGTGGCCCGGCGTGCCGGTCTGGCATAAGAACCAGGGTTAAACCGCCAGCCCGAGGGCCGGCACCATCGCCCGCGCGGCGTCCAGATCGGCCTGGGTGTCCACGTCGAAGAGCACGCCGGAGTCGGCCACCTCCACGCCATGGGCAGGGTAACGCGCCAGCAAGCGACGCAGTCCGTCATCGCCCACGAGCGACATCAACTCGGAATACAGCCCGCTGGAAAAGCCCACGGGGTGCCCGCGCCGGCCGTGGTGCTGCGCTACCACGGCGGTGTGCTGTTGCAACGCCTGCGCCACGGCCTCCATGGCCTGGGGCCCCACCAGAGGCATGTCGGCCGGCAGCAGCAGCCAGCCTGGCGCCAGTGGCCGGGCCTGAACACCAGCCGCCACCGTGTGGCCCAGCCCTTTGTCAGCCTCGTGCTGGGGAATCACCACCAGATCGCGGCCCGCCACCACACGGGCGGCTTCGGGCTCCAGCGCCGGGGTGGTCACCACCACGCAAGGCAGACGGCTCTCCATCACCTGCGCCAGCGTAGTGCCCAGCACCGTGCTGCCGCCCAGGCTCTGCACCAGCTTGTGAGACACGCCGGCGAAGCGGCTGCTGCGGCCAGCCGCCACGACAACAACAACGGGACGCTCGCTCATGGAAGGGCTTCTGTCGGGCCTTGTGTTCTGTCTGCAATCGAGGCGCAGTTCCTCCCTGCGCCCCACAGACAGAAGGATGCCCGCGCGTCAGACTGCAGCCAATGGGATGTCTACCTAAGGCCTTCCCCTTAAGGGATTGCCTGTGGCGCGCGGATCGGCTGCCTGGGGAAGGCATGGGGATGGCATAGGGCCGCTTTGAGCAAGCGCCGCTTTCTATACTGACGGGCATGACGGACATCGCACAGCTACGCAAGAGCTACGAGCGCGCAGCGCTCGACGAATCGGCCTCCCAGCCCGACCCCCTGCGACAGTTTGAGCAGTGGTTGCACGAGGCCATAGACGCCCGTCTGCCCGAACCCAACGCCATGACGCTGGCCACCGTAGGGGCTGACGGCAGGCCGTCCACCCGCATCGTGCTCATCAAGGGCTGCGACGAGCGCGGCATCGCCTGGTACACCAATTACGACAGCCGCAAGGGCCGTGAGCTGGTAGCCCATCCGCATGCGGCGCTCCAGTTCCACTGGGTGGAACTGGAGCGGGTGGTGCGTATCGAGGGAACGGTGTCGCGGGTGTCGGACGAGGAGTCCGACGCCTACTACGCCACTCGCCCGCTAGATTCCCGCATCGGGGCCTGGGCGTCACCTCAAAGCCAGGTCATCGCCTCGCGCACTGTGCTGGTGGCCAACGCCGCACGCTACGGGGCGCAATACCTGATGAACCCGCCGCGCCCACCCCACTGGGGCGGTTTCCGGCTGGCGCCCGAGCGTTACGAGTTCTGGCAAGGCCGACCCTCGCGCCTGCACGACCGCCTGGCCTACCGGCGCGAGGCCGGCACCTGGATCAGAGAACGCTTGGCGCCCTGACGGGCAAGGCCCTTAGTCCAGGGCCTGCGCCGGGGCCGTCACGTTTTGACGCGAGCGCGGAAGGTCTTGCGAAACTTCTCCACCTTTGGCGCCACCACATACGCACAGTAGCCCTGGTGGGGGTGCTGCGCGAAGTAGTGCTGGTGGTAGTCCTCGGCGCGCCAGTAGTTGCGCAAGGGCTCCAGCTCCGTCACCACCCGGCCTGCATGGGCGGCCTGCGCCTCGTCCCACACCGCCTGGGCCAAGGCCCGCTGAGACTCGTCGTGCAGGTAGATGCCCGAGCGGTACTGCGGCCCGACGTCATTGCCCTGACGGTTCAAGGTGGTGGGGTCATGGATGGCGAAGAAGATCTCCAGCACCTCCCGCAGGCTGATGAGCGCCGGATCGAAGCTCACACGCACCACCTCGACATGCCCGGTGTTGCCATCACACACCTGCTCGTAGCTGGGGTTGTGCACATGGCCGTTGCAGTAGCCGGACTCCACGGCCGTGACGCCGGCCACCAGTTCATACACCGCTTCCAGGCACCAGAAGCAGCCGCCGCCCAGCGTGATCGATTCCGTTTGCATTTGAGGTTCTCCAACTGTGTTGCCGCACACCAAGCAAGGTGCTTGTGACGGCGTTGCCTGGAGTGTCGCGCGCAGCGGCCCCCGGTGCAGATCAGGGGCCTGTGATCGCCATTCGCACTTCGGGTCTTGAGCTTGCGCCGGCGCCCAGGGTGACTTGAGGAGCCGCGAGGAACAGGCGCTCGGCCGGGAGGCCGCGGGCGATCAAGGCGTCACGCACCGCCAGCGCTCGCTGCAATGCCAACTCGCGTGCGGAGTTCTCGTTCACGGGGATAGCCGCCAGCAGCATGGCCTCCATCTGCGGCGCGGCGGGCGTGGTGAGAAGGCCCAGCAGGTTGCGCGGCTTGTTCGGCAAAGGGGTCTCAAGGTACAGGCGCCTGAGCAGGGCGGCATAGGCCGGCGTGCCGAGTGGCGGCACCACCAAGGGGGCGGGCACCGCGGAGCCCGACGAACTTGAAGGACTGGAAGTACCGGGAGTACCAGATACGTCAGATGGGCCAGCCCGGGCCGCCTCACGGCGCAGGAGCGCAACCAGACGCTCCTGCAGGCCCGCCGAACGCAGGGCCCCAGACTCGCTGCCGAGGTCGGCGGCACCGGTAATGGTCATGCGCAAGGCTGGGCGGTCAGCGAGCCCGCGAAACAGCTGGTCCAACGCCTGCACGGCCGGGGCTTCCAGGCGTGCGGCACCGGGGTCAAAGCCGATGGCGCTGAGGTCCTGGGTACCGCTTCCCGACAGCCAGGCAAAGGGCGCGGTGACCACTTTCACCAGCAGGTTGCCGATCATCTTGAACACCAGCCCCATCAGGCTGAACTGGGGTTCATTGATGGAGCCGCTGATGGGCAGGTTGACATCAATCACGCCGTTTCGATCCGCCAGCAGGGCCAGGGCCAGGCGCACCGGCAGGCGTGTGCCCTGGGGGCTGTCGACACGTTGCCCAAAGGTGAGCTGGTTGAGGATCACCTGGTTGCGGGCCTCCAGGCGCCCGTCAGCCTCGATGCGGTAGCTCAGATCCACGCTGAGCTTGCCGCGCTCGATGGCATACCCCACGTACTTGCCGCCGTAGGGCGACAAGGGCGCCAGCTCAAGATCGGTGGCGCGGGCCGACAGATCCAGCATCAGCGGCGAGGCCGTGGGGTTGACGGCACCCCGGATCTCCAGCAGCGCAGTGCGTGCGGCCCGCCCCCTCAACTCCAGCGGTGCCATGGCGGTGGACCCGGACTCAAAGCGCCCGAGCGAGCCATTCAACTCCGTCAGGTCTGCCGCGTAGTTGGGGCGGATGAACCGGTCGATGAAGTCCACCCGCCCGTTCACCATCTCCGTGCGATCCACACTCCAGTCGAGCGCGGCGCCGGCGTCGGGCAGCAGCGCAGACGCCGGCACCGCCGTCTGGACGGTGGCGGGCCCAGGCGGCTGCGGCTCGCGCGCCCCAAGCGGTGGCGCCTGCGGGGCGCCTGACTCGGCACGGGCTGCGGCCGCGCCGGGCCTCGGCGCTGCAACGTCCTGCAGGTTCAAACGCCCAGCCTCGGTGACCTGCAAGCGCGCGAAGAAGTCCGACAGTCGAACCAGACCCACCTGCACCCGCGGCTTCTGGCCCGGCGCGACGGCCCAGCGCAGGGCCTCCAGCTGCAGCAGATTCCAGCGCGCCAGTTCGTCGGCCGAAGGCTCCGCGGAGCTCCCGGCAGAAGACGCTTGCGGCGACGGTGCAGGCGCGTTCTCGCCCAGGGCCAGCGGGGAAGCTGGCCGCGCCAGCACCTGCACGTCGGCCACGCGGACAGCGCCCTCACCGCTGGTTTCGAGACCCTGGGGGCCCAGGCGCAGCTCCAGCCGACTGTCCAACGCCAGGTCAGCCCGCGCCAGGCGCACGGGCAAGGCCATGCCCAGATGCGCCCACTGGGGCTCGAAGCGCTGCACGGGCCAACGTTCCAGCTGCACCGTGCCCTGGAAGGCCGGTGCGTCGAGCCGCATTTGGCCCTCGATACGGGCCACGGCGGGCGGCGTCAGCTCCTGCGCCGCACGTTCAGACGCACCTTCAGATGCATGGAGCAGGCCTGCAGGTCCGATCTGCGGCCACTGCACCTCCAACCGCACGATGGAGGGCGACGGGCCCGGGGGCCAGGCCAGACGCTCGGCCTCCAGCGACACCGGGGTCAGGTTCAATGTCCAGGGCGCGCCGGGTTCCCGGTCCGAGGGCACCTGCTGATCCGCCAACTCCAACCGGCCTGCAGCCACCTGCAGCCGGCCCAGGGCGACGCGCCAGTCCGGCTCCTGGGCGGGGGCCCGTTGTTCGGTCGGCCGACCACCCCCTCCCTGGCTCCGGCCAGAACGGCCCTCCAATGGCGGCGCGGCAGGCTGCAGGCCGGCCTGCTCGCCTGCCGGCACCAGCAGCGCCTCGAGCGAAGGCACACCCACCAGCGCCAGGGCGCCGTCCTGGCTGCGCTGCGCCTGGACCACCGGCTCCCGCCACGTGACTTGCCCCACCTCCACGCGCCGCGCTATCAAATCGGCCCGCAGACCCTCGACGGCCAAAGACTTCCATGCCAGGGGGGGTGACGCGGCCCCGGGGAGGCGGGCCTGAAAGTCGTCCATCTGCAGGGAGCGGACGCTGGCGGTGAGTGCCGGGCGCGCGCCCGCCGCCCACAGCAGTTGGCCTTCGGCCCGCGCCGTGCCCTGCAGCACTGGCTGCAGGACGCTCGCCAAATAGGGCTGCCACGGCGTCAACGCCAGCGGCCCCACGCGCCAGGACACCCGGGCGGCCTCGTCAGAAGCGGTGCCTTGCAAGGCCAGATTCAAAGCTTGGCGAGGCCCCACGCCTTTGCCCCCGGGCGGTTCGATCCGGGCCTGCAGCTCGAAGGCCGAAGGGGCGCGAACCGGCCAGGAGAGCTGGTCCATTCGCAAATCCAGGGCACTCACCCGGGCACGTACCGCCGGTTGCGGCACCTGATCCGACCAGTGAACCTGGAGCCCCTCCACCGCCACAGGGCCTGAGCGGATGTCCCAGCCCGGACCGGCTGGGGTCGAGGCCTGCGGGGCCGCAGGCGAGGCTGGCCTCATCAGGGAGAACCACTCCAGCTGGCCGTGACGGTCGCGCCGCACATGCACCTGACCACCGGTAAGCCGCACCCCCGAAAGATGGATAGCCTTATCGAGCGGACGCACATCCTGCAGCCCCAGTTCCAGCCGCTCCCACGACGCCATGGGCGAGCCCTTCCCGTTGACGACGGACAGGGCATTCAGCGCCACAGGGCCGGAAACACCCCACTGCCAAGCACCGCCAGCCGCTTGTTCACCACGCAAGTCGATACGGGCCTCCAGGCTCCCCTGCTGCGGACGCAGGGGCAGATCAGACGGCCACCAGGCCCAGAGCGGCGCGAGGTCCAGGCCAGAAACGTCCAGACGGGCCTGTACCGCGGCCTGGGCCCGCAGGGGCCAGGCGCTGGCCTGAAGGCTCACGGGCGCCCCATTGACGCGCAAGGACAGACGGGCCTGGACCTCGCGTTGCGCATCGGCAGGCCGGTTGCTCCACCAGGGCAGGCTCAGTTGAAGCTGCGAGATCTCATGGCGTTGCCCGTGCTGGCCATCCTGCAGGCTCAGACGCCCTCCCCGCAGGTCCAAGTCGCGCAACGTGAACAACATGGGGGGCCCGGCCTGAGGGGCCGGCGGTGCAGCCGGCCGGAAACGGCGCAGAAGATCGTCTACGCTCCAGGCCCCGGAGGCCGAGCGCGAGAGATGGACGCTCCAGCCTTCCACCAGCAGGCGCGTGACCTCCGGCTCACGCCGCCACAGCGACCAGGGGTCAACTTCCACCTCCAGGCGCTGCACTTGCAGCAGCCCGGGCGTCAAAGCTGCCGGCGCCGGCGCCGGTGCCGGTGCAGCTGCCGTGGCCGCCACCGACCCCACCACTGTCGCCGTCGACTGGCCATGAGCTGAAGGTGCGGCGCCCCGCCCGCCTACCGCCTCGCTCACGGCCAGCCCCTGCAGGGTCACCCGCAGGGGCAGCAGGCTGAGCTGGAGCTGCTCCAGGCGTACCGGCCGCCCCAGCGCCTCGGTGCCACGCAACTCCACTTGCTGGCGCAACTGCTCTGGCGCCGCCCACCACGCCGCAAGCAGCGACACGCAAAGCAGCCCCAGCACGCCCAGCAGCCAGGCCATGAGGCGGACCACGCTGCCACTCTCGCGGCGCAGAGCGCGGCGGCCACTCCGCGGCGGGATCAAGAAACCATCAGGCATGCCAGGTGGGCAAAGCAAAAGTCGACGAATGGTCAGCAGCTGAGCAGTTGCATCGCAGGCATGCTGCGCCCTCTTTGAAACACAAGCAAGCGGGAAAACCTGCAAACCTTATGGCCCTGGCAGCCCACACACCCGGCAACGCCGGGCGATCCACAACAGCTTAGGGTTTGGCCGGCGCGCCGGTTTGCAAGCGCTCCAGCTCCTGGAGCCGCCGCACGTGTTCTTGCATGGAACCCAGCCGAAACTCGTTCATCTCAAAGACATCCGTCTTCAACTGCATGCCACGCATGCGCTCTACGAAGCGAAGCCCAGCCTCTGGCGCGCCACCCAGGGCCACGACCAGTTCGTTGGCAAACAGGTCAGCACTGCCAATGATCCCGTCGACCGCGAGCGCGCGCTCGGTCTGGGCCTGCGCCACACCGAGCACAAGACCGGAGCCCGGCACCAGAACGGTGAGCGCCCGGCCCACCGTGAAGGCCGAACCCACGGACTCAGCCAACTGCTGACGACCCACCGCCTTGCTGGTGGCCTGGAAAAAGGTGCCAAAAGCGGCCAGCCAGCGGAACTCATCCCTCGTACGCGCTTCCAGCATGGCATTGGCCGGGATCTTGATGCGCCGGTTGCCCTGGCGCCAGAACTTATCGGGGTCGGCATCAAAGGCGCTGGCGGTGACGCTGCCATCACAACCGGTCTGGGTGGACACCTCCACCTTGCGCCCGCCTTCCAGGTGCAAAGTGATCGGCCGGCCTTCCACGGCCTGCTGCCGAACCTTGGCGATCACGGCCCAGTAGGCCTCGTCATCGACGCTCACCACTGCGCTGCCGCTGAACACCGCCTGCAGGTCCCAGCGGGTATTGGAGCCGCCCAGGGGCATGTCGTTGATGGCCACTACGGCGTCGCCGATCTTTACCTCGTCGGGCACGCTCTCATCCACCCACACCACGCGCCACTTCTCGTCCATGCCCGTAGCGCGCTTGAAGATAGCCTCCTGTCGGCTACCCATGCGTTTGCGCATGGCGTGCAGTGACCACAACACAAAGGGCTCGATCTCGGTGGTGTGGTCACACATGGCTTCAGCTCCCCACGCCACCTCGATGGCCGCGGCCCGAAACCGCACCTCGTGCTCAAACCGGTCCTTGAAGATCTCGAGCTCGAAAGCGTCGCTCGACAACGCGGCGCGCTGGGCAGGTGTCAAGAGCTGCACTTGGGCGGCCACCGGCCCGCACAGCGCCGCCATCAACCAGGCCAGAAGCGTGCAAAGCACGCCGCGAGATACCCGGTGGCCCTCCCAAGTAGGCTGCCGGGGAGGAAAGCAGGGCTGAAGGCGTGGCAGGACAACAGGCCGGGACATGACATTCAGGCATCTTGCGTGGAGTCCCATAGTGTGAAGGGGTTTCCAAGGGTGTGCGCTTGGTGGGCGCGGCGGAATCCAGCACACTACGTGGTGAAAGTCGGTGAAAGTCCGCCGACCATCCGATGAACAAGCAACCCAAAGGATCACACCCCATGAAGAACTGGCTGCTGGGCGCCCTTGTCGTGGCGCTCGCCACCTCTACGCCCATGTTGTCCGAGGCCAAGCGCCTGGGCAGCGGCAAGTCCCAAGGCATGCAGCGCAGTGCGCCGGCTCAGCCTGCGCCACAGACGCCGCCGCCCAAGCAGGCCGCGCCGCAACAAACGGCTCCGACACCTGCTGCAGCCCCCGCGGCTGCAGGTGCCACGGCTGCTGCGGCCGCCGCACCAGCCAAGCGGTCCTGGATGGGGCCCATCGCCGGTCTGGCCGCGGGCCTGGGCCTGGCCGCCCTGATGAGCCATCTGGGCATGGGTGAAGCCTTCGCCAACTTCCTGATGTTGGCCCTGCTGGCCGTGGCCGCGGTGTTCCTGATCGCCTTCCTGATGCGGCGCTTTGGCCGCGGCGCTCGGCAGGAGCCAGCGCTCGCCACGGCAGGTGCTTCGGCATCCGGCAGCCCTGCGGGTTGGTCTCCGGTCAACGAGCAGGCCGCCCCGCAGCCAGCAACGATGGAGCCGGCCGCAGCCACCACCACGCAGCGCAGCGCCTTCACGCCCGCCTCGGCCGACGTCTCGGTGACCGGGCAGCCCCTGCGGCCGCTGGGCGGCACGGGCGAGATCGCTCCCTCCAGCGTGAACGTCGAGCAGACCGATGTGCCGCAGGCTGTGGCCGCAACGCAAACCGGCTCGAAGTTGCCCGAGGGTTTTGACCTGCCCGCGTTCGAGCGTGTGGCCAAGATGATCTTCATCCGCTTGCAAGCTGCCAACGACGCCCGCGACCTGGACGATCTGCGCCAGTTCACCACGCCTGAGATGTTTGCCGCCATCCGCCTGGAGATCCAGGAGCGCGGCACGGCCGCCCAGCAGACCGATGTCGAGCGCGTAGATGCGCAGGTTATTGACTTCGCTGCGGAAGATGGCCGTCAGATCGTGAGCGTGCGCTTCCAGGGCCTGGTGCGCGAGGAAGCCGACGCTTCGGCCGTGGCCTTTGACGAGGTGTGGCACCTGGTCAAGCCCGAGGGCGATGTCGGCACCTGGGCCATCGCTGGGATCCAGCAGCCGCAGTAAGCTAGAAGACGTTTCATGAACGGCGGGGCCCATCGGGCCCCGCTTTTTTTCGTCCGTAGCTGGCTACCGTCGGCGAAACACCACGGGCCTGGACGCGAGGGAGCCATCGCCGCCAAACGCGGCGTGGAGCAAACGGGGCGGGACCAGGTGCTGGCATCGGGCGGCGCCTGCAGCCCATGAGGGACCAAGTGCACAGGGCCAGTGCCTGTCCGCGCTGGTTGCAAGCGCTTGCGCCCGTGCGGCCTGTGCCCCTGCCGCCGTGCGCTGCAGGTAAATGGCTCAGACAGGGCGCAGACCGTGGTCACAGGCACCCCTCGACTTCATGCGGACTGGAGCTGGTTTTTGATACGGACACCAACAAGTCCAGAAGGCGCCTCGCCTCCCAGAGCACAGTGACCAGCACACTGCAGAAGAAGCGCTGCTCCAAATGACCACCGCCGCCTGCCCAACCCCAAGGGGCCCGGCAGGCGGCGGTGTGCTGAATCCAGGCCTTGCGCCTGGACAGGTCAGGCTTACTTCTTGCCCGCGTCTGAGTCTGCAGCCGCAACGGCAGGCAGCTTGGGGGCCGTGCGCAGGCTGAGCCACATCGTGCCGGCCAGGATGGCCACCACCACGCCCAGGGACACGGTCACCGGGATCTTGAAGATGTCGATAAGCATCATCTTCGTCCCGATGAACACCAGGATCACGGCCAGGCCATAGCTCAGCAGGTGGAACTTCGCTGCCACCGCCGCCAGCAGGAAGTACATCGCGCGCAGACCCAGGATAGCGAAGATGTTGCTGGTCAGCACGATGAAGGGGTCCATCGTGATCGCGAAGATCGCAGGAATGGAGTCCACCGCAAAGATCACGTCGGTCAGGCCGACGAGCGCGATAACCATCAGCAGCGGCGTAGCGATGCGCTTGCCGTTTTCGACGGTGAAGAACTTCTCACCGTCAAAACCCTTGCTGACCGGCATGATGCGTCGCAGGAGCTTGAGTGCAGGGTTGGACTCCAGGTCGTTCTCCTGACCGGCGGCCCACCACATCTTGATGCCGGTGAGGATCAGGAATGCACCGAAGACGTACAACACCCAATGGAACTCGGCGATCAGCCAGGAGCCCGCCAGGATCATGATGGTGCGCAGCACGATGGCCCCGATGATGCCGATCATCAGCACGCGCTTCTGGTACTCGGGCGGCACCGCGAAGTAGGTGAAGATCATCAGGAACACGAAAATGTTGTCCACCGCCAGGCTCTTCTCGATGAGATAACCGGTGAGGAACTCCATGGCCTTGGTGTTGGCAACGGCCGTACCGTGGTCCTGCATCACGGCCCACCAGAACAGTCCATTGAAGGCGAAGCTCAGCGCCACCCACACGATGGACCAGTTCAACGCCTCTTTGACGGAGACGGCGTGAGCGCCTTGCTTGCGCAGCACCACGAAGTCCACAAACAGCGCGACGAGAACCGACGCGACAAAGAAAATCCACAGCCAAAGCGGCGCGATGGTGTCCATGGACACACTCCTTTAAAGGGTTGAGAGTCGCGCCGAAAGGTCTTGCGGGGGGTGCCCCTGCGGTCCCGGGCATCTGGCTGGCGCCGGATGCCGTATTGACGGGGGGCCGCGGCAGCAGGCGCTGCTCGCTACTCCCCTTTCGACATCGTGGATGTTACGGAGATCCGAATGGCCTCAGCCGCCCTGGGGACACGGTCGGCCGCCCGTGGCCTCTCCCTTGGCTGCGCCAGCCGGATAAGCTTGCCACGCATGGAACGCCCCTTCATCGTCCACGTCGATCCACACCTGGTGGTGGTGGACAAGCCTGCCGGACTGCCCTCGGTGCCCGGAAGAACGCCCGAGCTTCAGGACTGCGCCGCCTCCCGGGTGCAAGCGCTGTTCGACGATGCCCTCGTGGTGCACCGGCTGGACATGGCCACTTCGGGGCTGCTGATATTCGCCCGCGGCCTGCCTGCACAGCGCGCGCTGGGCTGGGCGTTTGAGCAGCGTCAGGTGCACAAGACCTACCGGGCCGTCGTGCATGGCGTGCCGCTGCAGGACAAGGGGTCCATCGACCTGCCGCTCATCGCCGATTGGCCACGGCGCCCGCGTCAGATCGTGGACCTGCAGCAAGGCAAGGCGGCACTGACCCATTGGCAGCGTTTGCCACTGCCAGCGGACGGTGCGACCCACTTGGAACTGCGGCCCATCACCGGACGCTCCCACCAGCTGCGCGTACACATGGCCTCCATTGGGCACCCAATCCTCGGTGACGACCTTTACGCGCACGAGCAGGCCCTCGCTATGGCCCCAAGACTCATGCTCCACGCGACCCAGCTCGAGGTCCTCCACCCCCATACTCAGGAAGCCTTGAGCTTTCACAGTCTTGCCCCTTTCTGAAGGGGAAGCCCGTGCCTGGCGGACGCCGGATCGGCAGGCCGCTTATCCTCCTGCCCCATGAGCTCCGAACACACCCCCCCTGGCCCTGGCCCCGCCCCTGTCAGCATCATCACGGGCGCCTCTCGCGGCCTGGGCCTGAGCCTGGCAGCTCAACTCCTGCGTCGAGGGCACCGCGTCCTCACGCTGCAACGCTCACCCAACGCGGGATTGGCAGCTGAGGCTGAGCGCCTGGGCGGCAACCTTGAACAGTGGGCCGTGGATCTGACCGAGCCAGCGCAGGCCGCTGCCCGGCTCAAGGACTGGGTGCAGACTTTGCCGCGCTCAGACGTGACCTCACTCCACCTCATCAACAACGCGGCCTTGCTCGTGGAGCCGGGCCCACTGGCCGCCGCCGAGCCTGGGGCGGTCTCAGCGGCCCTGCGTGCCAGTCTGGAGGCCCCGCTGTTGTTGGCAGGGGCCTTCCTCGCGGCCAGTGCCGCCATGACGGTGCCGCGCAAGGTGCTCAACATCTCCTCCGGCCTGGGGCGCTTTGCCATGGCCGGCAGCACGGTCTACTGTGCTGCCAAGGCGGGGATGGACCACTTCAGCCGAGCGCTGGCGCTGGAAGAGGCCGAGCGGCCCCATGGCGCCAAGATCGTCTCGCTGGCCCCCGGCGTGATCGACACCGACATGCAGGTCCAGCTGCGCGGCGCGGACCCGGCACGCTTTTCGAGTCAGGGCCGCTTCGCCGGCCTCAAGGCCCAGGGCCAGCTCGACAGCGCCGACACAGCAGCGGCCAAGGTGCTGGCCTGCTTGGAGTCTGAGGACTTCGGCCAGAAGGTGATCGCCGACGTCAGGGATCTCGCAGGCAGCTGACGCTGCAGCGCCCGTCCAAGGCCCGTCAGGCCCGCCACCAGGCCGCCACGTCGGCCTTGAGCTGACGCAGGTCGGCGCTGCGCGTGTACATCATGTGGCCGGCGTCGTAGTAGCGGTGGGTCACGCGCGCCATGACCTCGGGCGGCACGTCCAACTGTGCGAGCGACCAGTCGGTGGCGCTGTAGGGCGTGCCCAGATCGTAGCGGCCGCTAGCCACCAGCACCTTCAAATGCGGGTTGCGACGCATGGCGCGGGCCAGGTCGGGCGTGGTGCTGGCAAAGCCGTTGCCCTGTGCCGTCCCACGGTTCCAGTTCCATCCCTTGTTCACTTCGAAGTTCAGGGTCTGGTAGCGCTGCTCCATGGTCAAGCCCAAGGTGCCCGCAAAGTAGGCCTGGCCCGCCATGCCGTAGGGGCCGGCGATGGCGTCGATACCGGGGTCGAACTCCCAGTCGCGCGAGCGCGTGGCGCCCATGGGGCCGGTGACGCGCGACTCCAGGCGACCGACGATACGGCCCTGCGCGCGCATGGCCTCGAAGAAGAAGGCCTGATCGCTGATGCGCAAGTTGTGCTGCTCCACCAGGGCACGCGGCAGTCCGGTGAGCTCGGCCAAGCGGCGGGCCACTCGGGAACGCTGGTTCTGGGACTGGCGCGCACCAGCATGCAGTGCCGCCAGGTACTCGCCAGCGGCGAACTCCTCGGCCGCCTCGCGCGCCGCCTGAGACGACTGCGCGATGGAGCCTTTGAGAACACCGTGGTACTGCGCGGTGTTGGCAAAAGCGGGCACAAACAGCGCGTACGGCAGGTGGTTGCCGGGGGCGAAGACGATGGTTTGCAGGTCCATGGCGCAAGAGACCAGGATCACGCCGGAGAGCGTGACGCCCGCGGCCTGCATCGCATCGGCCAGCGCAGCGCCTCGCGTGGTGCCGTAGCTCTCGCCGCACAGGAGCACTGGCGAGCCCCAGCGCTGGTGGCGCGTGAGCCACCGACGCATCACCTCGGTCAGGCACTGCACGTCACCGTCCACCGACAGCAACTTCTTGCGGGCTTCATCGCTCGCGGCGATGGACCAACCCGTGTGCGGAGGGTCGATGAAGACCAGGTCGAAGTGCTCGAACCAGCTCTCCGGGTTGTCCACCACGGCGTAGGGCGGCGCTGGCGCGTGCCCGTTGTCCTGGATCACCACGCGCTTGGGGCCGAGGGCTCCCAGGTGCAGCCAGATGGACGCAGAGCCCGGCCCGCCATTGAAGGCAAAGCACACCGGCCTCTCGGAAGGGACAGCGCCCTTCTTGAGGTACGCCGTGGTGAACACCGCGGCATCGGGCGACTGGCCGGTGCTGCCCAATCCGTCGGCCACTAC
>Ga0114980_10001473_pt1 | contig 16890 bp, 24 predicted proteins | sample S_140806_EF_Meta_FD_87018 | JGI IMG/M metagenome (GOLD analysis project Ga0114980, IMG submission 87018) | Freshwater microbial communities from Lake Simoncouche, Canada to study carbon cycling - S_140806_EF_MetaG | ecosystem: Environmental > Aquatic > Freshwater > Lake | place: Lake...
AAGGTGGCCCATTACACAGGGTAAATTCCGTGCAAGAAGCTATAGAAGTGCTAAAATTGTATGAAATGGAGTCTTAATATGAATGAAACTCAAAATGTCGCTATGTTTGCCGCCACTATGTTGCATAGCGCAACCAATACTCATTTCTTCCATTGGTCTACCAACTCTTATTCTCAGCACAAAGCATTGGGAAAATACTATGACGAAATAGTAGAGTTAGTAGACAACTATGTAGAAGCCTATATGGGTTGCTACGAGCAAGTTAAAGACTTCCCAAGCGTCTACCATCAACCTAAAGACGCACTTAAGTATATGGAATCATTAAAGAATTTTGTGGCAGAAGCCAATAACGATTTGCCGCAAAAACAAGAATTGGTTAATATTGTTGCAGAAATACAACAGTTAATAGACTCTACCATTTACAAACTCAAATACCTTAAATAGGAAGCATTATGCCAATGGACAAATCAGGCTCGGCTCAATCAGTCGGCAAGAATTACAAGACAGAAGTTGCCGCAGGAAAGCCAAAGAAACAAGCTCTTGCAATAGCATTGAGTGAACAGCGTGCTCATTCTAAAGGCAAGGTTAAGTCTAAGCTGGAAGATGCTTATGCAAAGCACATGGAGTCCAAATGAAACACATGACTAGAAGCTACCCCCCTGAAGATGCTATGCTGCGAGCGCACAAAGAGTCTACTCTTGAAAAACAACAAAAAAAGCGTCAAGAGAAAAACCCACCTTTAGAACTTGAAGACAATGGAATTCTCAATAAGAAAGCCAATGAAAGAATGAAGCGTAAAGAGGCTTTGTCTAAAGCTATGAACAGATTGCATGACCCTGACATTGTTGGTTAAAATTCAAAAGGGCTATTGAAATTCCAATACCCTATTAAAATTCAAATTGAGTATTAAAATTCAAATACCCCCCAAGAAATGTATTACCCTGTTTTTATCATTTGCTTCAAAGATAGGCAAGCCATTCCGACATGATTAGGGGCTTTCTGCGCTCCTGTTTCCCATCTGGTATAGGTAACCCTATGGACTCCCAAAAGCCTCGCAGCGCTCGATTGTGTAAGCCCTAGCCCTACCCTCCATTGTAGAAGGTTGTATTCCATAAATTCCCCGCAAAAAAAGAGGGGAGCGAACCCCCCTTATTGTTAATCAATAGTGCTTAATACTCTAAGCCTGCACAGTCCATCATTTGATATTGTTGTGCAATAAGATAAGACCTAAAAGCCTTTAAGGCATATTTAGTCTGATAGATGCTTGGATTTTCCCCTTCCATTGATTTAATAATGCAAGCCAATAAATTGTGCATTTCGTCAAAGTCGTCATATTGCATATATATCGCCTGCTCTAACATAGCGTTATTCATTTCCAGCTTTGCTATTTGTTCGGCTGGTGTTACTTTTTTAGCTGGTAGTTTCTTTGTGGTCATAGTAATACCCCTTTTTTCTGTGTGTGAATCCATGCACCATAAGACAAGGTTTTAATGCCTTGCTTGGCGCATAGGTATAAATAAGCGTGATATTTAGTTGATAAAAATGGCTCGTTCATTGTGTAACCCCTTTTAAATAGTTAATTGCGTCTTTTTTACGGAAAAAAAACTTAAATTCAGTTGGCGACAGTCTTATGACATAGTTGCCAAAAGATGAGTTTGATTTTTCAATAGTTAGCATTTTCAATCCTTTGCAAAATTGGCTACAAATTGAAATGATGGGTGAATTGCTTGTGCTGCCTGGATTGCGTCTTTGCACCTTTTATAGGCATTTGTAGACCAGGCATAGCACAAACCATTCTCACGCTTGTAATAAACATGGATTTTTTTTGTATAGACTTTAAACATGGTTAGACCTCCTCCACGCTATCAATATCCCACTCTAATTCTGGCAGGTCATCCCATTCAAACTCTTGGTCTGACATAGTGACCAGTCCAATAGCATCAGACTGGCTGTCTGCCTCGATATTGATATATTCATAGCTTGTACGCTTTGCAATTACACGATATAACATAGTATTTCCCCTTGATGAAATGGGCAAAATAGCCCTTAAAACGCTTTAAATTGCGTTGATTGAAGTTAAGTACCAGAAGTAATACAAAATTGCCGCCAAAGAAACTGAAATAAGCACCGCATGATAATTTTTCATAGTATTCCCCTTATCTGCAAACCCATAATTCTGAGAGTGCATCATCTAAGTCCATATAGTCATTGAATGAAGCTCTAGCATAGTCACCCCACCAATAACCTTCTACAACATTACGCTGAGTATCAACCCAAATATTAGGACCTCCAAAAGCTACTAATATCCTAGCTCCTAAATACTCACCTTTACCGCTTACAATGTATTGAATGTCTAATACATCCTGTAAGTAGTCCATTGCTGTTTGAGTCTCTCCAAATTCATTGTCTTGCATATAACCTTCAAAGCCTTTGGATAAAGTCTCTGCAATGCTATCAACATGACTCTGTAAGTCTGATTTGTCTTTCTTACTCATTGTGATTCCCCTTTGATAAACACTTCATTAAACATACTGCATGAATGAATTGTAGCGTTGCACTACACAATGTAAAGATATATTTATGGCTTATAACTAAATAATATAAATAGTGTTGTTTTTACAGCATAACTATGAGTTTGTGATATATTGCGCTTAATAAATTCAATTACTTAGATTTATTTAATGCTGTTTTATACAGAAAGACTATGGAAAACTCCAAAGCTATAACAAAAAGCTATAACAATCTGACTATCAACGAAGATGGTTCGACAGTTCAAACCAAAAAGATTCCACCTGGATTGACTAACGCTGGCAAAGGAAGGCCACCAGGAACTCCCAATAAAGTAACCAACATAGCTAGAGAGGCCATTGCTAAATTCGTAGATAAGAATAGTCCTAGGATGCAACAATGGCTTGAAGATGTAGCGCATGGCATCCCTAAAACTGACAAAGAGGGATGTATTAAGTATGACAAAGAGGGAAACACTATATGGCTGGTGCAGCCTAACCCTGAGAGAGCCTTTCTTATGTTGCAAGCTGTGATGGAGTATCACTTGCCTAAGCTGGCACGCCAAGAGGTTGTTGGGGATGAAGCAGCACCTCAGCGTATGGTTATATCCTGGAAGCGCCCAGAATGAGTGAAGACGGGGTATTGAATGTAGAGATGGACTATTGCCCTCGTAAGGTCTTTGAAGACTTCCACGATAGACAGGAGAGATGGTCTTTAATCGTAGCCCATAGGCGGTGTGGTAAGACGGTATTGTGTATAAATGACCTTATCTATAAGGCTCTCATGGATGATAAGGAGGATGGCAGATATGCCTATATAGCCCCTTACTATAGCCAAGCTAAAAACATAGCCTGGGACTATCTAGTCAGGTTCTCTCAACCTGTATTAAGGAAAGCCAATCAGTCCGAGCTATGGGTAGAGCTAATCAACGGGGCTAGGATAAGGCTGTATGGTGCTGATTCTCCTGATGGACTTCGTGGAATCTTTTTGGACTCTGTCGTATTAGACGAATACGCTGATATGAAGCCCTCTATATGGGGGGCTGTGGTCAGGCCTCTTCTTACTGATAGGAAAGGTTCGGCTACCTTCATCGGCTCTCCTAAAGGCCATAATGCTTTCTGGGAAATGTACCAGACGGCTGCCTCTAGTGGTGATTGGTATGTCAAAGTCTTGCGAGCTAGTCAGACAAACATACTAGACAAGGGGGAGCTAGAGGATGCTGCAAAGACAATGACAGAAGACCAGTATCTTCAAGAGTTTGAATGTGACTTTGAATCAGCTATCCTTGGCGCTTATTTTGGTAAAGAGATGAGGCAATTAACGGATGACGGCAGGATAAGGGAGGTTGAGTATGACCCTTTATTCCCTGTCCATACGGCATGGGACTTAGGGTACTCAGATGACACCGCTATATGGTTTTTTCAAGTAGTGCATGGGGAAATTAGGTGTTTAGACTATCACTCCTCTAACGGGCAACCTGTGGCTTTCTATGCGGGGATTATTCAGTCTAGAGAGAAAGAGAGGGGGTATGTGTACGGAACACATTGGCTACCTCATGACGCTAGAGCTAAGACGCTATCTTCTAATCGTAGCGTTATTGAACAGCTTGGCGATAAAATCCCCTTAAAATCAATCAAAATTACACCTAACCTTAAACTGCAAGACGGCATCCAGGCTAGTAGACTTGCCCTAACTAGAACTTGGTTTGACCATAAATGTGCGGATGGCATTGAATGTCTGCGTCAATACCAGCGAGAATATGATGAAGATAAAAAAGTATTCAGGGATAAGCCTCGCCATGATTGGACTTCTCATGGTGCTGATGCTTTTAGATATTTGGCGCTAACTTGGAAAGATGAGGCAAAAATAGTAGACCCTGAAGCGCCTATACGGGGGGTGTTTGTTGGGCAAACTGATGTCAGCCTTAATGACTTATGGAAAGAAACCAAAGTAAAAGCAAACAATAGAATATAAAAAAGGTAAAATAAGCAAACATTTCGCCAAATATTCAAACATTAAGGCAACTCTATGGCAAACGATAAAGCAACGGTAGACCACACATACGAAGATTGGTACAAAACAATTATGGGCTATGAGCGCTCATATAAGCGTTGGGAAGCCAGAGTAGACCGCATAGTTAAGAAATACAAGGATGACTCTCGTTACGACAGAAACCCTAATGCTCGCTTTAATATTCTTTGGTCAAATGTCCAAACCATTCAACCTGCAATATTCGCCCGATTACCTCGCCCTGATGTAAGCCGTAGATTTAGAGACAATGACCCTATAGGTCGTGTCGCCTCAATGATGCTTGAGCGAGCTTTAGAGTTTGAATTAGAACACTATGGCGACTATAAGTCTGCTATGAATAACGCCGTACTAGACCGCCTGCTTGGTGGTCGAGGAGTAGCTTGGGTTCGTTATGAGCCGCATATTGTTGGCGAAGAAGCTGGCGTACCTGATGACGGCTTAGAAGTAACAGAGGACACAGACGAAGCCGAAACCATGGAAGGCATGGAGAATGAAGACCAAGAGCGCATTGAGTATGAGTGCTGCCCTGTAGACTATGTCCATTGGCGTGATTTTGGACATACAGTAGCTAGGACTTGGGAAGAGGTAACCGCAGTCTGGCGCAGAGTTTATATGAACCGCCCTGCTCTTGTTGAGCGTTTTGGCGAAGAATTAGGCTACAAAATTCCATTAGACACAAAGCCTGACGATTTAAAACAGTCTTACAAGTCTGACGACGGTGTATATGAGGCGCTAATATATGAAATATGGGACAAAGAAACAGGAAAAGTATTGTGGATTTCTAAGTCGCTCGGAAAGATATTGGATGAGCGTGATGACCCATTACAGCTTGAAAACTTTTGGCCTTGTCCAAAGCCTTTGTATAGCACCCTTACAACTGATAGCCTTGAGCCAATCCCTGATTTCGTCATTTACCAAGACCAAGCAAGAGAATTAGATGTTCTGTGTGACAGAATTGATGGCTTAATTAACGCCCTTAAAGTCAGGGGTGTGTATGATGCCTCGGCTTCTGAACTACAACGCCTCTTCTCCGAAGGCGAAAACAACACCATGATTCCAGTTCACAACTGGATGGCATTTGCCGAGAAACAAGGCATGAAAGGCGCTATTGATTTAGTCGATTTAGCCCCATTTGCAAGCGCATTGATGTCCTGCTATCAGGCAATGGAGCAAGTTAAAGGTCAAATCTACGAATTAATGGGTATTGCTGACATTCAGCGTGGTCAAACAGACCCTTCTGAAACTCTTGGCGCACAAATTATTAAGTCAAACAACGCTGCTGGCAGATTAAAGACTCAGCAACACGCAGTCGTAGACTTTGCTACCTCGCTTTTAACTATTAAAGCGCAGATTATTTGCAATCATTTTACTGATGACACGCTAGTTAAGATTTCTGGTGCAATGCAACTGTCTGAACAAGACAGACAACTTGTCCCACAAGCGCTTTTATTGCTAAGAGATGAAGCGGCTAAGAATTTCCGCATAGAAGTCACCTCTGACTCAATGATTTACCAAGATGAGCAGCAAGAAAAAGCCGACAGAACTGCATTTTTAGCTGCTGTTGGGCAATTTATTTCTATGGCGCTACCTACGGCTCAAGCTGCGCCTGAAATGACACCTATGCTCTTAGAAATGCTTAAATTTGGTGTAACTGCGTTTAAAGCTGGCAAGCAATTAGAAGGAATTATTGACCAAACTGCTGATGACATGAAAAAACAATACGAAGCTAGTAAAGGTCAGCCTAAACCACCTCCTATTGAAATTCAAAAAGCGCAAATGGATAGCCAAGCTAAGACACAACAAATTCAAATGCAAGCTCAGGTTGAGCAGGCTAAGTTACAAGGTCAAATGCAGCTTGAAAAAGCTAAACAAGAGTACCAAGCCCAAGAAAACCAGCTTAAATTTCAACTTGAAGAGCAGCGTAACCGCATGGACAGAGAGATGGAAGTCAAAGTTGCTCAGATGAAAATGATGACAGAAAGAAACACTCAAGTTTTGTTAGCGCATATTAACAATGGTGCTAAGATTGAGGTTGCTAGAATTGGCGCAGATGAGTCAGGTGGCGAAGCAGCTTATATGCACGAAGAAGATATGGCACAAGCTATGCAAAACCCAATGGAAACAGTCGCCTCTGCAATTAACAACAACAGCAACCAAATGGCTATGATGATTGCGGAAATGATGAATAAACTTAATCAACCTAAGACTGTAATTCGTGGGCCTGATGGCAAAATAACTGGGGTTCAATAATGGCTATAACAGTTAAGCACAAGTTTGTAAGTGCAATTCCTGACGGAACAGATGCAACAATAGTAAGACCGTCTAACTGGAATGATGACCATGACCTAACAGGCACTATTCCTGTTTCTAATGGTGGTACAGGTTTATCTTCATTAACAACTGGCTACATTCCTTACGGAGATGGCACAAACCCATTTGCGTCTAGTTCTGCGTTACAGTTTAATGGCACTAATTTAGTAACAAGTAATGATGCTTCTATTTCAGGTCTTACTGTTGGTAAGGGTGGTAATGCTGGTGCTGGAAATTCTGCATTTGGGTATAACGCTTTAGTTGCAAATACTACAGGCACAAACAATACTGCGACAGGCTATCAAGCATTAGGTGGTGCATATGTTACTGGTACAAATAATAGTGCTTATGGACAACAATCGTTATACAGCAATACTTCAGGTTCTTATAACATTGCATATGGTAACTATGCTTTATTTTCAAACACCACCGCATCTAACAACACCGCAGTAGGCTATGCGGCTGGATATAGCATAACTACAGGTAGTCAAAATTCTTTGTTTGGGAATCAAGCTGGCTATGCTATAACCACAGGATACAATGCAGGATTTGGTGATAGAGCATTAACAGCAACAACTACAGGAAATTATAACGCAGCATTTGGACAAACCGCTTTATACACAAACACTACTGGTGGAAACAATACAGCAGTAGGACAGTCTGCTTTATTTTCAAACACAACCGCTTCTAATAACACCGCAGTTGGTTATCAAGCTGGATATAGTAATACTACTGGTACTCCTATTGATTCTTTTGGTTATAAAGCTTTATATGCAAATACAACAGGCGGTCAAAATGCAGCTTTTGGTTCTTTAACTTTAACCAGTAACACAACTGGAAATTATAATGTAGCATTTGGCGCACAATCTTTAGCATTAAACACAACCGCATCTAATAACACCGCAGTAGGTTTTCAAGCGCTTTATACAGCAAACAGAACTGCTGATGTAAATGGTTTTAACACAGCAATAGGTATGCAAGCTGGTCAAAATATGACCACAGGACAAGTAAATACTTTCTTGGGTGCTGTAGCTGGACAAGCCGTTACAACTGGTTCTAAAAACACTATTATTGGTGCTTACACAGGCAACAATGGCGGTCTAGACATCCGTACAGCAAATAATTACATTGTGTTATCTGATGGTGATGGTAATCCTAGACAGTATATTGATGGAAGTGGTAATACTACATTTAGCGGTAATGTAACCGCTTCTGCTGGTGCGTTTACCACTGTTACTGCTTCTACTAGCGTAACAACCCCTATTGTTCAGGCTACAAACTCTGCTGGTTTAGCACTTAAAAACTCAGGCGGTACTACTCAAATTAGCATGGGTGCTGGCGGTGGTGATAATGTTACTGTTGCCGTTTCAACCAACTTAAATGGTACAAACGCACAAATTGACATTAGCCCTACTGGTACAGGTCATGTCCATATAAACCCTACTGGTTCAGGTTCGATTGAAATAAACCCTACAAGTGCTGGCACGATTAACAATATGTCTATCGGTGCTATAACCCCTTCTACTGGTAAATTCACTACATTAGAAGCCACAGGAACAAGCAGTCTAGGTACAGGCTTTGCTAACTACATACAAGTTGCTGGTGCGTCATCAGGTAGCAATCCATCTCTTTCTGTTTTGGGTTCTGATGCAAGTAGAGGTTTTAACTATTTTTCTAAGGGAACTGGCGCACATAACTTCTATAACGGAAGTTCCAATCAGCATTTTCAAATATTTACTGGTTCAACCGCAGTAAACTTTGTTCAAGTAACAGGTGCTCTCGCTACATTTGGCGCACAAGTATCTGCTCAAGGTTCTGACACTAACATCCCATTAGTACTACAACCTAAAGGCACAGGCGCATTACAAGCACAACAAGCTGACTCTACTGCTACTGGTGGTAACGCTAGAGGTGCTTATGCTGTTGATTGGCAGACACAAAGGGCAACTGCAGTTCAAGTAGCAAGTGGAACAAATGGATTTATTGGTGCTGGTTATGCCAATCAAGCAAGCGGTAGTTATTCAACTGTAAGCGGTGGATATACTAATATTGCAAGTGGCTCTTTTGCTGTTGCTGGTGGATATGCCAATGTGGCAAGTGGTATAGCTTCTATTGCAAGCGGTGGTTATAACAATACTGGTGCTGGATACTACAACTTTATTGGTGGTGGGCAGACAAATAGCGGAACAGCTAATGCCGCAGTAACAACTCAAGCCACAACAACTGTAACAAGCGGCTCTACTGCTGTAACACTTTCTGCCTCTAACGCTTCTATTAAAGTTGGTCAGTTAATAACTGGCACAGGAATTGCAACATTTCCACACACTTATGTTGCCGCTATTTCAGGCACATCCCTTACTCTTTCGCAAAACGCTAATGCTACTGGCACACCAACCCTATCCTTTTTTACTCCTCACGGAGTAGTAGTAGGCGGTGGTAATAACCAAGCAACAGGCTCTTATTCATTTATTGGTGGTGGTGGCGATGCTGGAACTGCGGCTAATAGGAATACTGCATCAGGAGATTGGAGTTTTGTTGGTGGTGGTATTAAAAGCATTGCAAGCGGTGCTAATTCTGTTGTTTGTGGCGGTGGAACAAATGCCTATGCAAATACAGCAAGCGGACAAAATTCATTCATTGGTGGTGGTGGGCTTTATGGTCCAAGTACTGCAAGTGGCCCTGGAGCATTTATTGGTGCTGGCTGGTCTAATACGGCAAGCGGTGCTGCTGCTGTTTGTTTAGGAATTGGTGGTCAAGCAAATGCGGATTACTCGTCAGTAATCGGCGGTTCTTATGGAAACGCAAGAAGTATTCAAGGTAATACTGTTTTTTCCGCTTCTTCTGCACCTCTTGGAACAATTTATACAAACCAAGCCGCATTATTAATTCTTGCTCGTGAAACTACAAATGCTACAGCTACAGTTCTTTGTTCTAGTGCTTCTGCCGCTGGTGGAACAAACCAAGTAATACTACCTAATAACTCCGCATACTATTTCAAAGGCTCTGTTATTGCTGGTGTAACTGGTGCTGGTGATACTAAAGGCTGGAGCATTGAAGGAGTTATCAAGCGTGGTGCTGGTGTAGGAACAACAGCGATTGTAGGAACTGCAACAGTTAGTTCTTTATACGCTGACGCTGGTGCGGCAACTTGGGCAGTAACGGCTTTGGCAGACACCACCAATGGTGGATTAAAGATTACAGTAACAGGTGCAGCGGCAACTACAATCCGTTGGGTAGCTAAAGTAGAAACAACTGAAATGACATTCTAAGGAGAATTAAATGGCACTAAAACTTAACCTAGAGCAAACTCAATTTGGTGTACCAGCACCACAAGCGTATGCTCGTATCACTAACTTCTTTGGCACTAAAGACCAAATCCAAGTGCAAGTAGCTATTCATTTTAATGAAGATGCTAGGCATGGCAATATGGCTACTGTTAAAGAAAATGCTCACTACATCGCTATTGAAGACTTAAAGGGTGATTTAATCCCTGCAATTTATGAAGTTCTCAAGACTTTTAGTGACTACGCTGGCGCAGAGGATATTTAATTATGACAACTTATACATGGACAGTAACTGCCTTATATACAGTAAGTCAGCCTGACCCCGACTATGTAGTAAACGCTATTTGGGAACTAACGGGCGTTGATGGTGACTACACAGCTTCTATTGGTGGCAATACTATCTTTACAAGCCAACAAGGTGCTACTTTTATTCCTTATGAAGAATTAACCGAAGAAATTGTTATTGGTTGGGTACAAGATTCATTAGGTGAAATAGGAATTTCTAATTACGAAGCTAATGTGCAAGGTCAAATTGACAGTCAAATTAACCCACCAATTAGCCCACAAAATACGCCCTTACCTTGGGTAGCATAGTTTTTTAACACTTAGGAGAATGACATGGGACAAGATAAAAAGACCCCCATTATTATTGATGAAGTAGAGTATGTGTATGAGGATTTGACTACGGAACAGCAAACACTATTTAACCATTGTGTCGATTTAGACCGCAAAATTAACTCTGCACAGTTCAATATTGACCAGCTTACTGTTGGCAAACAAGCCTTTATTGAGCGACTTAAAAAAGCTCTTGAGGTAGTCGTAGAGTAATGTTTCAAACTGCGTTTCAAGCTAATGCGTTTCAAAATAACGCATTTCAAATTGTCATTAAGCCTTTTGGTGGAGATGATGGTGGGGGCTGGACTAAAGAAGAAAGAAAGCGCAGAAAACAGTTAGACAAGAAATTAAGGCTTGCAGAAGAAAAACGCATAGCTGCGGTCAAAAATGACCAAGAGTCAAGAAAACAGGCCATTAGGGATTTAGTAGACCCTAAACCTGTTGCAAAAAAGAAACAAAGTAAAGTACAATCCAATCAACAGGTTAGCGAAGATACACCGTCAGAAGTAACCAAATATGATGCACTCATCGCTAATCTTGAACGACAAAAACAAGATTTGTTTGATGCGGTACTAATAAGACAAGCCAAGGTTCAGCTAGAGCAAGAATTGGCAGTTTTAGAGGCAAAGCGCAAACAAGAACAAGACGATGAAGAGGCCATATTACTACTCCTGTAAACCCACACGCAAAATACAAAGAAGCCTACGAGCATTTACACCAAGGGCGCTATGACGCTGGATTTAGGCTGTTTGAATACCGTTGGCATCCTGAAATACTTGCCAACCAAGTAAGCGAATACACTAAAAAGCCCCCAAAACCTAAAGTATGGCGTGGTGAGTCCCTTTTAAACAAGTCTATTGTTATTCAAATGGAACAAGGTTTTGGCGACATTTTTATGTTTGCTCGTTTTTTGCCATTTTTAAAAGTAATGGGCGCACAAAAGGTTACATTGCTAACGCATGGCTCATTACTTGGGCTTTTAGGACAATTTGAGTGCGTTGATGTCCTTACAAACCAACCAGAATGTCCCGATGTGGTGGAATGTGACTACTGGATTGGCAATATGAGCCTTCCTTACTATATTTCATGCGCCAATAAGTACGCTAAGTCATTATTTCCCATTACAAACCAAAAGATTGTAGGGTCTGAAGGGTATTTAGACGCTAAACCTTCTAATATTGAGCCAAAAATAGGGGTAAATTGGGGCGCAAGTCGCAACATTTTATTTCATATTAAGTCTATTCCTGACCATCAAATGTACAGTTTAGTAGGGGATAACTGCTATTCATTGTCCCCAGACCATGACGGCTTTTTTCACCCTTTGCCTAATGACGGTTGGAAAACCGACTGGAGCATCACAGCAAGCCACATGAAGGCTATGAAAGGCATTGTGACAGTAGACACAGGCACAGCCCATTTGGCAGGCGCATTGGGCGTTAAAACCATTGTCTTGCTACCCAAAGAAGAATACATCTGTTGGCGTTGGAAAAACGCTAAATGGTATGACTCTGTTGTTGCATTGCGTCAAGAAGAATATGACCAAGTACCTGAACTTTTAAGGAGAATGTAATGAATTGCCCTAACTGTGGTTATAGCGAGAGCAACCATATTGAAGTTAAAAAGACTGACGAAGAGTTCTTTTTAGAGTGGTGGATACCAACTATTGGCGAAGAAGCTGCAAAGGCTTCTTGGCAAGACAAGGTAGCTATGAAGTCAAGAGAAGCCCCTACAGTCATTTCTGACATTGAAGGGCATATTTCTATGGCTGATGGCTCATGGATTGATAGTCGCTCTAAACACCGAGAAAACTTAAAACGCAACGGTTGTATTGAATTAGGCAACGATGTACCAATGAAGCGGCCAGAAGCAACAATTAGTCCAAAGTCCCAAGAAGCAAGAAAGCGTCAAATTGCCGAATTGGCTTATGCAAAACTTAATTACAGATAGGAAAAACCATGGAAGAGCAATTAGACCGCAGAGCATTACTAGAACAAGCAATGGAAGAGGCAGAAAATGAACCCGTGGAAACAGAGGAGATTCGCAGCGAAGATATTGCCGAGGAGTCCCCTAAAGAGGAAATTAGCGTTGCAGATGACAAAGAACCTGCCGAAAATGTTTCTATTGATGAACCTACGGATTCGCATGAAGAGGCGCAGGAGTTAGCAGAAGAAGTCAAGCCTATAAACAGACCTTCTACTTGGAAAAAGGAATATGTCACCATTTGGGACAAAATGGAAAAAGGCGAGCAAATTAGCAAAGACGACTTTACTAAGTTTGCCGAATATGCCAACCAGCGTGAGTCCGAATATAAGAAAGGCGTAAGCACCTATAAAGCGGAAGCTGACCGTGCTAGAGAATTAGAAAACGCTATTGCACCGTTTCAGCAAGAATTTTCGCAACAAGGTATTACTCCTGCCGCATGGATTAATAACCTTGGTAGGGCACACATGATTTTGTCTAAATCTGACCCAGCGCAAAAAATGCAAGTATTCCAACGACTTGCACAAGATTATGGTATACAATTAAATAACGAGGGTCAATTTGTGCAACCACAAGTAGACGCTTATACGCAACAACTGATGAACCAATTAAATCAGGTAAATCAGGAAGTTTCAAATATTAAAGGTCGATTTGCCCAAGAGGAAAATCAACGCTTAATGGGTGAAATTGAAAGAGTAAGAAGTAATGTGGAGAAGTTTCCGCATTTTGATGTGGTAAGGGAAGAAATGGCTCAACTACTTGAGCTAGGGAAAGCCCCAGACCTAGAAACGGCCTACAAGAAAGCCGTGCGTATGAATGATGATGTTTGGGAATTGGAACAGGAACGACTCCTTAATACAGCCAAACAACAGGCATCCAAAGCACAGCAAGTAGCGAAGGCTAAGGCGGCAGCAGTAAGTCCGAAATCCGTTACTCCTAGCGGAAAAGTGACAGAACCTGGCGATAAAAAGGATAGACGGTCTTTAATTGCAGAACAATTAGGTGATGTAATGGGCCGCAGGGTTTAACTAGCCAATTTTGGCGCATTTTTTTAAGGATAATAATCATGGCATTTGCTAACTCAGCAATCACCGATATTATCGCTACCACGATTCAAAGTCGTAGCGGTGAATTGGCAGACAACTTAACACAAAACAACGCAATTCTTCAGCGCTTGAACCAGAAGGGCAATGTACGCCCATTCTCAGGCGGTAATGTAATTCTTGAGGAACTGTTTTATGACGATTCCGCAACTAACAACGCTTCTTCTTATAGCGGATACGAAGTATTGAACATTGCTCCAGACAGCCCTATTTCTGCTGCTCAGTTCAAAATTGCACAATACGCAGACTCAGTAACAATGTCTGGTCTTGAAATGTTGCAAAACTCAAGCAAAGAAGCAATCATTGACCTTTTAGATGGTCGTATGCAAGTTTCCGAAGCTCGTTTGCTTAACCGCATTTCTGGTGACTTGTATGGTGATGGTACTGGTAACGGCGGTAAAAACTTAGATGGTTTGGGCGCTGCTGTTGCTGCTTCCCCTACTTCAGGTACTTACGGTGGTATTAACCGTGCTACTTGGACTTTCTGGCAAAACCAAATTACTTCTGGTGCTACTTCTTCATCAACCATCCTTGCTGCAATGACTACTGCTGCTATTAAGCAGATTCGTGGTACTGACAAGGCTGACTTGATTGTTGCTGGTAACACATTGTATGGTTACTATGTAGGCGCATTGCAAGCTATTCAGCGTATTGCTGCTGAAGAGTCTGGCGCTGCTGGTTTCGCTTCCCTCAAGTTCTACGGTGGTGGTACTTCTGCCGATGTGGTACTTGGTGGTGGTTATGGTTCACAAGAAACAGCTACCTATATGTATATGTTGAACACCAACTACATTTTCTTACGCCCACACAAAGAGCGTAACTTTGTACCTATTGGTGGTGAGCGTCAATCTATTAACCAAGATGCGATTGTAAAATTGTATGGTTGGGCTGGTAACTTGACTACTTCTAACAGCTTCCTACAGGGACTCTTGACAGGTAGTTAATGGATAGGGGGAAACCCCTTTCTATTACTTGTCTAATTAATTAATAAAGGAAATAAATCATGGCATTTACAACACTACCCATTGCAGGTGTAGACCTGGTAGATACACAAACAGTTGCAGAACAAGCATTAAATGGCGGGACAAACCCAACATTTGGCCCATTAGGCACACAAACTTTTGCTAATGACGGTTTGCCTTATGTTTGGGCAAAAGCTGGCGAAGCTATTACAGCTTCTACAGCAACTTGCTCAGTCAATACGACTACTTTCGTAGCAACTGCTTCTGCTGGTACTTACAAAGCTCCAACAACCACTATGGCTTCAGGCGATTATGGTTGGTTCAGCAAGGCAAGCGTTTGATTAGCTTAAAAAGCTAAAATGTAGTAAAAACTGGGATTCCCTCACAAGGGGAGTCCCTTTTATTTTTTTATAACCCCCTAACCACTTAGGAGCATTAAAAATGGCAATAGATAGCGATACTCAAGGTGCAGATGCACGATTAGCAGTCCAATTCTATAAAAAAAGTCTTAAACAAGACATAGCTTCTGACGAAGCTGGTAGACCGATTTTTAAAGAATTTGATTTTGTCCGTATTATGATTCCTGGCGATAATTTGACAGAAATTGACACATACGCTCAAGAGTCCCATAAACAGCGTTTTCCACGCCAATGGGCGCATTACCAAAACCAAGTTTCAAGCCATGAAGACATAGTAGGCACTCCTTTAGACCAATGGCCTCAAGTTACTCGTAGCCAAGCAGAAGAATTGCGTGGACTTAAATTCCACACAGTAGAGTCTATTGCAGACTGTTCTGACCAACAACTGCAAAGAATTGGTATGGTAGCAGGAATGAGTCCGCATAATTTTCGCTTAAAAGCCAAGGCTTATTTGAATTTGGCGACTAATTCTGCCGAAGTAGCACAAAGAGAAGCAGAATTGCAAGCATTACGCCAAGAAAATGATAAAATTAAGGCTGAAACGGATGCGAAGCTGGCTGCTATGCAAGAGCAGATGTCAGCGCTACTTGCGGCTGTTGCGAAACCTAAAACACGCAAAACTAAAGTAGCCGAGGCTTAATATGTCCCAAACAATGTTGCAACTGGTACAACAGACAACTGCTGAGTTGAATTTAGCAGTACCAACTTATGTAGCTGGTAACACTTCCCAAGATGTGCAACAAATCTTGGCGTTGATGAATGGCGCTGGTTATGAGCTTTTAAAAGAGCATGATTGGCAGTCGTTACAGGTGCAATATCGTTTCTACACGCAGTCTATTACCGCCAACGCCACAACTGTCAATGGTTCGTATAACTTGACTTTTGATGGCGGCACAGATTTAAGCGCTGTTGATAGCCAATGGCAATTAACAGGCTATAACATCCCTCAAGACACTTATGTAGTTTCGGCAAATAACACTACAAAAGTCGTTGTAATGAGCCAAATGGCTAGTGGTAGTGACACACAGTCAGTAGTATGCGCTCAAACTGCCTATGACCTTCCTAGTGATTTTGAAACCATTACTGACCGCACTCAATGGGACAAGTCTAAACATTGGGAAATGTTAGGGCCAGAAGATGCTCAACAATGGCAATGGTTAAAGTCTGGTTATATTTCAACTGGCCCACGGGTTCGTTGGCGTATTCTTGACGGGCAATTCCAAATATGGCCTGTAATGAATACTAATGAGTATTTAGGCTGGGAATATAGAAGTAACGCATGGGCAAGAAGCGCTGCTGGAGTTGCAAAAACTAGCTTTACTGTTGATACAGACACTACTGTATTTGATGACCGAATTATGGTGCTTTACACCAAGCTCAAATATTTCCAAGTTAAGTCTTTTGACACTACTGCATTGCAACAAGATTATCAGCGTTATTTGACCATTGCTAAAGCTAACGACAAAGGTGCACCTAATTTGTCATTTGCTCCATACCCAAGCAAAGTGCTTATTGGTTATGCCAATATTCCTGATACTGGCTATGGTAGTTAATTATGCTATTAAGCCCATCTAAAAAGTTTACTGCCAACACAGCGTCTTTGCCTTCTCCTATTGGGGGATGGAACGCTAGGGATTCGTTAGCTAACATGGCCCCAACGGATGCTGTACAGCTTACA
>Ga0114980_10001474_pt1 | contig 16886 bp, 9 predicted proteins | sample S_140806_EF_Meta_FD_87018 | JGI IMG/M metagenome (GOLD analysis project Ga0114980, IMG submission 87018) | Freshwater microbial communities from Lake Simoncouche, Canada to study carbon cycling - S_140806_EF_MetaG | ecosystem: Environmental > Aquatic > Freshwater > Lake | place: Lake...
CTGGACCATAGACGGTGTTGCCGGCAGCGACAACAGCAGCAGTTTCCAAACCACGCTTGCCCCAGGCGCACACACGGTGACGCTCAACACAGCCAATCCGTTGTGCAGCGAAGACCACACAACAACAGTGGTTGTGCACGGCACTCCGGAGTTGAACATGCCAGCAGACACCGCATTTTGCCTTTACAGCATCATCGAGTTGTCTGCTATAGGCAACGGTAACATTGTATGGACGAACGGTATCGAAAACAATGGGTTGTACGAAATCTATGGTTCACAAACCTTGAATGCAACGCTCACCTCACCCGAAGGTTGCGTAGCTCAAGGCGACTGGAACATCGAAGCATTGCCGATTCCTTCAATAGCCTATACCGTTGATGGCCTTCAACTCACCGCGCTCGATGGTGACGCATGGCAGTGGTATTTGAATGGGACACCTATCGAAGGCGCTACTTCCAGCAGCTACACCATGTCGGCCGGTGGAGCCTACAGTGTAGAGGTAACCAGCATGGGCGGATGCAGCGCCATGAGCGGCGTAACCAATTACATCGTGGGCGTTGTAGAAGCCGATGCTATAGGCATACGCGTGTATCCGAACCCCATGGAAAACGAACTCCGCATCGATCTGCCTTCGCAAGGCACCTACCATATCGAGCTCCGTGACTTAACGGGTCGCCTCATCGCCACTCGCTCGCAATGCCAGGGCACTTGCACCCTTCAGCGCGAAGGAGCAGCAAGTGGCATGTACGAGCTGCTTATCAAGGGCGAGGGCGTGTATGCACATCAGCGGGTAGTTCTGAAGTAGGGGTAAGGGGTAATCGGAAAAGGGGTGAACGGAAAAGGGATAATGGGTGAGCTAAGCCCTTATCCCTTTTCCGATTATTCTTTACCCCTTTTCACGAATTCTCATAATTTCACCCCGAATTCTCAAAAAACAGAGCAGAACCAATCCAAGGCGTTTTCATTTGCCCAAACTGTAAACGCCTTATACACTATGGTAAAATGTCTAATAATCGACGATGAGAAAAATGCCAGAGACAACCTGAGCACACTCATCGGGAAGTATTGCCCGCAACTGGAAATAGTCGGATTGGCTGTATCCGGTTTAGATGGGCTTCATCGCATTGAAGAACTTCGTCCTGACGCCATCTTTCTAGATGTGCACATGTCGGACATGGATGGCTTCAGTGTTCTAGGCAAACTCGACAAGTACAAGCCCATGGTGGTGTTTGTTACCGCCTTTGATCGGTATGCCATGAAGGCCATTCGCTCCAGCGCCATCGACTACATCTTGAAGCCCATCAGCATAAAAGAGTTGCAAGACGCCGCCGAAAAACTCGAACATTTACTGGAGCTGAAAAAGCAAAACCCAGGCTTCGAAGAAGGGTATGCCGACGCGCTCAAGGTGATGGTTCAGACCTCCAAGCAAGATGGTCCGATGCGCATTGCACTGCCCGATTTTTCAGGCTATCGTTTCGAAAGTGTGGCCGATTTAGTGCGACTCGAGAGCGATAGCAACTACACCCATGTTCACCTGAAAAACGGCGATAAAGTGTTGGTGAGCAAGCCCATGAAGCACTTTGAGGACTTCCTGGATGAAACCGATTTCATTCGCATTCACAACTCGCACATTGTGAATGTGAACTACCTCAAAGGCTACCTACGCGACGATGGCGGAATGGCCGAGTTGATGGACGGCACCAAACTGCAAATAGCCAAACGTAGACTCCCTTTGTTTTTGGATGCCGTTAAAAATAGATTCCTAAAGCCTTGATGAGACTGCTACGTTACCTGCTTGTTTGTATTGTCAGTTTTTTGCACATGAATACGGTTGCACAGATACGTCAACACGTTTCGTATCGACACCTCGACACGCGCGACGGACTGCCATCCACACGCATCAACGGCATTCTCGAAGACAGTCGTGGGTACATCTGGGCGATTACTGATAAAGGAGCAGCCCGCTACAACGGATACGGCTTTGAGGTTTTCACCACCCGACAGGGTTTACCCAACGACAACGTATTGCTCATTCACGAAGACCTGCGCGGACGCATTTGGTTTTTGTGCGGATCTCAATATGCCTATTTCGAAAACGACAGCATCCGCTTGTACAATGGCAACGATGCCATCAAGAAAAAATTGAAGGGCAAGGAGCGTCCGGCATCGCTCTTTTTCGAGCAAGACACCATGTGGGTTACCACCATGTATGGCACACAGATATTCAAGAGTGTGGGCGACAGCGTGCAAGAGTTTATGCCGCAATCGCAAGGAAAAGTAAACGAGGTCATGTATTATCTGCGCAAGGCCGGTAACAAACTGCTTGCGCTAAAAACAGGCGAACCACAAGGGCCCGATCAAGTTATCACACGCGACAAAATCAACTTCCTATTGCGTGTATCGCAAAGCTGCAAACTTTCGTGCAGTGTTGAGATAGGTCCCGATTTATGGGCACTCGCCGGACCTGAAGCCTATGTGGTGTTCGACACGCAAGGCAATGTGGAGGCGTATTTCAGCGCCACGCTCAAAGAATTTTCATCGCTCGACAAAGACCGCAACGGCAACCTTTGGCTGTGCAAAGGCGATGGCGCCTACCTCCTACAAGACTATAGGAGCGGCATGCGCAGCGCGCGCAACTACTTTCCCGGGCAATACATATCAGGTATGGTGCAAGACCGCGGGGGCAACTACTGGTTTGCCGATCGCAACAACGGATTGTTTTTCGTGCCCAGCCTCGACGTGGTGGCCATCCAAGCCGACGAGCCCACAAAGCAGAGCAAGTTTGTTTCGGTTAAGAAATTTGGGGAAACCGTGTATGCCAGCGATGCTGCGGGCAACATCTATTCGTTTGGAGCCAACGACAGTTTGCGCAGCATCACCCCCGTTGACCTAAACGGACTTTCATTCGACTTCACGCTCACGCCGGAGGGGAAGCTGATTCGTGGCAAGACTCCCCTTCTCAGCGATCTTTCAGGCACCGGCATACGCATACTCGACAGCCTTGCCATTGTGCGCAAGAGCACGCTGCTAAACGATGGCCGCACCGCGTTTGCCCTTGCCGACGGACTCGCCTTTTACGACGCACAAACAGGATGGCGCAGGATTGACACTGCCTTGTACAAATTGCGCACGCCCTCCATTTTCGAAGAAAGCAATGGCGTGCTGTGGCTGGGCACCAACGAAGGACTTTATCTCTACTCCAATGCCGGCGTGCAAGCCATTGAAGAAGTAAAAAATTACAAAGCCTCCATTTCGGACATCATCCAGTGGGGCGAATACATGTTGCTGGCCACCCGCGGTAAGGGAATTATTTTCTACAAGCCGGGTGGCACATTCGCCATCAATGAAGAGCAAGGCCTGTTGTCGAACACAATCGAATGTTTAGCCATCGACGGCAACAATCGTATATGGGCAGGCACAGCCAAGGGCATGCAGTGCATCAACGCATTGGGAAGCGACCCTGCGCAGTGGAGTTATTTTCAGGTGAACTATCAAAAAGGATTGCCATCGGCAGAGGTGTTCGATTTGCTCTATGACGCCGGTAAGTTTTATGCCGCCACGGGCAATGGGTTGTGCGTATTCAACCCAAGTGCTGCCTCGTTGCGCACCGCGGCCATGCCTGTGTACATTGAGCATTTGTCGGTGGGTGAAACCAGCTATGACATTGCACCTAACCTATCGTTGGGGTGGAACCAAAACGACGTCCGCTTCACGTTTTTGAGTTTCAATTTCCGCACAGGCTCCAACACCACTTACAAGTACCGTTTGTTGGGACTTACTGAAAACTGGGTAGAAACCAATTCGCGCACGGTCGATTTTTGGTCGCTGCCCGCAGGCAATTATGTGTTTGAAGTGTGCGCCCTCAACGAAGACGGCGAGTGGGGAGAACCCGCCTCAGCCACATTCGTAATACAACGCCACTTTACAGCCTCGTGGTGGTTTCGCTTGCTCATAGTGTTGTTGTTGGCAGGCTTATTAGCCGGAGGATTCATGGTTTTCTACCGCAGCGAGCGCGACGGGTTATTACAGCGCGCGAAGATGTCGGAGTTACGGCAACAAGCATTGAATGCGAATATGAATCCGCATTTCATTTTCAACTCGCTCAACTCGATACAACTCTTCATTAACAGCAATCAACCCGAGCAAGCGAACGAATTTTTGATAGACTTCTCGCGTTTGATTCGCATGAATTTGGAAAACAACCTAGAGGCTCTCGTTCCCTTAGAGGAAGAGATTGAGCGCTTAAAGCTCTATATGAAGTTGGAGAAGCTGCGCTTTGGTGACAAGCTTACATGCAGTTTGCAGGGTATGGAAGATTTGCAGCAATACGACATATCGATACCGCCCATGTTGTTGCAGCCGTACGTGGAGAATGCAGTGATACATGGCATTTTGCCGAAGGAAGAAGGCGGTCACATAGCCATCTCCTTGCGCGTCATAGGCAAGCATTTCGAGGTTGAGATACGCGACAACGGCATTGGGTTGAAGGCCGCAGCCGCCAGGAGGCGCGAGGGACATGAGAGTTTAGCCTTGAAGATGAACGAAGAGCGCCTTAGTATTTTGAGCGCACTCACTGGCAGCACGTACAGCATTGTCATCATCGACCGCAGCGAGGAGCCCGTGCCGGCCGAGGGCACGCTGGTGAGGTTGTTTTTGCCGATGGAAGCAGTTATTGATAGTGACCAGTGACGAATGGCGAATGGCGAGTGGCGAGTGGCGAGTGATTCGCGAAAATCCAGGGTAGCGACGCACTGCGGTGCGCGCAGCCATATCGGCACATTGAGCACATGTGCACTAACCGATAACAGGAGATTGGAGATCAACTGTGTTCATTATTTTTCGCGTGTGCTGAAAAACGACGACTGAGTTTCAAGTTATTTGTAATTATCAATTCCTCCTTTCCAATACAATGAACCGAATAATCGCACTTGCCTCCCTTATTTTCGCCGCAGGCTGCGCGACAAATCCGCAGCATGAAAACCAATCCCAAACGCCTCCTATGGCCAAGAAAATCCCTTTCGAAATGACCGAACATGGTGATACCCGTGTCGATAACTATTACTGGATGCGGTTGAGCGATGAGCAAAAAAATGCTCCTGACTCCACGCGTGATCAGCAAACGAAAGATGTGCTCGATTACTTGAATGCGGAGAATGCATACACCAAATCGATGCTCGCTCATACCGACGCATTTCAGGCAAAACTCTTCGAAGAAATGAAGGGTCGCATCAAGGAAACGGATCAAAGTGTGCCTGTGAAGGACAACGGATATTGGTACTACACGCGCTACGAAGCGGGCAAAGATTATGCGTTCAACTGTCGTAAGAAAGACAGCATGGAAACAGGAACTGAGGAAATACTAGTAAACGGCCCAGCACTTGCCGCGGGTCACGACTATTGGGCGCTAGGTGGTATTGATGTTAGCGAAGACAACACGATCGTTTCGTATAGCGAAGACATAGTAAGCCGTCGTATTTACACCGCTTCGTTTCGCAATATCCAAACAGGCGAAATGCTCGCCGATAAAATTGAGGGTATCGCGGGCTCCCCGGTATGGGCCAACGACAACAAGACGCTGTTCTATGTAAAGAAGGACCCTACAACACTGCGCGAATTCCAGGTTTGGAAACACATACTGGGCACGCCTCAATCCAGCGACGAGGTGGTGTTTGAAGAGAAGGACGAAGAATTTTCCTGCTTCGTGTACAAAACAAAAAGTAAGAAGTACATGGTGATTGGCTCCAACCAAACACTGAGCAATGAGTACCGTGTGTTGAGCGCCGATGTTCCCTCGGGCGACTTCAAGATCATACAACCGCGCGAGCGCAACCTCGAATACGGCATCGATCACTACGGCGACCGATTCTACATCACCACCAACCTCGACGCGAAGAATTTCCGACTCATGAGCTGTCCGGAAACCGCTACCACCAAGGAAAACTGGCAGGAAGTGATAGCACACCGCGCTGATGTATTGTTTGAAGGCATTGAGATTTTCAAAGACTACCTCGTAGTCAATGAACGTTCAAACGGTCTCACCCAATTGCGTGTAATCCGTTGGGACGACAAATCAGAATACTACGTAGAGTTTCAAGACCCCACCTACGCTGCGGGCGTGGGCGCCAACCCCGAATTCGATACGCAGGTATTGCGCTACGGCTACAGCAGCATGACAACGCCGGCAAGTACTTACGACTTCAACATGGCCAACAAAGACCGCAAGCTTATGAAGCAGCAAGAGATTGTTGGAGGTCACGAACCCAGCCAGTATAGCAGCGAGCGCTTGTACGCAAAAGCCACCGATGGTACGATGGTGCCGATTTCGCTCGTTTATAAGAAGGGAACGCCGCTCGACGGCTCGGCACCTACACTGTTGTATGCCTATGGTTCATACGGCGCAACAATGGATGCCGGATTCTCTTCAGCGCGCTTGTCGTTGCTCAATCGTGGCTTTGTGTATGCCATTGCGCACATACGCGGCGGACAAGAGATGGGCCGCCACTGGTATGAAGACGGAAAACTGTTGAATAAGAAAAACACATTCACCGACTTCATCAACTGCGCTGAACACTTGATTGCAAACAACTACACCAGCAAGGAAAAACTCTTTGCGATGGGCGGCAGTGCCGGCGGATTGTTGATGGGTGCCATCACGAATATGCGCCCCGACCTGTGGCGCGGTATTGTGAGTGCGGTGCCATTTGTGGATGTTATTACCACGATGCTCGATGAAACTATTCCGCTCACAACCTTCGAGTTTGACGAGTGGGGCAATCCGAAAAACAAAGAGTACTACGACTACATGAAGTCGTATTCACCCTACGACAACATCGAGAAGAAAGATTACCCGAACCAACTCGTTACCTCGGGCTACTGGGACAGCCAAGTGCAATACTGGGAGCCCGCGAAGTATGTGGCTAAGCTGCGCGAATACAAAACCGACAACAACCAACTGCTCTTCTGGTGCAACATGGACGCCGGACACGGCGGTAAAAGCGGACGTTTCGAAGCACTGAAAGAAGTAGCTCTCGAGTATGCGTTTATGATGGACTTGGTGGGGATTAAGGAGTAGGGACTAGGGACTGATGTCTGGGTGCTCAGCTTATGGCATACTGCGGTTTCTGTTTTGATGTGTTGTGGGCCCTCGACTACGCTCGATGAACGCTAGCGTTGGCTGAGCGTAGTCGAAGCCCACTAGTACATGAATGTTACACGGTTCCTGAGCGCAGTCGAAGGGCGGTTCCCGAGCGAAGTCGAGGGACTACTTCTTCTTAAAGTGCAACTGCTTTCTCTCCGGCTTAGGTTGCTTTGGCTTTTCAGCTTGTGGCTTCGCTTCTCCCGCAGGCTTCTCTGCAGGCATCGGTCCACGCAAGTGAATGATCAGTCCATTCAAAAAATTGCGCAACAATTGATCACCGCATTCTTTGTACTTAGGATGATCTTCGTTGCGGAAGATGGCGCCGAGTTCAGACTCCGTCATGTCGAAATCAGCAAGCTTCAGAATCTTGACAATCTCTGTATCGCGCAGCTTGAGAGCTACGCGCAGTTTTTTCATGATATCGTTATTCGACATGTGGGCGTGTTTAAGGGTCAGTGTCAGCTTCTTTCCGGGTTTTCGACGCGCTGCTGCGTCGCTGACCGAGCGTGTTAGCTGTAAAAGTTTACGAGTTCAATTTTAACACAGCAAGGAACGCCTCCTGCGGCACTTCAACGCTTCCTACTTGGCGCATGCGCTTCTTACCTTCTTTCTGTTTTTCGAGGAGCTTACGCTTGCGGGAAATGTCACCACCGTAACACTTTGCGGTAACGTCTTTACGAAGTGCACTGATGGTTTCGCGGGCGATAATCTTCGCGCCGATGGCAGCCTGAAGTGCAATTTCGAATTGCTGGCGTGGGATAAGCTCTTTCAGTTTGATGCAAATTCTTTTACCCAAATCAAATGCGTGATCGCGGTGTATCAGCGCTGATAGCGCGTCTACTTGTTCACCGTTCAACAGCACGTCCATCTTCACCAAATCACTTTGCTGGTAACCGATAGGATGGTAGTCAAATGAGGCATACCCTTTAGAAATCGTCTTCAATCGATCGTAGAAGTCGAACACGATTTCTGCTAACGGCATTTCAAACGTGAGCTCTACACGGTCAGAAGTAAGGTAGGTCTGGTTCACAATGACACCGCGCTTTTCGATGCACAACGTCATTACCGCACCTACGAAATCTCCTTTCGTTATGATCTGTGCTTTGATGTATGGCTCCTCAACATAATCCAACTTATTGGAGTCTGGAAGCCCGGAAGGATTGTGAATCTCAATTTTTTCTCCCTTTGAGGTATAGGCGAAGTACGACACGTTCGGTACAGTCGTAATCACGGTCATGTTGAACTCGCGCTCCAAACGCTCCTGGATAATCTCCATGTGAAGCATTCCGAGGAAGCCGCAACGGAAACCGAAGCCAAGTGCTTGTGAGCTCTCGGGTTCGAACACAAGTGATGCGTCGTTCAATTGGAGTTTCTCCATCGAAGCACGCAAGTCTTCGTAATCATCGGTATCAACCGGATAAAGCCCCGCAAATACCATGGGCTTCACTTCTTCAAAACCTTTTACGGCTTCTGTGCAAGGGTTTTCCAAGTGTGTGATGGTGTCGCCCACTTTTACCTCTGTAGCCTTTTTGATTCCTGAGATGATGTATCCAATATCGCCGGCGCGCACTTCATCGCGGGGTTGCAGCGTGAGGCCCATGATGCCCACCTCATCTGCCGCATACACGGTGTCGAGGTTCATGAATTTTACCTTGTCGCCCTTGCGAAGCACGCCGTTTTTCATGCGGTAATAGGCAATGATGCCGCGAAACGAGTTGAATACCGAATCGAAGATCATCGCTTGCAATGGCGCTTTCGGATCGCCTGATGGAGCGGGTATTCTCTCACAAATAGCAGCCAATATATCGTCGACACCCAACCCCGTTTTACCCGACGCATGTATGATTTCATCACGCTCACAACCGATCAATTCCACAATTTGATCCTTCACCAATTCTGGCTCTGCATTGGGTAGGTCGAGCTTATTGAGAATCGGAATAATGTGCAAATCGTGTTCGAGTGCTAAATACAAATTCGAAATTGTTTGCGCTTGAATACCCTGCGTTGAATCGACTATGAGCAATGCTCCTTCACAAGCCGCGATAGAACGCGAAACTTCGTAGGAGAAGTCGACGTGGCCCGGCGTATCGATAAGGTTCAGCACATACTTTTCACCCTTGAAGGTGTAATTCATCTGGATTGCGTGGGCCTTGATGGTAATGCCCTTTTCGCGCTCCAAATCCATGTCGTCGAGCGTTTGTGCAACGAGCTTGCGTTCATCAACGGTTTTGGTAACCTGCAGTAGACGGTCGGCCAACGTGCTCTTGCCGTGGTCGATGTGTGCGATGATGCAAAAATTGCGTGTATTTTTCTGACTCATGGATATATTCAAACGGGCCGTAAAAGTACGCACAGAAACCGCAAAACACCCAAGGGTTAGGGGATTGGCTTTGTTATCTGTATCTGTCTAGGTTCCTGAATCGTACTTTTGACATCCTTATTTTCGATTGAATGAAATATATCTACGCAACACTCCTAGTGTTTTCTGTTCTTCAAGGCTACTCACAGCAGCACGAAACCCTCTTCTGCGGCCAACAGGCCGCAAGGGAGCGGCTGTTTGCCAAACATCCGCATGCACAGGCGGCTTGCGAAGCTGACACCCGCGCACTGGAGCAATTTACACGTGAGCTGGAAGGGCAGCGTGGCGGAAATCAGCTCTACATCATTCCGGTGGTGTTTCATGTCATTCACGAAAACGGAAATGAGAACATCGATCAAGAGCAGGTGTACGACGCTATCAACATCTTGAACCGCGACTTCCGCAAGCAAAACGCGGACACGGCCGATATCGTGGACGCATTCGATGGTATTGCTGCCGACACCTACATTGAGTTTCGTCTAGCAACCATCGACCCCGATGGTAATTGCAGCAGCGGTATCAACCGTGTGGTAAGTCCACTCACCAACGACGGCGGTAACTCAGACATGAAGGCCCTTTCGAACTGGCCACGCAACAGTTACCTCAACGTGTGGGTATGCGCCGATGCGGGCAGCGGCGTAGCGGGATTCACAAACTTGCCGGGCGATGTAAACGGAAACTGGGGAGCATTTGTAGATGGTATCGTGATGCGCAGCGATTATGTAGGTTCTATCGGAACAAGCTCACCCATTCGCTCACGCACGCTTACACACGAAATTGGCCATTGGTTGAACCTGTACCATACCTGGGGACCAACGAACTCGCCTGGTGAAGCAAGTAATTGCGATTTTGATGACAACGTAACAGACACACCCAATACAATCGGTTGGACCAGCTGCAACACAAATGGCGCTTCATGCGGAAGCGCTCAAGATAATGTGCAGAACTACATGGAGTATTCCTACTGCAGCCGCATGTTTACACAAGGGCAGGGTGCACGCATGCGCGCAGCGCTTCAGAGCAATACGGCGCAGCGCAATCAGCTCTGGACGCAAGCCAACCTAGAAGAAACCGGTGTGCTGAATCCACCGTTGTGCGTAGTGTCGTTTACGTCATCGCAATTCACCGTGTGTGCCGGCGACACGCTTTCTTTCTTTGATAATTCCTACCACAACGTATCGTCGTGGACCTGGAACTTCGGCGACGGACAAACGCTGACCGGTGCCAATCCGTTGGTGCATAAAAACCCGGTGCATTCCTACTCAGAGCCGGGTGTTTACAACGTGTCACTTACCGTTAGCAACGGAACACAAAATATCACTGCCACTGAAACTGGATTTGTGCGTGTGCTTACCAGCGCTATGTTGCAATCGCCGTTGGAGGAAGGTTTTGAGGGCGAATGGCCGGGCAACTGGATTACCAATAACATCAACGACGACGAAACATGGGAAGTCACACCCAACGCGTTTTATAGCGGTAGCAAGTCGCTGCGTTTGCGCAACTTCAACATTGATGAAGGAAACACGGATGAGTTTTACACCGCTACCATCGACCTCACCGGGGCAGAGGAAGCTTACATTACCTACAAGTGGTCGTGGGCCAACCGCACCAATGAAACCGACGATCGCTTGCGCATCAGCGCTTCTTCCGACTGCGGACTTACTTGGAGCCAGCGAAAACTGCACAAGGGGTTGACCAACTTACCCACCGCCAACAACACCAACACCTTCTTTGTACCTGCCGGTATCGACGATTGGTCGGAGGAAGAAATTCAGTTGATCAACGCATCGTGGTTCAACGATCGTTTCCGGGTAAAGTTTGAGTTTACCGGCTATGGTGGAAACAACCTCTACCTCGACGACATCAATATCTACGGGCTATTTCCGACCGGCGTTCGCGAGGCTACCCCGCTGTTTTACTACAACGTGTATCCCAACCCATCCGACGAAGGCATGACCCTCGATGTATTTCAGCAGGGAAATGAACGCATGCGCATCGAAATGTTCAACTCACAAGGTCAGCTTGTGGAAGTGCTTTTCGAAGGTGTTCTTTCTTCGGGCAAGCACTTAATGCCAATCCAACATCAAGCAGCGGGTTTGTATACGGTTGTATTGTCGAAAGGTGCGCACACAGCGGTGCAGCGCGTGGTGTTTCGTTAGTCGGATTCCTTTTATTGAATGTGCAGAATTGCGCTGTACACAGTTGTGTTGCCAACGGCACGCATCACATACGAGCCGGATGGATACGATGAGAAATCGACCGAATTGTCACGACTGAACAACGGCATTTCTTGCAGCAGCTTTCCGTTTATTTCATACACCTTGAGTCTGCAGTTTTCGGTAGGAAGCTGAATGTTTACTAGGCCATTTGCCGGATTAGGATACACATTCATTACTCTCGAGTTTTCGCTCACCGGGCTAATCAACACCTCTTCGCTCCATGCGGTGCAGCCTTCGGTGTTGGTCCATTGCACTTGGTAGATGCCGTCGGCCTGAATGGTAAGATTCGGTTGTGTTGCATCCGCTATTGGCTGGTTATTGTAGAGCCACTGACAAGCGAAATCACCCATTGAAACGAGTGTGTCGTTTTGCACAATTACACTGCCGTTGGGTGCTTCTGAGATGAGAATGGACTTTTCCTGACCAACGGTACAAACCGGATTGCTAAACTGACACACCAAGTTGTAGAACCCGGGTTCAAATACCATGTGAAGTTGTGTGTCGGTGCTAAGCAAGCTGTCGCCAAGCAACCACCGATACGATTCTATCCAGGAGTCGTTCGAATTCAATAGCACCGTATCGCCTTCGCAATACAATTCATCACCAATTACCTCTGCAATCCTTGTGCAGTCATAGATGGTGTGATAAACGGTATCGCCGCTTGCCGTGTTATTCATGTCGAACACCACGTGCATGTTGTGATGAAATGTGCTGTCGGGTGTAATTCCTTCCCGTAATCGGGCCTTATACACGGCATATCCGCCCGATTGTGTGGGGTCGATCTCTGTAGGTGCCACTACGAGGTTCGAGAACTCAAGGTCGATGGTACCGTCGTCGTGCAAACACCCAACGATGGCTTCCGATGCATACAGGAGTTCGAACGACGTCAAATCTACTTGCTGTGAGTTGAGGTTTTGGATAATCAACACATCCTCGGCCCATGCAGAAGTGTTGTTTTGAAACTGCACACGAAACGCTAATGTGGACCCATCTTGCACGTAGTGAAAGGCTTCGTCGAATCCTTCCGGGTCTGTTTGCAAACGAGCTGGTTGCTCTTCGCACCGAATTTCTGTCGTGGGGTTGAATGCATTCGAATACACGATGGCGTTGCTTGCGTCTAGCAACTCCAATTGAAGCGAGTATGCCGTGTTTTGTCCGGCCAGCGCACTGCCTGGTCCGGCAATGTGAAATGCGAGCAGACGTGTTTCCCAAGGCTTCAATTCGTCGAATACCCACTGTGCAAACCCCGGGCCTGATGCGGTGGGTGGTGTGCTCAATGAAAGTGGTGCGCCCGGAGTGAATTGCGCATCGCAGGCGAGAGTAAGTGTTCCATGCAATGCTTGGCCACCCGTATTGCGCACATAGACACCGCTCTCTAGCCCTTGCTCACAATGCATGTAGTCGTAATACCCGGCAAGTAGTTCAGCTTCTGCTGAAGCCAGGCCCGTGCTGTGTTGCAATCCGAACAGTGCTTGCGAGCTACCCGGAATGGTGAGCTCAACCAGTGTTGGTGTAGTTGCAAGCCAGTTGTCGGTCGTGTTGATCAACTCATAGTGAACGACACCTGCAGGCAGCGGCACGAGCACCATGCCGGATGCATCGGTATACACCGTTTTTTCCAGCTCGTTGATGCGCACCGGCCAATACTGCATAGGGCGCTCATCCGTGTCGAAACTGCCGTTGCCGTTCGCGTCATGAAATACCGTTATGAACGACATGCCTTGGTTGCAGGTGTAGTCGCAAGTACCATCGTTGTAGGCCGCGTTTTGATTGTAGTTGCAAGCACACGGATCGATGCAACCCGCGCAATTGAACGTGCAACTTCCGTTGTCGGTGGTGGCTGACGGAGTGTAGTTGCATGCGTTGGAGTTGGTGCAACCAACCGATGGCGGAGAGCCCGCATAGAGCTCTTCAATTTCTGACGCATCGAGTGCACGGCTCCACAAGCCTACTTCATCGATGCTTCCGTGGAAAAAGAACAGATCGCCCAAGTCGGTGCCGCCAATGCGCAGATCGTCGGTGTTGGTTGGCGCGCCTGGTGCGCCGGTCCAAGCTTGGGAAGTTTGCCACATTCCGTCTAAATAAAAATGACCACTGTCGGCATCCACCATGAAGGTGAGCATGTGCCACTGACTGTCGAAAAGATCTCCATTATAGTTTATGCCGGTGTCACACTGATCACTCGAAACAACGCCGTTACAGTTGGGTGGAGCGGCGAGCATATAGCCTGGTGAAATGGTTTGTGGTGAAGAAGTGCCGCTTACGGACATCACCCAGCCATTCCATGAGCTGTTGCTGTATTGTTGTATGAGCATGCCCCCATTGTCGTCGTCGGCCAGCAGGCACCACAGCGAAATGCTAAATGGATAAGCGTTGAAGGCGGCGTTAAACGGTACTACTACTTCGCTCGATGAGCCATTAAAGAAATACGCGCCATCATTTTGGCCGGTACGATCGGTTGTGGATACAGTGTTGAATGTTGCACCGGTATTGCCATTGCCCGATGCATCGGCACCGCTGCCATCGAAATTATACCACGCAATTAAGTTGTTGGCAGGGGCATACGATGGCAATTGGGCATGCGCATGAATCCCGATGATAAGGCAACAACCGATGAGTAAGCTATGTATGAACAGTCTAAGCAAGTAGTGCACTTTGAATAGTCGAAAGTAGCACTCTTCCTGAACAGCATTACCGCCCTTCCATAAAGCAATTAAGAGTGTGTTGTGGAAATTAACAAATCGCTGAATGCATTGATTTCATTGAGAGGTAATTCGTAATTTAGCCCCATGTCACGTATCCTCACAGGCATCCAAAGCACAGGCACCCCGCACCTCGGCAACATACTCGGAGCCATCATGCCCGCGATTGAAGAAAGTAAAAAGCCCAACAACGACAGCTTTTTATTTATCGCAAATCTGCACACACTCACTGCAGTGAAAGACGCTGTTGCGATTCGTGAAAACACCTACTCGGTTGCAGCGGCTTGGTTGGCTTGTGGGCTTGATACTGCAAAGACCACCTTCTATCGCCAAAGCGATGTGCCCGAAGTTGCAGAGCTCACCTGGTATCTTCAATGCTTCACGCCTTTTCCGATGCTGGCGAATGCGCATAGCTTCAAAGACAAGAGCGACCGCCTGAGCGATGTGAATGCGGGTTTGTTTACCTACCCCGTGTTGATGGCCGCTGACATTTTGCTCTACGGCGCCGAGGTTGTGCCGGTGGGAAAAGACCAGGTGCAACACCTTGAAATTGCCCGCGACATAGCCGAGGCATTCAACCGACGCATGGGCGAAACACTAGTGGTTCCGCAATCAAAAATCAACGAAGAAACGCAATACGTGCCCGGCACCGACGGCCAGAAGATGAGTAAGAGCTACGGCAACTTCATCGATGTTTTCCTTCCGGAGAAAGAGTTGAAAGATATCATCAACAAGAAAATCGTTACCGACACAACGCCACTCGAAGAGCCGAAAGACGCGGAAGGCAGCGTGGTGTACAAGCTTTTCAAGTTGGTAGCGCCGGCAACAGATGCAGCAACATTGAAGTCGAAACTAGAGGCGGGCGGTTATGGTTGGGGCCACGCGAAGAAGGACCTGCTGGAAGCCATCCTTGGGCGTTTTACCGAAGAGAGAAAAGCATACGATCACTACATGCAAGACAAACAGGAGCTCGATCGTCGTTTGCATGAGGGAGCCGAAAAGGCGCGTATCACCGCCATGAACACGCTTAGCAATGTGAGAGCGGCATTGGGTTATTGATTTCAAGGAGCGCCACCACATTCAATTCGACATGAATAGCAACCACGCCTTTCGCAACGCATTACTGAACAACACAGCATTGGTTGTGCTGCTGTTGCTGCTGAGTTACCCGCTGTTTTATTTTTCGTACAAATACACCCTGCCCGATATGGGGGGCGCCGACTATTTTCATTACCTGCATTTGTATGAAAACTGGGACCTGGAAAGCACCGAAGCGCCTTTCAACATGCGCATACTCGGTTCATACGGCACGTATTTACTCAATCAAACGGGCCTGCACTACAACACCGAAACGGTATTTGCAATAGCTCACCCGGAGTTGTCGCAACAGGTGTTTTTCAACGCGCTTCTTTTCAATTACCTCTGTGTGGTGCTCACTGCACTGGTTATTTATTACACTGCGCGGCGCGCGGGCATAAACAGCGTTCGCTCTTTTATCGGATCCCTCGTGTTTCTCTTGGGTTTTGGCACCTTGTTTTTCTTGCTGAAGCCTGCCAATGATGCGTGCGGTGTATTGCTCATCGCACTCGGGTTCAATTTCTACATCCGAAAGAGCCCGTGGATAAACCTCATTCTGGCGCTGTGCATTTTCCAGCGCGAATATGCGCTTATGGTGTTCGGAATAGTTGCTACCATCGACTACCTGTATGAGCGCCACCGGTATTTTGTGTACACGCTCATAGCGTCGGTTGTTTGTTTTGCGTCTTATTTCGTGTTGCGGAAAACGCTGTTCTACACAACGCTTCATGACGCGCAAACCAGGGCGGATTTCTTTTTACATACCCTTCTTCACCCGGAAGTGGATTGGGTACCTTTTATCAAGCAATTGGCTTTATCGTGCAACCTGCTCATACTCTACGGAGGGGTTTTAGCGTATAAAAAACGGCTTGGGCTCGCCATCCAAAAGCGACATGCATGGATTGTTATAACCCTTTTTGCACATGTCATTTTCATGAGCGTGGCGGCCGGCTTTGGAAACAATACAGGCAGGATATTCTATTTTACATCGCCGATAATTCTCTTCTTCGTCCTTCTTGAGGCGAGTGCTATTGTAGTTAAGAGAGTATAGCTGTTGGATATTCTCGTAACGAAAGTAGACTCACGCCAGCTCAGTAATCTCCACCCACCTTTCGAAAACGATAAGCGGGATTTGCCATGTAAGGTAATGAAGCAGGTGGTTGTTCGGAGAATTCCTCTGTTAGCGATTCGATGAAAGCAGTAAGAGACAGCAGTTCTGTGCTGCTCAAATGCAGGCTGTCTGATGGAAGGGTTTGGTTGGGTACATGAAGACCGCGACCTGCACCTCCACCCAAATTGTAAAATTGCAAGAGCTCATGCAAACTGCTGAAAACGCCGTTATGCATATAAGGTGCTGTTTTTGCCGCATTACGAACAGTCCCTGTTCTAAA
>Ga0114980_10001477_pt1 | contig 16884 bp, 22 predicted proteins | sample S_140806_EF_Meta_FD_87018 | JGI IMG/M metagenome (GOLD analysis project Ga0114980, IMG submission 87018) | Freshwater microbial communities from Lake Simoncouche, Canada to study carbon cycling - S_140806_EF_MetaG | ecosystem: Environmental > Aquatic > Freshwater > Lake | place: Lake...
AACGAACAACTGCTGCTGCAATAGTAAGTCATGCGGCGGATGCAATAGCAACTCGTCTAACTCGCAACATCCGGTTGATCCACGCCTTTTACTTGCTGCATCAAACCTGGATAAATCTGTATCAGAACTGAGTAATAGTGTAACAAAGACATCATCTAAACTATCTCCGCCAGCAAATGATACCGACAATAGTCCTACTTCAAGCCCTACTCCAAGTCCTACTTCAAGCCCTACTCCAAGTCCTACTCCAAGTCCTACTTCAAGCCCTACTCCAAGCCCTACTCCAAGCCCTACTCCAAATACGACTCCTAACGCTGGCACCAACAACACTGGCACCAACAACACTGGCACGAACAACACTACGACAAATAATACCCCGACGAATAATACCCCGACGAATAATACCCCTATGAACAATACCCCTATGAATAATACCCCGATGAACAATGAAGCACAGGCAGGTGGTGGGTTACTCAATACAGCCGTATCTTTGGCGGGCACCACGCCAGGCATTACGGCAGCCACCACGGGCCTTGCATTACCCGACATGTCTACTGCAACTGCGCTCACAGGCGTAATGCAATCATTAACTGAACTGACAGGCAAAGTTACAGCAATGAATGAGAGTGTAGGTCGTGTTAAAGACACAATGGTAGATGCAGAAAAGTCAATGGTTACGTCGGTAGATAAATCACTGAAGGGTGGTCTACCTGCGATTGTTAAAGCTGCGAAAGTAGCAGCTGAAAATGCTGTGAATGGGACGAGCCCTCCTGAAAACATGAGTGGTGAACCAAACAATATGAGTGGTGAACCAAACAATACGAATACAAATAGTGCTGCGCCTATTGGGGGTGGAAGGCAAATAACACCAAAAAAACGAAGTGGCTCTAAGAGTAAACGAACTTCCGTAAAGAATCGTTAATCATCTTGAAACATGCATCCTTGAGACACTTTGTGCTCCAAGCCCAAAAGTTTCCGAAGGAAGAGTCTCCGATGATTCGCATGCATTCCATGCGCTTTAATGGCTTCTCGGTGTTTCAATGTCCCATAGCCCTTGGACCTTCCGATGGAGTATCTTGATTCTAAGAGAGGATCCGCTTCGCACATGGTTTGAACCATCGTATCTCGCCCCTCTTTTGCGAGAATAGAGGCTGCGGCAACGCATAAATAGGTAGTATCGCCCTTTGGCTCAATAATCTGTTCAACACCCTCTCTAGCAGCAATACCCAGTATACCATCAATAAGAAGGCGTCCAAACGGCGCATGAATCCCCTCTAGAGCACGTTCAAATGCAAGACGATTTGTTCTCGTCATTCCGAGGGAATCAATCTCTTGAGCGGTGACCACACCAATAGACCATGCGACAGCATGCTCTTTTATCTTTGCTTCAAGGATTGTGCGAAGTTTGGCTGATACCTGTTTGGAATCTTTGATTTTTCCTGAAATCTCTCGAATCTCTTCTGTCCACACGGACTCTTCTGGCCATATCACTGCGCCAGCGACAAGAGGGCCCCATAAGCACCCTCTTCCGGCTTCATCAATCCCGACTTCAGAGATACTGTCCGATGTATGCCTCGCCTTTAACATTCCTTGTACAACCTCAACTCAACCTAAGGCTTTAATTTTATAGTGCGATACAACTATAGAATGAATAGAAAGGATCTCACAACTCTTGCTATTGGCGCAGGGATCGTCTTGATCGCCTATTTCATGAAGAAGCAGGGATTCGAAGGGTTTCAGTCTCCTGTAATGGGCACTCCAGCGCAACCCATGCCTCCTATGCCTCCAATGGCTCCTGGGCAGCCTCCTATGCCTCCTGGGCAGCCTCCAATGGCTCCTGGCCAACCCATGCCTCCAATGGCTCCTGGCCAACCCATGCCTCCCATGGCTCCTGGTCAGCCTCCAATGCCCCCCATGCCTCCCATGCCCCCCATGCCTCCTGGACAGCCTCCAATGCCCCTTGCTGGCCAGCCTCAGCCTATGGGAATGCAGTCTAATCAGCAACAACTGATAGATATCGCTGCAAAAGTCCAGCGGATTAGTGGAGAACAAAGTGCGATTTCAAGCCAACTCCAGCAAATGACACAGTCTTTTGCGAAAGAGGGCTTTCAAAGCAATCGCAATCCCTATACTGCTGCGTCTCCTGGAGACACCCAGGCCATGGAGTTCCGCCTTGGGAAAAAATCGTTAATCGACAACGTTGTGCGATATTAGTGCGATACATAAAATTTAATATGCGGATGTTTGTATCGTTGAATACAAACGCATGCATACTACTTTCTCACTCCCAAGTACATACTCTTCCCGGATGGATTCTACTCTTCCTCAAGCACAAACCACCCATGCGACGGTAAAGCAGTCAAAGACAGGAAAAACTCCTTCAACTAGCCCCGCCTTAAAGGCCCGCCGCAAGTCATCTTGTGCGAGCATGGCCGAGGCACTGGCCCTGGAGCCTATAGATCTTCTTCCTGAGCCTATGCTTCAAGAGAACAAGGATCGCCTGGTTCTCTTTCCTATCCAGCACCATGATCTGTTCAAGAAGGCCAAGGACCATCTGGCCGTCCAGTGGTTTGCCGAGGAAGTGGATCTGAGCAAGGACATGGCGCACTGGGAGAAGCTGAGCGACAATGAGCGCCACTTTATCAAGCATGTTCTTGGCTTCTTTGCGGGCTCTGATGGTATCGTCATGGAGAATCTGGCCATGCGCTTCACGAGGGAGGTCCAGTGGCCAGAGGCCAAGTACTTTTACTCTGTTCAAAACCAGGCGGAGGCGATTCATGCTGAGACATATTCTCTGCTGATTGACACCTATATCACGGACCCCAAGGAGAAGTATGATATTCTTCATGCGATTGATACGATTCCTGCGGTAAAGGAGAAGGCTGACTGGGCCATGAACTGGATTGATTCTAAGGATGCGGATTTTGCGACGAGGCTTCTCGGCTTTGCTGCCGTGGAGGGCATCTTCTTCAGTGGCGCCTTCTGTGCCATCTTCTGGATCAAGGAGAAGGGTGTGATGCCTGGACTGACGCTCTCAAATGAATTCATTGCACGAGATGAGGGCATTCATACCGATTTCGCCTGTATGCTCTATAAGAAGCTTGTGAACCGTCTGACGAAGCAGAAGGCTCACACGATTCTGAGGGCCGCAGTGAAGATTGAGAAGCGGTTCATTACCAAGGCGCTGCCGTGCGAGCTGATTGGGATGAACGCAAAGCTGATGGGGCAGTATATCAAGTTCGTTGCCGACCGCCTGAGCTTACAGCTGGGCTATCCAAAGATATACAACGTGACAAATCCCTTCGATTTCATGGAACGGATTTCTCTCGAGAACAAGGACAACTTCTTTGAGAAGAAGGTGAGTACCTACGCTAAGGCTTCAGTGGGTAAGAAGGCGGAGGATAAGGCCTTTGTGGTGGGCGGGGAGTTTTAACGGCGATTCTTCCGTGTCCTGCGGCCACCAAGTTTTTTCTTTTGATCACGCACCCATTTAGGGTAGTCAACAAGCTCCATTTGACTTAGTTCCTCAGGGCTAAATGCCCTCGGTCCCCCGTTTGCTCGAAGGGAAGGAAGCAGAGTTCTCCTCTGCCGAAGCTCCGCAGCTTGAAGCGCAGGATATCCGATTAACTCATGATAGGCTGCTCGGCTGTGACCTGGTACACGGAAATAAGGCTCTGCTGCAGCGGCTTCTGCTGCTTCAGCCACATATGCAGCATTTGCGCCTCGCGCATTTGGTTCATCAGGCAGTGCCTCAAGAGCTGCTAGAAACTCTGCTTCTTCCGCAGCATTGCGTGCTGCGTCTAACGCAGCGAGTGCTGCAGGAGCTTGCTGGGAAGCAAGCATTTTCGCCCTTCTGTATGCGCCCTTACTTCCTGCATAGCCGAAGGGGCCACCAGGAAAACTGCGGCGTTCCCGTGCAGTTAATGCTCGCCTTATATTCCTTTTTGCCGTAAGCTGTTCTGCGGCAGCCAAAGCTTGCTCGTGCTGATCAATCAGTTGTTCTTGATCCTCTAAGGCCTCCTTGATTATCTTTGTCTGAGGAATACTTTCAGCCTCCAGTTGCGCCATGAGCACAGCAAGTTCTCCACGTGTAGTTAGACCTCGGATGTGCTCAACTAACTGGGGCCCTGCCATGCGCAACTTTGCCTTTCCCGCAAGACGCCGACTTGACCTAACCGGTGCCGGCTCAAACATATTTGATTGTCCCTTTTTTCCTCTCGGCATTCTAGTCTATCCTCACATTTTCCGCCTAAGCACAGTCCACTTCATCCCGTAGAATGGATATCGTCCTCTACGATCCTTCCCAATATAAGACTATGGTTCAGGCCGTCACGAACCCAACGAAACGCATGAATCTCGTGGAGCGTATCGAGAACATCGAGTATAAGCGCTATATCCGAGGCCAGGCCGAGCAGTACTTCTATTTTATTTCCTATTCCTGGTCCTTTCTCGGCGTTCCTGTCGGCTACGTTGTCTCCCAAGTGGTCTTTGTCATCGGTATCAAGGGCACGCCGGGCGCCACCGCCGCCATTGCTACCACTCTGGGCGCCGCCACCAGCAATATAGTGATTCAGGGTGCCAATACAGCTCTATGGGGCGCCTACAAAACCTTCAACTTCTTCACCACGACTCCTGTGGAGACACCGCAACTGGACCCCTACGATCTCAGTAAGGTTGCCGGAAACACGGTGAATGGAATGTCAGACATTATTGACACCATTATTCCTAATAATATCCGCTACACCACGACGCTCGGGATGATGGTCCTCTGTATCTATCTTCATTATATCATCATTGACTGGATTAATCGGTCCCGATTTGCGGTCAAGCAGAGTATTGGTTAGCCGGCTAAGCTACGTAAAATTGCCCGCAACGCCTAAACAAAACCACAGGCATAGCCAATGTCTCTTCAACGTATTCTGTTCAACGGCGTTCCTGTGTGGAAGTCTCCAGAGGGTAACCTGTATTATTATGAGTCATCGACCCAGCCGCCGATGAACCAACGCATTCTTATTGGGACAGAGGCCACTGGCATCTCTCCTAATGTGAAGGAGACTCTTGAGCCATATGTCAAGACCTATCGAGAGGGTCAAGAGGTTAGGCTACGCGCAACTAAAAAATGAAGGGGCTGGGCCACCCGGATCCCGTATGCCATCCCCTGAACAGATTCTTGATGCAGCGCCGAAAACCACAAAAGAGGTTCGGATAGAGGCAAATGTCGTCGCATATTTCGGGGATCTCTTGATGGCGTGGAAGCGGGCTGTCGCAGCCGCAGCGAAGGCTAAAAATTGATGCGCCCCTCCATTTTTACTGGGAGTACGTATGGAGTTCGACCTTCGCTTTCTTGACCACGTGTCTCGCGACATTCTGCAGACGGCCATTGATGGAGTCAATAAGGCGGCTCTTCATGACCCGGGTGCGTGGACCTTTGTCTCAGATGGTGGGCTTATCCAGGCGAATCGGGAGAGGGGAACAACCAATGCGAATCAGATGAATCCTATCGCCGTAACCATCTTTCATGAGATGGAGAAGGATGGGCATTCAGGCTACAGTGCAGGCTGGACTATATCGGCGGTCACCCAGGTCGCAAAGGATTATGACGTGTGGCGGCAGGTCTATATTAGTACTTGCTTGACCCGCATGAAGGACAGCCTGAATAACTTTATCCATAGCCGCTTCATGGAGAAGTTTCCTGAGGAGGGTGCGCTAGATTGGTTTGATAAGAAACAAAGGGTGCTCCATGACCTGGAGTATTCCTTCCTCGCACAGAATGTGCTCGATGAAGAGGACAGAACTGTCCTACAGTTCCTTCTCAAGATGAAGAGTGTCTCGCATCTTGGGAATGAGGTATTGTTTGACCAGATTGAGGAGCAGCTTCGGGAGCTCTAGTGTAATGACTCGCAATTTGCTTCGCAAATCGCTTAGCGCAGTCCCTGTGCGGTGCGCCCATAGAGTCCCATCAAATACTGCATCCGCTCATAGTCAGATTTAAACAGCAGATTCACGTCATGGCGCACATTGGGTGCACTGGGGAGTCCAGAAATGGAGCTGGCCAGTTCATTCTTTTTTGCTTCATAGATAATATCAGCAGCAGCCTGTGCTGTGACCGACTTAAAGATAAACAGGGTGCTCACTTTTACTTGACAGCTGGTAATGAGCTCGGACATTCTATACTAGCTCAATCTTTTGATACCGGGGTCCAGTTCGACATCGGATAGCGCTGTTGATGAAGAAATCCTCCTCTTATAAAAGAATTCTGCTCATCATTTCCAGAATAGATATAATATCTCTGAGATTTGTCTCCCGCATTCCGTAATGTACTGACACCCCAGTTATACGCCTGGATTCGCTCAAAGGTATTCCAGGCCGTTTGATAGATGATTTTTATCGATTGGGGAACAATGATTCCACTCAGATCAAAGGTCATCGGTGGGGGTGGGCCACTCATTCTAGGTAGTAAGTAGATAGAATGCCTGTCAAGGATGGAGATACCTATACGCTTGTAATCGGTGGAACGAAAACGTTCCAGGTTGAATGCGCAGTATCTCCCGAGGCGCTCAAGAAGGGGCTCTCAGGGCGGAAACGGCTTCCAGAGGGAACAGGAATGCTCTTTCTGTTTCCCGATCTCATGATTCACAGCATGTGGATGCCCGATATGAACTTCCCCTTGGACGTCATATGGCTGGATGAACAGTTTTCAATCGTTCATATCAGCTATGGATTACGGCCCTGTGAGCCGGATCAGACCTGTCCCAGTGTTTCCTCTATCTATTCTACGATGTATGCGATAGAGGTTGTAGCGGGACAGGCGGCGGAGTACGGATTTCGGCTTGGGCAGAGTTTGAAAGTCTTACTTTAGCGTGTAGAGATACAGGAGCTTATTGAGCTCGCTAAGCATCTCATCCCGAACATTGATGAGGTCTGTGTCACTCGGTTTTAACCGCTTGACCAGAGGCCCCTGAAGATAGGCAATACAGGTGGTAATGAATTTAGCTGCAGTCTTGTCCGCCATGTTCTGGATCTTCACCGTGTTCGTGCTGCCAGTAATCTTGGGCCGGCCATACTTTCCCATGTAGACCTCCACGTACGTGTCAATGGAGCCATCAAGCGCCTCAATCACCTCATCGGTAGCCTTATGCCGGGCAAACTGATAGGTCTGCCAGTGATAGACTTTGATTTGCTCTCGCATTGAAAAGAAAAAATTGATGTCGGCGGCGCTCATTCCCTAGTGTACACACAGAAATGTCATCGCAACCCTGTACAAGTTGCCGGGCAGTGCTAGGAAGTCTGACGCTTACTCACACGGTGGAGAACTGTGCCTTGCGTAAGCTGCGTTACTGCGGGGTATGCGCCGTGTACGGGCACAATGAGTACAACTGTCCCGACGCAGAAGGACTGCTAGAGAGGGAGCCGCTCTATCTTGAGCAGCTTATCCCACCCTCTCTTGCGATTGACTACAAGATTCAGTCCAAGACTCTGCTGACCACGAAGCCTCCTATTCGTGTGCCCCAGAAGCCGATCATGGAAATTCCTGAGAATGAGGAGGCGATTCGTGCGGCGTTAGTGGCGGCGGGGGAGAAGCCAATGATTTGCCAGCAGAAGGGTCGGATGGAGAAGAAGGAAATCATCGAGAACAAGAAGCGCCTACAGAAAATCGCTGATATTTATGGGCGCAGGCTGGTGTTTGTGAAGCATGCGTATAGCGAGAAGAAATAGTTGCATAGGGTAGAGATGGCTAGACGAACTCGAAGACGTTCTAGGGCAAAAAAGGCAAGGACACGGCGAAGGAGAATCCATCGTGGAGGCGCTGGAGACGGATTTAATAGCGATGCGACCGTGGTTGTTGCGACGCCAAGTGGGGAAAACACTATAGATGATGTGGGTACTCTTATGCCTAAGCGGAAATTTGATGAACGCTATACTGCTTAAAGTTTTTTTCAGTAACCACATAGGAATGCCGCCGAATACGAAAGGAGGAAAGGGATACAAGAAGAAGAAGAAGGCGTCGGGTCAAGGCAATAGGGAATTCATTCAGATTGTGCCAGAAGTTGGGCAGATGCCTGCGCGAGCAATCCGACTGCTAGGAAACAGGCAGGTACTCTGTTACTGTAATGACGATGTGATTCGCAACTGTCACATTTGTGGGCGGATGAAGGGGAAGCAGTATGTGAATATTGGGGATGTGCTTCTCATTACTTTGCGTGACTGGTCTGCGAATGTGTTAGCGAAACAGATTAAGCTGGGAGATGTCATTGATATTTATAGTCGTGAGCAGTATTCCGATCTTCGAAAGGATCCTAAGGTGAACAGTAGGCTTTTGATGCAGCTTGAACTGGCCAATGGCTATAGTATGGCGTCGCTTGGACAGGATTGTTCTGGGAATACGATTGATTTGCCAGAGGATGATGGGTTCGAATTCGATACCTCGGATGAAGGTGATGAGACCAAAATCGTGGAAGCCCCCCCGGCCCAAGAAAAAGATATACACCTCGACGAGCTATAGTGCGTCTCATAGGAAAGACTAATACGTCATACTTTTTTAGAGTATGTCGTCTTATTCACCAGATTTAACAGGAATGGTTGGCGCAGGCTATGCGCCAGCCGATTTTGGAAATGCTGAAGATTCTGCGCCGAGTGCTGCGATCTTTGATGTGGGCGGCCATGGCCAGCAGAATCCCTATAGTTTGGCTGTAGGAGGGATGTTGAACAAGCAGATTGAAGAGATTCGTGGAAAGGCGCAGGCGGCCATGAATCTGAATACCTCCTGGAAGCGGCGATTCAGAGAATTCATGGCGAAGAAAAACAATGACCTCGTTGATTTTCTCAAGGTCGATGTTCCCTCGCACCCGGTGTTTGGTAAGGGTGAGATTCTTCTTCGCCGCTTTGGAAACCCGCAATGTACAGTGACGCATCCCAGTGTTCGTGATATGATTCTTGATATTTCGGGTGAGACCTGTATCGAGGAAGTGAACACTGCAATGGCGACCCTCAGCGGTTCCGGCCCCTTAAAGGATTTGGCTGCGCATCTTACCATGATTTTTGAACAGTATAAGGATGCTGGTGAGGCGGCGATTGTTGCGCAGAATGCGCTAAAAATAAAGATGGATAAGCTGGACAAGCTTCAAGGGAAGCTCGCAAATCTGTTTGAGATAGACGTGAATAACAAGTATGAGGCGTTGATGGAGGCGAATGAGGCGTATTTGAAACAGGTGTTTGAAGAGGCAAATATCGAGACAGAATACAAGGCCGTTGTGGAGGCGTATAGACGATTTATTACCTTACGAGACATTGTCTTACTGACAAAGGCGCATAGTGCTGCGGAGAATGCGCCCCTGTGTAGCATCTGTGTGGAGGAGAGTGTGTCTCATGCGCTGACCCCATGTGGACACACCTTTTGCCAGAGCTGTATTAGAAAACATACAAGCAACTCGTGCTTTATCTGTAGGGCGAATGTGCGAGATAAGATTCGCCTGTATTTCGGATAGGCTTCCCAAGGGAAGCCTATCCTCAATAACGCACCCGTTGGGTGCTTTATTTCGGGTAAGCCCTGCGACTAAGCCCTGCGACTAAGCAGCAACAAACCGCACCAAGCTGCGGCCCAGAAAGGCCTTACGCACAGCGCTCGCCTCGTCGACACTTAGTTCATAAACGCCTACAGCTTTCTCAATGACTTTTCTAGCTATTTCCGACCAGATTAATTCAATCACATTTATACCAAGGCGAAGACGTTCTTCGTTTACGTTATCCCCGTCCATACCTATCAGCTTCACTAATGAATGTCTAAATTTTACCTATGCTACAAGGTAGAAGGAATGGGCTCAGGACCATCAAGAATGTTACGATTACCAGATGATATAGATCCCCCTAAACGGAGACGTACACGCACAAAACGGAACAGGCTAAATAATAATAACACAAATACGGATCCCAATAATGACAAGAACAATAATAGTAAAAATATTCGAGGCTCCGCTCAAGTCCAGTTAAAACGAATCGTAGATTTAGTCTGCGACAAGGCAAGTGAACATGAAACCATGCATCCAGATGATACGAAAAAGCTCTTGAAGCAGATACGGAGGCTATCCTTTACAAAGAAAGAGACATGAGTACAAACCACCCGGACACCTTAAGTTTCCCCACTATGCCTATGTAATAGGCAGCGGCGAAATGTTTAATCTAGGAACCTTTACTGCAACTGCGACCATTATGGCCGGCATTGGATTTATATCCCAATATACACCTATACTGAACATTATGATTATTCTCTTGAAAGTCTTTGGACTCTCGACATTTCGTGTGCGGAAGGACAGAGACCGGATTAAGGGTATGCTGAAAGTTCTGGACAGCGAGACACGCTCTTCTTCAACGATTTTTGAGTACGGGAAAGCCCGGCCTGGGGGAACCTTTGTTGGCTGGAACTGTTTTGGCTATTATTCAGATACGGGGGGCAGGGATGATGCGGAGGGCGAGATTATGCTCTTTACTACGGAGGCGTATTTCAAGAAGATTTTGGACAAGTCTTCTACTGACTGTAGTAGTGTGACGTTCGAACACACTATCTCGCATAGTCCGAAGGCCAAACAGGAAGTCTCTATTTGGGCACGCCGAGGAAGCTATGAGAGCTTGTACTACAGTCGACTGAAGGTGGACCTCTCTATGATTACTCCTATGGGCGAGCAGGCCTATGTTGTGGAGGATATTATGGAGAAATACAGGGTCAAGGAGCGGCTTATCGTCTTTATTCATGGCGTAACGGGAGCAGGGAAGAGCAGCATCGGACTTCTTCTGGCCAAAGAGCTAAAAGGCCACTACTGTAACAAATTCAACCCTATTGAGCCTGGGGATAACTTTCAGAGTATGCTGCGTGATATTGATATTGAGGAGGACGATGAGAAGCCCCCTCTTATTATTGTGATGGAGGAGGTGGACACGATGATTGAGACGGTTCATCGGGGCGAGGTGCCAACACATAAGAAGGTGACGACGATGATTCGAAATAAATCCTCGTATAACACCTTTTTCGACGATATGATTATCCATACGAAGGTTATTTTCATTCTGACATCGAATAAATCGAAGGATGAGATTGACAAGCTCGATACGTGTTATTTGCGCCAAGGGCGCATTAATGCGTATTATACGATGATGAAGCCCTTGGCAGACTCTTAACAGCAGAAGCAGTACCACGGCTTCTTTAGCATAATCGCAATATGATGTTTATTGGTCCATTCCGTGAACGTATGCTGATTTCCCATACTCTGGTTACATCTGCTACAGATGACAACCAGATTATCCAGCACAGTTGGTCCACCCTTTGACTCGGGCACATTATGGCCGCATTGAAAGTCAAAGACGGATACCCTATTGGCACACCAGGCGGTCATACATTTCCCTTCGAATGCGTGCCCCATATCTCTGAGCCACAGTTGCTCTCGCATCGCTTTGGGTATCTTTGCTTTTGGCGGCATTATATATATCTCTGTGCTCACCTTTAGACGCAATGGGCGACAAAAATTGAACCTGGTCGCAAACCGGTACAGTAACCACCCGGATACCTGGCTGCTCTCTGTATCATTTCAGCTGCTGCGGCTGACTGCGGCTACATGGCTGAGGCTGCGGCGCTTGGCCTCCTCAGCAAGGACCTCTTAACCTATGAACCTCTTTGGGGCATCATTAAGAATGAGCGGGGCCCGAAGGGGCGAACCCGCCTGATGTATGCCGCACGCTATGGGGAGCTGGAGCGGTTCCAGTGGCTGCTGGCCCGTGGCGCTAACCCGCATTTCATAGACAATAATGGCTTCTCGGCGCTCCATCATGCGGCCTTCTACGGCCATACCGAGATTGTACGGATTTTGATTCAGGCGGGCGTCGATGTGAATGGCTATACGATGGAGCCACGAGACAGGGCGCTGAACTATGCGGTAAAGCACCGCTATAAGGAGGTGGTGGAGCTGCTCTGCGCCGCAGGCGCAAAGGCGAATGAATTCACCTCGGGCATTTATGACGCCATTGATGAGCAGTATGCCTTCTGGATGAATCGAGTTAACCCGTCGGTCCAGGACGCAGAAGCAGCCGACCAGCTCTCAGCAGACATTGTGGACATTCTCTACAAGGCGGGGGACAGGTTGGGAGGCAATGAGACGACGGCGGCGTTTATCAAGGTGGTGGCGCGGGGCCAGCTGAACACACTGAAAATGCTGATTGCGTGCCGCTATAATCCAATGATGTTCTATTATGTCCTACAGCACGAGCCCTTTCTACATCTTGCGATAACACACCGTCGTGTAGAGGTTTTGCGCGAACTCTGTAGGATTGGCATGTGGATTAATGGGGTGGACGGCCAGGGGCGCAGCCCTCTTGACATGACTCAGCTGTGGAAGAGGTATATTGGGCCTGGGATCAGCCACGAGACGGAGGCCAAGCTGGATGCGATGCACGACATTCTTGTCGAGCACGGCGCAAAGTACATGTCATATCGGAGCCTGAAACTCTACTGAACCCTATGTAGAATGCGCCCCGCCCTCGCCAACTTTTTACGTAACCCGACCCCTTTTTCTGTCCTCACTAGAAGTGCGCGCCCCCTGCTGGTCGCCCACGTCCAGACCGACGGATCCTTTCGCAACGGCGTTTCTTGTACCGCTGCCCTCCTCAAGACCCCCACGCCAGAAGAGTATACGCTGCTCACGACCCATTTTGGTCATAAAGATTCTCAGCATTCCGAGTGGGCCTCTGTGCTCGATGGCATTCTCTTTTCGGCCAAGAAGGACCAGGGGGCTATCGAACTTGAAAATGATTGCCTGGGCATTATAAAGGGTCTGACTCAGCGCCGGCCACCGGCAGATAAACTGGCGAGCCACCTCTATGGAAAAATCTTCCGCGAGATTCGCCGCATGGACCATGTAGGGGTTAGGTGGATTCCGAGAGAAATGAATCGGGCGGATGAGCTGTTTCGGCGCTAGGAATCAGTCGTGGTGTAGTAACGCCTGGCTGACAACAATATAGGGTTCACTCCCAGGCACGTAGCAGATATTAATCCCCCCAACGAGTGTACAGCCCCTGCTCAGCAGTCTAGTGACCTCTTTTCTCAGGGCATCTAATAACGGTTGGAGCTCAGTCCCGCTGAATGAAGATACACGATAGTCCATGGATTTGGTGGGTGCTGCACGGGGCACAGTGAGTTCAATTTTTTTGACAGTTTCTTTCTGGCTAGATCAGATGTTAATAGTTTCGTGTCACAAACCCATTTAGGTAAGTATGAATGGGGCGGATTACCTGTTGCGTAGTTAGTTGATCTTCAACAATCGTTTTCATACCCCTTGTTAAGGCTACATAATAGAGATTTTTATCCTTTTCTCCATCCATATCTTCCATATCTCCTGCGATACGAATATTATCGTCTTCTAAACCCTTATACGAGTGTATAGTATAAAACTTGTACTGAGCCTCCTCTTTTGAGGTAAGATTGCCATCAATCTCGGCAATGAGCGCTTCAAGCTCTCCTTCACTCAATGATCTGAGGAACATTGGTAAATCATCGGGAAACTCTTCTTCATTTAGACTACCTCCAAACTTTTTCAGCACAGAATGCAAGGTGCGCATTTTTTCTACCTGCTGATGATAGTTAGAAATCCAGACACCATTCATTGTTCGTGCGCTTGTTAATAGGCGTCTCCATGTTCTAAACAAATAGGTGTATTTCTCATCTTTTATTGTCGAAACATCTGATACTATAACTGTTTGGTTTTGGCTCTTCGAAATAATCCAGCAGTTATCAAACTTCTTTCTAATGATTTCACATGCGGGGTCACCAACACGGAATGTAGAGTAAAACTCTATAATAAGACTATTAGTTGGTAGGTGCTCAAATCCATTAATACAACCGCGCCATTTATAAATAGACTGAAGGGGGTCGCCTACAAATATCTTTGGTATGGTAGTATCATTTAATAGCATAGTCAGCATCATAATATCCAAATCCTGTGTCTCATCGATCATAATCATATCATACGTTTTGTCAATGTACCCCTTTAGCCATTTATGGTTCTGAGCAAGCTTGATTAGGCTATCATATGTTATTAACTGGTTAGCAAGGGTTTTATTCCATAGGGAGTTTAACAGGGGTTCTTCCTTATTCTTTGTGGCCATGGTATACTCATTCGGCGTTAAGTAGGTTGGTTGTGCGCAAAATCGTGTATACATGTCAATATAATACTTTCTGAGAGTAAATGGCTTCCCTTTGAAGAAGGGAATAAAGGTATGCAGGGTCTGTGGCCTTAGTTCACTCATAATGGGGTTAGTATTTTTGTTTGACTTATACGCCTCATAGACTATAGAATGAAATGTACGGGGATATAGATTACGTATCGCTTGTTTTCTAATCTTAACACCAATATCATCAATAAGAGACTTATTAAACGCGAGATACAATATCTTCTTTGTAGTGTGTATCTTGGCAAGTTCGAGAAGTGTGGTAGTCTTACCGCTTCCAGCAACGGACTTTATGGCTACAACTTCATTCGGCTGAAACTGATGTCTATTCACATATCTTCTGTGAATACCATCAAGAAGAAACATAGACTTTTTACATCTTGCATAAACAATAGGTACCCTGATTATCTCTTTAGAAACAGCTTGGAAATATGCAAGCCCCTCTTGTGTAAGCATATTTTGTAGACACGTCTCGTCATGTAACTTCTTAAATGAACAGGGCTTACCTATCCAGACATTTCGTGGCCTTCCTTCAATCTCAATGCGATAGCTTTCTCTATCTTCTAGCAGGATCCACTCTTTATGACCAGTATAGAGATACACGCTATTTTTTACAGCCTTAACAGCATTCTCCCAGTTTTGATGAGGTATTTCACACACAATACGATTACCAATCTGCACTCTTCGCATGAACTGGTTCTCTACATTAAATATCCAGTCCAAGTAGGTAGTTGCATCTCTACTTTGAATGGCTTCAACCGATATAGGGGAATTCTGAAACTCAATACCCATCTCATTTGCGCTATCATATGCGTCTACAATGTGCTTGACGGCATCATTCTTTCTAATAACCTCTCTATTTTCTTTATCGATAAGGTCAGACATTTTATTGTGCCAAGTATCATTGTCGCGTATTCTTTCTAAGGTATTGCTTTCGCAGTCAACGTGAGTATCTTTTACTGTGTTTGGGTGATAAAAATGGTCTGTATAGTTTTTATCTGCGTTTCTTGATTGTCTAAAATGAAGTGGCTTATCACAGTTGAAGCAGAGAAATGGGCTCTGTTTATTTATACTGAATTTATATATATCTGTGGTAGTTATGATTTTATCATCTAGCACAGCAATATCTGGCATTCCTATTTACTATAGTGCGCAATGCTTAAGTCAGCTTAAAAAATTGAACGGCCCCACCCCACCCCATCGAGTACCACCATGTGCTCCCTAATCTTTACCCGTGAGTACCTTCAGAATCTTCCCAAGCTGGAGCGCCAGAAGAGTATCAAGGAACTTGCTGATAGCCTCTTCAAGGAAATGGAGGATAATATAACATCTTCTGCTCTACACGGCAAGACTAGCTACCTTCATGACATGACACGCTGGCGACAGGAAAGGGCTGGAATCGGGCGGATTCCAGGCAGCGCGCCTTGGTCATTCAATGTCATGAACGGTTTTGAGCACCGCCCACATCCACTCGACGAGATCACTCACGAGCTCATTGCCGTTCTGAAAGATAAGTTTCCTGGGTGCATCGTCGCTTATCAGGCGGATTGGGTCGAGCAGCAAGGCCCCAAGTATCTGAAGAAATCGGTTCTTGTTGATTGGTCCTAAAAATTGAAGCTCATTTACCCCATATTTTTAGTACTATGCGCCGCCATCACTTTATGAGCTTTCCAGGGCGCTCTAAGGAGGAGGCTATTGAGCAGATATATCACGGCGTTAGCCATGATATCGTTCGGACCTCTGCGCAAGGCCAAACAGCATATCTCTACCAGCCTCATTTGGCTACCCTGCGTGGTCAAACCAAACTAGATATCACCATAGATGACTTGGTCACGGCATTTCGGAATAAATACCCTCATTTCGTGGTGCGGGTAGTCAACAAAGGTATCTTGATTGACTGGTCCTAAAATTTGAACCCAACATGTTTCCAAGCATCAACAACAAATGAGTGCCTGTACTATCTGTGGTGAGCAGCATCGTGTGAACCGTTGCGACGAGCTCTACAGGGAGATGAAGCCCCTCCAGGATCCGCAGCCCACGGGGCCTCGTGGCCAGGACGATGAGGACGATGCGCTCCGCCTAAAAAAGACGAGCCATCCCATTCAGAATGTTCAAGCGTCTGTTCTTAAGTATTGCCGCACTCTTTACCGCTACCCACGCCTGTGAGACCTTCCAGGTCGGAGTAGGCACTGGCTGCGCCTGGATGTGCGAGTACTGCGCATCCAAGGTCGGCCCTGACTTTTTTTTCACCGTCCCCGTCTGCACCTATACCCAGGGCGGCTGTGTGGGTGTTCCGCAGCCTAACACGCTCTATACCTGCTGTGCTACCGGCTACGATGAGTACAACTTCTAAGCCTTACAGGGACAGATGCCAAGTGTAAATCCTGGGATAAAGTGGAAATGGTAGCCGCAAGAATCACAGTGGCGACTGTAGGAGCTCAATGAACACTTAGACCTTGGAAAGAGATCTCCAAGGTTTTGGTACGACTCCTCCTTACCTGGGCATGGCTTCAAGTCACCTTTTGAGACCAGTTGCTGAATGCGAGTTGGGACCTTTGGGGCGACTGGCTTAACAGGCTTAGGAGGCTTAACAGCCTTGACCTTTGGTGCAGCCTTAGCAGCTTCTGCGCCACTGAAGCCACACCTTGCCTTGAACTCATTCAGATTCTCTGTTCC
>Ga0114980_10001479_pt1 | contig 16869 bp, 2 predicted proteins | sample S_140806_EF_Meta_FD_87018 | JGI IMG/M metagenome (GOLD analysis project Ga0114980, IMG submission 87018) | Freshwater microbial communities from Lake Simoncouche, Canada to study carbon cycling - S_140806_EF_MetaG | ecosystem: Environmental > Aquatic > Freshwater > Lake | place: Lake...
AACGTAATGAAAGATTATTTAAAGGTGAGGGATTCCGTTCAGAAGATGATACTCAACTTGGATTAGATCACCTTGATAAATATAGACTTGATAAGACTTATGGATACGGTGATATTCCAGAAACTCCAGACGAAATTACTACTGAAGATATTGAGTTAGAGAATCAACAAGATATACCCGCTGAGTACTGGGCACAAGATGTTATTGGTACACTAGGTGCTGCTGGTGATTTAGCAAGAGTTAAAAAGTATACACCTTGGGCACCTAAGTTAACACCTTATATACCACGTCCTATATTCTATGATCCTACTAGAGAATTAGCAGCTAATGCAGAACAAGCACAGATTGCTACAGATGCCGCAGAATCATTTGGTTCTCCTCAGATGTTAAACGCAAGAACAAGTGCTATTCAAGGTCAAGGTGCAAAATCAGCAGCTGATGTGTTGAGTAGATATAATAATCTAAATGTCGGTACAGCAAATCAATTTGAGTTAACTAAAGGTAACTTGTTAAATCAAGTTGGTATGGCAAACGCTCAAACAGCAAAAGAACTATATGACGCAACAACTGTAGCTAATCAACAATATGATAATGCTAAAGCACAAGCTAGACAACAATTACGTCAGTCATATATCAATGCTATTACTAATAGAGCAATGGCTCAATCATTAAATTCTGCATATGGAGATCACTATATAACAGATCCTTCTTCTGGTGGATTTACAACATTTACAGGTGGTGATCAATTAACAGGAGGATACGATCAAGAAGCAGCAATTAAACGCTATCGTAATTTGAAGAAAGAATTCCCAGAGTCAAAAGACGATGTCTTATGGGAAATGGCTAACTACTCAGATCCATCTACAAGAAAGAATAAGAATGCGCAATCGTATATGCAGATGTTATCTGCAATGATGCCACAAGGATCTTATCCAAATGAATACATGCAAGAAGAATAAAAATTAATTATTTTTACAGAAAAAATGGCAACATACTTACCTGGAGTAACAGACTATATACCACAGATACAACCGTTTAAACCGGACTTTAACTTTTATGCTAATGTACTTCAAACAAAAGAAGCACAGTATAAAGCTGGTTATCAAAGACTTAGCGGTATATACGGATCATTATTGAACTCCGAAATGCTTCGTCAGGATAATAATATGCGTCGTGAACAATTCTTCTATGATATAGAAAATAATGTTAAGAAGATTGCAGGTTTAGATTTGTCTAAGAATCAAAATGTTGTTGCTGCTCAAAAGATATTCGAACCTTTGATTGATGATGACTATATCCAAATGGATATGGCGTTTACAAAACGTTATAGAAATGAATTATCTAAAGCAGAAGGTTATAAGAATTGTACCGATCCTAAGAAATGCGGAGGTGCTAAATGGTGGAATGGTGGAGTACAAGCATTACATTATCAAGCAGAAGACTTTACAAAAGCTTCTATTCAAGAAACATTAAATACACGTATGCCATCATATACACCTTATGTAGATGTATATGCTAAAGCAATGGAGTTTGCAAAAGAGATGAATCTTGATACAAAGCAATATGTATTTGATGGGAACTTTAGATATTTAGAGAAGAACGGTCCTAAGATGATTCCTGGACTTACTGATATGTTTACAAACTATATTTCTAGTGATCCGTTAGCATTAGAAATGTATAGAACACAAGCTTATTTAGATCGTAAGAATACTATAGCTGAGACCGCTGAGCAATTCGGATCTGAAGAAGGAGCTGAAGCAAATTACTTAGATACTAAGATTGCTGAAATAAACGAAACGCAGAGAAAGATTAAAGAGGAAGCTGAAAAGAACAATGATCGTTTAAGAATGCGTGGTGCTGTTGCTGAAAAATCTATAGCTGAGACACCTATTGATGAAGACTTAGATGCCGCTTATTTAGACATGCTAAACTCTGGTGAGTTTGAATCAGAACAAATAAATGGTATTAAGAACTTTGCAACAGAAACATTATCACAAACAGAAAACATTGAAGCGCTTGATTTAGAATCTAAGCGTAGACGAGTAGACTTTGCAAGAGCAAATCAATTGTTATATGGCGATATGCAAAATGCTGCTACAGATTATGCAATGAATACATATGAACAATCTGATCTTAAGTATGATGAAATATATTTAGAAAACTATAAACACAAACTTAGATTAGCAGAGATTGATTATCAAGAAACGAAGAAAAAGAAAGAAGACGAAGAAGATACAGAAGATCTTTTATCACAAGAAGGTATCGCAATGCAGGATCCAACCAAAGGTGGTGCTGCTAAAATAGATGCATTAGATCTTTCTAACAAAGCAGTATCTAGTAATAATCAAGCTTATACTCAAAGTGTTAAGGAAACTGCTGATTACTTTGCTACATACTTACAAGGTGTTATTAATAATCCTGCAAGTACAGAAGCTCAAAAGAAACTAGCAAAAGATCAGTTAAAGATATTTGGTACTGCAACAAAAGTACCAGCACCAGCTAAACAAGAAGTAGAAAATTCAGGAGGATGGGAGTCATGGGTATCAACTGCAGTATCTATGTTTTCACCAGCAGCTGGAAATGTTGTTAGAGCTTATTTAGGTGGAGGTGATGATGAAACAACTTACACGGTTAATGGATTAATGACAGAAGGTGGTAAACTTGTAGACTTTAATAATAATCTTACAATTACTGATCCAAATAATCCTTACAATAGAGAGAACCTCTATAAACAATTAAAGTCGTATTACTCAACATATGCTGAAGGTTTAGCTAGAAACAACGAAAGTTTCTTTACCGATATGGGTCAGCTTCTTTCTAAGGTTGAAAGAGCTAAAGGAGCTTCTGACGCAGGTACTAATAAGTTAAGAAAAGATAACTTAGCAATAGCACCTGTATTAGGACAAGAAGTTCGCGGTGGTGACTTATATATTAATGAAGATGGATCGCTTGCATCTAGAGATGAATTCAGAAATAAATTTATAAATAGATATAGACCTGGTGCTATTGAAAGAGAAGAAGGTATAGGATACGAAGCTGCTGGTCTAACAGGTATTGCAGGAATGACTGGTACTGGTGCTGCTATGGGATCAACGTTTGGACCAATCGGAACTGTTATTGGTGGTGCAGGTGGTCTTGTAGTAGGACTTGGTACAGCAGCAATGTCTGGTTTTATGAAAGAAGATATAGATGATCTTTATGAAGACTCTGTTGAGAAGTTTAAAGAAATCTATAATGGTGATAAAGTAAAAGATCTAGGTGTAGGTTTTAGAACTATTGATGGTGGTGTATCTGGAATTGGTGCAGGAAATACATTGTTTACATTTGATCCTGCTATAAAGTCAGGATTAAAAACTAATATGTTGGATCTTGCAAGAAAGGATATCTTACCATCATCTGTAGACCAAGCACCAAAAGGAGCACAGTTTGTATTTGGATCCATTACAGATTTTACAGAAGGTGACATTCCTGATCATAACGATCTTGCTAAAGATGTAGTTGTAAACTTATTAAATCATACATTAGGTAGTAAATGGAAATCATCTAATGATAAACGACCCATTACTAATGTAATTAGAACAGGTATTGTAGGAAGTGATCCTAATAAAGTAGGTGTTACTTTCTCTTTAGATGAAGATTTTATATCTATGTATGCAGGTAGTTCAACAGTTCCTGGTTTAACTGGTGCTTTGGCAGGTGATAAACCCAAGACAGTATCTGTTGTATTTGATAGAGATAAAGTAGAGTCTCAGTTCTTTAAAGATATTGTTCAAACAGAATTAGAATTCCTTTATAACACAAACGGTTCTTTACCAATTAATGCTTTTGAAAATGTAAGCGGATCAGCAACAATTGTAAGAAGTGCTAACGGAACTCCAGTTCTTAATGCATCATTAAAGTATGTTGATGAAAAGACAGGTAGACTCCAATCAGTAGATATGGATCCTATTGTTTATAATAAGACCGCAGACATTAATACAATCTATGAAGAGTATTATAACTTGTTTTATCAACAAGCAGCAATGAATTACAAACTTAAAAGAAACGCTTCAAAAAATACTCAATAATGGAAGATGTTAATATTGCTAAGGATTTTGATCCAAAACCCATAAGTGCAGATCCTTCATTACTAACTCCAAATGCTTTACAAGGTGATCAAACACCTGCTAAAGAATCCATGAGTAATAGAGATCTAGCGATTGCTTCTATAAATAAAGCAGCGATAAGAACTAATATTCCGGATGATAATTATTTCCAGAAACCTTTTTCTTTTAATGCTGGTATAGATGGATATAATTTTGAAAGATACTATGAGCATCCTAAGTTTAAACAATTAGGATTTTCTCCATTCCGCGATAACGAGACTTACTATAATCAGAAGTCTAGTTTAATGGATGATACAAGACGTGCTCTTCCGCAGATGTTTAAAATGGCAGGATTAGCGGTCTCTGATATCTATGGTAACTGGAGTAACTTTGCAAGTGCAGAACCATCTACTGAATCATCAGAAGCAATGCGTAAAGCAATGGCGATCGGTAGTTCTAGTAGAGATACCTTTGGTGCAAAAGCTGTTAACTTTGGTTTGAATATGGGTTATACCGTAGGTATAGCAACTAGCATCTTAGCGGAAGAATTTGCATTAGCTGCAGCAGAAGCATATACTGTTGGAGGAGCAACACCTTTAGTTGCTGCAAAAACAGGTTTGAATGCTATGAAACTAACAGCAGCATTTAAAAGATTAGCAAATACATTTGATGCTGCAAAAGATATTTATAAAGCAAAACAAGCATGGGATGTATCAAAAGGTGTAGGAGCTTTCTCTAGAGCAGTGTTACCTTTTCAAAGTACTGCGGATCTATTTAGAGATGCTGGAAAAGCAGCACAAGGTTGGGATGCACTATCAGATTATGCTAAAGGTTATAAAACATTTGGTGCTTTCTATAGAGACTTACGTGAATTGAATCTTGTTACTTCTGAAGCTAAATTAGAAGGTGGTGGAGTTCAGGTTCAAACAGCACAAAAATTATTAGGTGAGTTTAGAGATCTTAAAGGAAGAGATCCTAATGAAGCAGAGTATAAAGATATATATGCACAAGCACGTAAAGCAGGATTCACTGCGAGTTACGCAAACATGGCAGGTATCTATGCTAGTAATAAAGTAGTACTTAATAGATTACTTAAAGGTGTTCCTGGTATTGCAGCTGCTGAACATAGAGCAGCTAGAGCAATCAAGTCATCTATAATTAAGAATTCTAATTGGAAAGCATTAGGTAAAGATCCATTCAGTATTGTTAAAGGTAGTCGTTACTTAAATAAAGAGTGGTTAAAACAAAGTATTACTAACTCACCAAAGTCTGGATTAAGATTCTTGACTGCTAACCTTATGGAAGGTGCTCAAGAAGTATATCAAGAAGGTGTTGCAGAAGCTGTAACTGATTACTATGTAAATACATTTAATCAACCTACACAAGCACACCGTGCTATAATGAAACATGCAATCGAGCATGGTTTAAAATCACAATTGTCTGGTCAAGGATTAGAAGTATTCTTGTCTGGTTTCTTGATGGCAGCACCTATGCAAGCTGCTGGTGGAGCATTAAAGTGGGGATATGATTATAAGAATCTATACCAACTTAAAAAACAAGAAAGTAAATTTAACGCGGATCCTGCAAATGCAGGTAAAGCAAATCCTTATACAGAAGCAATTCAAAGAGAAAAGGATTGGGATAACCAAGTTGTTACTGCATTAAACGAGCTTACTAAAAATAGTCCTGAGTTTCTTTCTGCAGTTGAAAGAAACGTAAATAGTCAAAAGGATCTAGCAGAAGTTTTTGAAGAAGCTGCTCTAAATGATGACAAGCATGCAGCTATTAATTCTAAAGATGATGCATTGTTTGAGCATGTTTCAACTCTTATTGAAAGTGGAACAACTGATCTATTTAAAGATCAACTTAAAGATTTACGTGGTCTAGATGATACAGAATTAGCTGCAGCATTTAATGTAAAACCAGGTGAAGGTCAAGCTATAAGAAATAGAATTGATAAGTCTCTAAAGAGAATTGAGGAAATTGAGGAGCAGACTGAGAAGGCAAAGAACATTGTTAATCCTTACGACATTCTAAAAAATCCTCTTGAGTATTTAGGATTTAAAGAAGCTGTAAAGTTGATGGTATATAACCAATTCTCATTTAATAGAATTGGATCTCGTATGGTATCTATTGAACAGGATCTTGTTAAGAAACTTGGTCTTGGTAAAATAGACTATACTGATATTGCTCCTTTGTTTAGTAAAGGAAAATCATCTCAGGGTGGTTTAGATACTCCTACTCGTTCTATGGGTATGGATTATGAAATCGAACTCTTAGATGAGCAAATTAAGATTTATAAAGAAGGTACTTCTGAGCAAAAAGAATTAGCAAAAACTCTAGAAGAAAAGAAGAGTACACTGTCTTCTTTGAATATAGCTGTACAAAATCTTGTACAATCTTTGAATCTAGTGGGTAAAGCTAATCTTACTCCTGAGCAGACTAAAGAGTTTGCAGATAGATTAGAAGAAGCACAATCTTTGTTGAGAAAAGCTTTCGGTAATCATATCAAGAGTTTGAATAAAGCTTCAGGACAACCTACACTAGAAGAGAATATTGACGAAGCATTCAGTTCCTATTTGGATTACTGGAAGTTATCACACGATAAGACTTATGTAGCTAATGCTATTAATCAGTTATATAATCCTCAAGTATTTAAAAACAATGCTGATAGATTAACTGAAGCACTTAGAGCAGCTGATGCTATTAGAGCAAGTAAAGCAAAAGAGACTGTAATAGAATATAGAGCACGATACGCAAAGAATAGTTTCTTAAACGATCTTCTAGAGAAGTTTAATGTATATGTAGACTTTGATGAAGCAGATGCATACACGGATAATGAAAAAGTTCCTAGTGTATTCTATGATGCTGATACAGGAAAAGAAATTAGTCCTTTCTCTGATCCAGTAAAATATAATGGGATCTTAGAGTTGATTGATTTTTATGATGATCAGCATTTTAAGATTACCGGAAAACGTTTGTTTAAACCAAACAGACAAGATACAGGTGTACGTGTAGCTGGTAAAACTAAAGATACAGATAGAATTGTTGGACAACTCGTTGGAGAATTTGATCCAGAGGATAAGCGTACTTATGATGAGATAGCTGAACAATTCGGATTTGATAAGAAAGCTGAATCATCTAGCGTTAATGCAGAGACTGTACTTAAAGCTATTATCAATAGTAAGTTTAGTTCACAGGTACAAAAAGAGTTAGCTAGAAAGCTACTTACACTTGTTGATCCTACAACACTAATTACATTTAGAAAGAATCTATATGTACATAGTGCTTATACACCTACATCCGGAATCTTAGTAGATGCTCGTTTTAGCTCATCGGATTTTGACAACATGGTAGGAATACCTATGGAGTATTCTGTATTAAATGCTATTGGTCAAAAAGTAGTTTCTGATGCATTATCATCTGATCAAGCGTTTAGTGATAAGATGGATGAGTTACTTGAACTTGCTAAAGCTGGTATAAGTGAAAAAGATAGACCTTATTATGGTTACGCTCTTAATAACAAATTAAATTTTGTTATGGAGGTTTTGAATAATCCTGACTTCCAGGAACTTTTGAATTCTATTAACTATGCTGGTGAACTAACTAAGCAAACTGATGAAGCTAAAACTTTATGGGGTTCTTTCTTAGACAGTCTAAAGAATCTTTTAAATGGTTTGTTGAATATACTTGATCCTACACTTCTTAATGAAGCGGTCAATGTTATTACCAATAAACTATCTTCTACAAGCATTCCTCCGGTTAAAGAAGAAACTCCTCCACAAGCTCCAACAGGACCTACTCAGAATATTGACTATACAGATCCGGTATTGATTAAGAAACTTCGTGATAAGTATGAAGCTGTCTTATCTAATACAGATCCACAGGATAGAGTAGGTATGTCTTTTGAGTCATGGTTGACTACAGAGGATGCTATTAATATCGCTATTGCACACTCTATCAAAAAGAAAGTTGGTGAAGAAGGTGCTGGTAGTAACATGACTAGAGAAGCAATCGTTAGAAAACTTACAAGTATAGGTTATACTATACAAGAGTTAAACGATATGTCTGATACAGAGATCAATGATATTCTAAATAACTTTGATCAAAGAGTAGCACAGTTTGTACCAAATCTTCAGAACGAAGACTGGGGAGATGTAGATGTAGCAATTAAGAAAGCTTTTGATGATGTTAAAGCTGAAAATGTAAAGCTTAGTCCTGACAACACTGTTTACCAACAAGAAGTAGTTATTGAGGGTGAGCCTGTAACTAGAGAATTCCAACGTGTATCTGACGTTGTTAAAAAGAAATCTAAATCTAAACCTGACGAGAAGTCTACACAACGTGGTAATATAGTTGATAGATTATTTAAGTCTTTCTTACAAGGTAAGTTACAAAGCATTGAGGAGTTTGAGAAGGAATATAAGGTTATCCAGAAAGATAATCCTTTAATTACTTTTGATAATAAAGCGCTTAAAGAATTATTTGATACAGCTCGAACAACTCAAAAGAGACTTAATGCTGCTGGTCTAAAAGTCATTCCTGATTTTCCTATAATCTTTGGTAGATTAGGAAATATACCTACAGCAGGTGAGATGGATATCTTAGCTTACAATAAGAAAGGAGATGTCTTTATCATTGATATTAAAACTGTAGGTGATGCTAACCGTAGATTCTCATATGAGATCAATCAAGAATTTAAAAAGATTCTTGGAGATAGATACTATGACTTTATTACTGTACTAAGTAAGAATAGAAATTTTATGCGAGCTTCTTTAGAGGAGTTTGCAGAAATAGATGCGGACTTAAGCGTTGCATTGACTCAGAAGCTCTTAGACATTACGGATAGATACGAAAGAGAAAGTAACTTCCTTCAGCAAGGAAAAGACTTCAAGACTTACCTGGGTTACCAAGATGATGACTTGAAACAGCAACTTGCTTATAAAGAACTACTTAGACAACGCACAGGTCTTCAAGTTTTTTCATTGAGTATCTTACCTATAACCGTAACAACAGCTCCCGGTAACACCAGTGTTGTAGGTGGAGCACGGTTGATTGGTGATAAGATCTTAGGAGCTGATGGAAAATTAATCGATAATCCTAAAGGATCTTTACTACTAAGTATTGATAACAGTAGAACTATCTATGATTTAAATATTCCAGAGATTGAGCAAACAATAGATTCGTATCCAGAGAATCCTATTAAGAAGGAGGTGGCACCGATGCAACCTGCTCCTGTAGTAAAGACTGAAGAAGAAGTTATTATTGAAGAAGAGGAAAACGATCAGGAAGAACTTAAAAACGAAAAAACTGGTAAGAAACCAAAAGATCCTAAAGCAAACGAAAAAGCAGCAGTAAAGAGGAAACTAAAGGATATACGAGCAGCGATAAATAAGATAGAAACAAAAGACGAGTTATCGAAATTTAAATTACTTTTGACAACAGCTCAAGAGTTGGGTATCTTGGATGAAATTAAAAACAAACAAGGTGTTACTCCTGAGGTGTTTAAAGCTCTGATGGACCAAAAGATTAAACAAGTGGATAACCAAATAACAATAGCACAACTTACTGAACCTGAAGGAATTGTAACTTTCACATTTATGAATAAGAAAGGAGAACAAAGAACAGGTTTAGTTATGGGTGTAGTTGATGGTACCAAATTGGAAATTAGAGATATTACTGATGAATTAGAGACATCTCCAAGCGATTGGAGCTTTGCTGGTTCAGGAAAAAGTATTATCTTATCAGAGAGGGATGTTAATAAACAAGTTATTGCTATGAATATCGAATCTAAGATAGAGAAACCTGATGCTAGAACTAAGACAGAATCTAACAACGCACAGGCAACCGCAGCTGAAGATTTTGAAGCAAGCAAGGAAGAGTTAAAAAAACTTGATTTAAACAACCCAAATGCTGCAGATGATGCAGCTAGTGATTTATTTGATAAATGTGATCTTTAATGAATAGTATTATATGTAATCCTTCTAAGGAATGGAAATTCTCCAAAGAAGATGGGTATAAAGTAGATAAGTTTGTTGTAGCTAGACTATCGCAGAGTTTGAAGTCTGGTCAACCATTTAATCTACTAGCGTTTATAAATAGCATCTATGATGAAACGCTAAAGAACACTAATGATCCTGATAAGTCATTGACTATTGCACGTCAGGTCACAAGTTCTATTGACTTAGCTAAACAAGTATTTCCGGAATTAAGGAAAGAGATGTTAGGTAAGGTGGATCCTATACAGTTTGAAACACTTGCTATCAACTTTAAAGAGTCTTTAGACAGTGTTGCTAACGCACTTAATGATTATAGAAAGTCTATTACACCTGACATTGCTTCTAAGTTAGAGTCAGCTACAACTAGTGTATCTATTCAACCCATGGAGATGGGTCTTTTCTTTCAGCAGCATGTTCCTTCTTCTGCGTTGACCACATCCGGAAACGAGATAGGTTATGATCCAGAAGATGTTACTCGTGATCTTAAATGGTACTATGATTTTCTAAAGCATCTTGGTGAGAATAATATATTTGCTAACGAAGACGGTACTATTACCTATCAAGGTAAGCAGCTACAAATAAGATTGGTATACGGAACTTCCGAGAATATACCGGTCTCAATGCTCTACTCTTATGAAAGAGAGAACGCTAGTGCAATAAGTAGAGTAAAGAATCAATTGTTTGTTGTATTTACTGATGCAAATGGTAATAACGTATTCTTTAATGAGTCATATAATTTAACTGATGCTTCTCAAGGAAAGCTTATTTATTTTCCATTAAGAACCTTACCTAAGTATACTGTAGAGAATGGTGTACGTAAGTTTGATCTTAGCACAGTAGAAGGAACAAAGATTCAGACTATTGCAAGTATTGCAAAGCGTCTCGGTGTTACAGAAGATGTCGTTCGTCAAAGATATATCGATCAGTACAACGAGCTTGCTGCTGTTGTTGAGTATCTTAAAAAGGATAAATCTAGAAAAGCTCCGTTGAATCTAACAAGAATCAGTAGAGGTTTTATATTTAGATCTAAAAGAGAGAACAACACACCCTTATCTGAGATTACAAATGCTCAAGAATTTAATCCTATAGTTGTTACTAGTAAGGATGCTAAAGGTGAGATCTTACGTGGATTCAGACCAGCTGGTGTAGAAGAGATTGTTCCTTTTGTAATGAATGATTTCCCATTAGATCTTGCAGAAAAGACAGCCGATCTATTGCTTGAGACATTAAAAGATCAGAGCGGTAGAGATATTACTATTATTGATAAAGGTAAGATCATCAGTAGATATATTAAACTACGTAGTGAGTTCGATATTGATTTTAAGTCTGAGAAGATAACCCTATACGGAAGACCATTGTCTTCAGATAAAGCTACAGCACGTAAAGAATTAATTGCATTCTTTACTAGAGCTGTTAAAGGTAAATCTACAACTGATAATTTAGAAATAGAGTTTAAGAACAAGCTTTGGTTTTCTGAGAAATATAAAGGTGTTTCCTTTATAGATTTTATGATAAGAAAGAACGCAGAAGGTCCTTCTATTCTTTATACACAAGAGAGTGATTATATTGATTGGGTTAAAAGAAATGCGTATGTTCCTGCAAAAGTAATACGTGGTGAGATTCGAGAAGAAAATGGTTACATGGAGTTTGATATTTCTCAAGAAACTAAAATAGAGTCAACACGTGACAGTATTGATAAAGCTTTACAAGAGGAGAGAGATCGTTATAAGAAGTCGCAAGAGTCTGTAACTGAAGCTGAGGTTGTAGAGAATACAGAAACAACAATTGATCCTGTATCTGATTATGATGATTTATTAGATGAGCTTAATAGAACACAACCCGGAATAGAGACACCCGTATCTAAACAAGATATAATAGATGGAAAGAACTGGTATGATAACCAAGTAGTAACTTACAGAAATGAGAAAGGTGAGCTTGTTCAAGCTAAACTTTCTGATTTAATTGGTTACAACGAAGCATTCAATATCGCAAATGCTGATGGTAAGGTTCGCGCTACATGGAATAGAAATGGTATTACACTATTTAAAGGATCCGACTATACAGATTTGTATCACGAAGCATGGCATGGTTTTACACAATGGTTCTTAAATGCAGATCAGAAATTAGAATTGTATAACGATTTAAAGTCTAGAGAAGAAAAAATAAAATTCTACAAAGACGGTCGTTGGCAAACTATGAATAGTAAAAACTTAGACTTTACTAAGATAGAACATGTGATCTATGCAGAAGAAGATCTAGCTGAGAAGTTTAGAAACTATATGCTAGGTAAATACAATCCTAAGTCTGTTAAACAAAAAAGCATATTTAAAAAGGTACTTGAATTTATCAAGAGCTTCTTTGGATTGTCTACAGATGCGACTAAACTAGATTTTAGTCAAAGTCCTATTGAAGTTATGTTTGATAAACTTCGTGTAGGTAATTTATCCGACTATACTTTCTCGGAAAAGAATTTAAATGCTCAGATTAATAAACTTAATCAGGGTATTACAGCACTACCAGATAGTCCTAGCAATTTAAAGAATTTGAATATAACAGATTCTTTAATGTTAGTTGATGGTGTTACAGATATAATGTCTCAGATTGTAGACAGCATAAATAAACGCACTGGTAGTATTAAAGCTACAGCAGCATTGTTCCAACAACCTGCGTTTAGAGAAAGAGTACTCAATGATGTACGTGCTGAGTTTATAAAAAGAAGAGATGCATTACAAGCAGAGTTAAACGAGACTCAGGATAATGTTCGTAAACAAAGAATTGAAAATATACTACCGTCATTAGACTTTGCTATCAATGAGTTTGGTAACCCCTCTAATCCTAAAGCAGGTGGTCTATTAAAGTACTATAATGATAGAACCGGATTCTTTGATATTAGTTCTAAATCAAAATCTATTGATGAGGATACACCGGTTAATGGTGACTCTACTCAAGAACTTGCAGAACCACAAGATAGAGAAGGTCTAGCTGCAGGAAGTGGTAATGAGTTTTCTGCGATTGACAGAATGGATGATAGCGTAAGATTCCTTCTTATTACTTTATTCAAACGTGTTCAACCATCAGAAGCATCTCCTGAAGGATTTGAATTAAACAAATTAGGATTCAGAACTACACTAACTGCTGAAGAAGCTGCTGGTGTAATCTTCCCAATTGTTTCAGATTCATTGACAAGAGAAGAGATGTATGATAAACTTGTAAAAGCACAAGCGTCTAGATCTACATCTAGTAGTAAATATAGATTCCAATTCTTAGGACAACTACTTGCTAAGTTAGGCAACCCTGAGAACATTGAGACATTTACAGAGAACTCAATGTGGGCATCTTTCTTCCACAGTTTTAGATATGATAAACTAAATGGTTTACAGATTAATATAACCAATGTTGTTAATGATGTACCCACTGGAGAATATTATATTGATGATTATACCGGGGAGGAAGTTGTTGAGACAGAAAGAAAACAATCTGTAAGAATTACAACAGGTACGTCTGATTCTGCAGATAAAGAAGTAGGACGTAGACTTAAAAGAAAATTTGAATTAGGTAAGGTTACATCTCCGTTTATTAAGAGAAATCAGAACAACGAGATGGAATTAGATGTTGCAGCAGTGCTCTCTAAGTATCCTACACCAGCTGCAGCAAAAGCAGATTCTATTGCGTTCTTGAAAGATCTTGGAATAGAACTTACTGATACAAAGGAAACAAGACGTATACTAGAGCAAGGGTTTGCAAATATTATTACTAATGTCTTTACCACTATTAAAGAAAGAGTAGACAATAGAGATAGTGTTGTTAAGTCTATTGACGGTAAATCACCTAGTGGTTTATTCTATGGTAGAGCTCGTTTATGGAATGAGATTCTACAATTAGAAAGTAAGTACGGAGGTACTATTGCTTCTTACATGATCCGTAATGCAAATAATGATTTGCAATCTGAGATGTTTAATCCGAGCGCGGCTGGTGTAATTATCAATCTTCTAAATAAAGCTACACACTATGATGCTCTTATCAGTGATCCTAGAACAAGTCACTTCTCAATTGAAAGAAATCCTTTCATTAAAGCTAGTCGATTGTTTAAGGAAATGTTTGGTGAGCATGGTTATAAACAAAAGCGTAAAGCTGCGTCAGGAGAGAACATTGGTTTGAAGTTCTCAACTCTTTTAGGAACACAGGCGTTGCAAGAAGTTAATGATGCATTACCTGTATTGCTAAGAGGTGTTAAGTCAGCTGAGTCTGATGAGCAGACTGCTATGCTACGTGACTTCTTCTTTATGACCTTACTTGGTACTACAGAAGCTTTCCGTCACGCAGATAAGACTAGTGCTTTTGTTGTGGGTCTTGATAATGGTGACTTATATCATTATGTAGAACCCAAAGCGTTTTTGTCAGATGCTGGTAAGATGAATAGAAACAGACAGTTATTGTCTTATCTTGCTGCTGAGATTGAGCGTATTAGAAAAGTAACTAAGAAGAATGCGTCTGGGGAGAATGCTTCTGACATTATTCTATGGGGTAAGAAAACAACCGGTTACAAGACATATGAAACAGAGGGTGCTAAGTTTGCAATCTTCGATGACATCCTTACTGATAGAGTTAAGGAGAAGTTGTTGAGCATTGATGAGATGCAGGACTATGAAAGCGTAAGAAATTACTTAGGTCAACACCCAGAATTAACTGCGGTTATACAAAATCAGTTTAATGATTACTTTGATAAACTTTCTCGTACTGATTACAATATCATAAAAAGTTTTGGTGTAATTAAAGCTGATGGATTTTTCAATACAATTAAAGATCGTTTCCCAGAACTAGGTAAACAAAGTAACGAGAAGATATTATCAGCAGCTAGTGAAGCATTTACTACAAACATGTTTTTGCACAGACTAGAGATGTCCGTATTATTCTATGGAGATCCTGCTACATTTAATCATGACAAGGATGAGCACATGAAGCGTATTCCTACGTTCTTTGCTACTGGTAGAATTCCTATTACAGATGATGTAATGGAAAGATTACTTACTAATGATAGGTTTAGAGGAAAGTATGCTGAGTCTGAGTGGTTTAGATCGTCAGGACTAGCTGTTTCTGGAGGAAGTGTTGAAGGTAAAATATTAAGTACAGCTGTTGTACAAGATCCTATTGATAAATCAGATTACTTAGATCAGATGCTTAAAGTTGCTGCAGAACAAGGTGTTCCTGAGCGTGACTACAAAGCATACAAGTCTATGGAAAGTGCTGATGGTGAAGCATGGGTATCATTTGATGCATATCGTGCATTGGAGATACGATTGAATAACTGGTCAGATTACAAACAGAACTTATACGAGAAGATTCTTAGAAATGAAAAGGTAGATGCTAGTGAAACTCTAACAGCATTTTTTCCAATTAAGAAGTTTCAATACGCTGGTCCACTAGCATTAGAGAATCTTGCAACAAATGCAATTCACAAGTACTCGGTTATTCCGTTGATTCCAACATTGATTAAAGGAACTCGTCTTGAGTCACTCCATAATAAGATGGTGTCACAAGGTATAGCGTATACTGTAATGCATTCAGGTTCTAAAAATACTTCTATCGGAACTGATGGATCTATTGATACATTCTATACAGATAACTACGAACCATTATGGACGGCAGACGATTATAAGTTTACCAAGAACAGAATCTTTGTTGATTACTTGAAAGAGCAGTTGGTTACAAAGGATTACTTTAAAGAAGAAATCAAGTTCCCAACTCAGATGCGTAAATTGATTACTGCTGGTTTGGATAGTTATGGTGTTCCTATAGATTATAAGTCTGAGAAAACAGGAGAAGCAAGAAAACAAGAATGGGATAACCTTTCAGAGACAGAGAAAAATAATCTATCACTTAACCACAGATTAAAAGAAGCATATGTATCATCTATGAAAAAGATGATTGATATTGCTGAAACTAAATTAAGATTAGATTTGGGATATAAAGATCCTAATTCTGTTGATGATGGACAACCTATAGTAGATTTAGAAAAGCTTATTAATTATATTAAGAGTAGTTTAACTGCACAAGATCTTGATGAACAATCAGTTGACTTCTTACAACTCACATCTAGTGGCGCTCTTAAATATCCAGGTGATTTATCAAGCAATCCTACTAAGATAGCAAAGGTTATTACAGCACTAGTTAATAAAAGAATCATTGATCAGATTGTTCCCGGTGAACAATACATCCAAGCATCTGGTGTAGGATTTGAGAAGTTCTCTAAACCAACCGAAAAGGATCTTGTAAAATATGGATCTAACGGACTACCATTCTACTATTGGGAAGAAGGTATGGAGAATGTATCCGCAATGAAAATCAAGATTGCTTTACATGGAAACTTTAAACACCTGTTGAAATTAAAACACAATGACGACAATGTCATTGGTACAATAGAGCGTTTGAATGAGATGGTTAGAGATGAGGAGTGGTTGAATAAAGGAGAGCATCGTAAGATGATTACTCTAGTAGGTGCTCGTATCCCAACTCAAGGTCCAAACTCTATGGAGTTTATGGAGGTGTTTGAGTTCTTACCAGAAGAAGCTGGTAATATCATGGTCTTCCCATTAGAAATTGTAGCTAAGTCAGGTGGTGACTTTGACATCGATAAGATGATTACAATGGTACCGTCTATTCAAGTCATCAACAACGAGGTGATGATTAGAAAATCAAAAGCTACAACTAAGACATTAGATCAGATTCAGACAGCTCTTGATGGAGCATATGAAACTAGAAAGAAGATTAATGCTAAGTATAGAGAT
>Ga0114980_10001480_pt1 | contig 16867 bp, 12 predicted proteins | sample S_140806_EF_Meta_FD_87018 | JGI IMG/M metagenome (GOLD analysis project Ga0114980, IMG submission 87018) | Freshwater microbial communities from Lake Simoncouche, Canada to study carbon cycling - S_140806_EF_MetaG | ecosystem: Environmental > Aquatic > Freshwater > Lake | place: Lake...
TGATGCTAGGTTGATTGATGTTGTATTTGTACTTGTTCCATTTGCATTAATTGTTAACGGAGAAGTATTAATATCCATCAAGTAAACATAATAGTCGCTTCCTCCAGCATAATCAATATTTCTTACTCTTGCAGTACCTATTTTTGTATTTGAGTATGCAGAACCACTTAAAGTATTAATACTTGCGCTCGGAACAACGTGAAGATCTAACTCTGTTGTTTTTTCTACGTCAATGAAACCATTAGCACCACCAGAATAAACATTGCTAGCTACAATATAATTACCATAATCTAAAGAAAATGCATAATTATTTGAAGTATTTTTTGTGACGGCTTTTGGATTAGTTATAGAAACAGTTCCAATAGTCTCAAATTCAAATCCTTTAACATATGCCTTTCCTGGTTCAATATTGACTTTAAAAGTGTTTGCCACAGATTGATTTTCAGAAACCGTTACTCTGAACGGTTTAACAGTATAATCACCAGATTCGTCATAAGTTCTTCTTGCTAATGTTTTTTCCAATTCAGAATAAATTGGATATTGAACTTGTTTTGTAACAATTCCATTCTCAACTCTTAGTAGCTCAAAAAATTTGCTATCGTCTGTTGACGATAGAGTTCTTTTTGCTAATTCTAAAGTAAACTGGTATCTTGTTGCACCAGGAGCCTGATAATTGAACGAATCTTGAGCGGGATCTAGTAAAGAAGCATCGTCTGTATCATCAACTATTCCATCAACAATTTGCAACCCAACTCTATAAGTTGGAGAGCTGCTATAAGCATCTAAAACTATTGTCTGTGGTGCAACATATACAAAATAACCATCAACAAAGAAAACTCCCTCATTAATACTAACGATAGAACCATTAGCAGAAGAAGATGTTGCAGTTGTTAAAGCTCTGGTTGATGTATTTGAAACTAATACAACTTGTGTATCGTCAAATGCATTGCCTGTTAAGTACTTAACAAGAATAGTAGGATTTATTTGAGTTTGATCTATTGCAACAACAGTAGCTCTTGTTTCTGGCTTTGTTGTGTCTATTGTTGGGTCATTTTTTACTAATTTTCCAGAAAAAGTATTCAAATCAATGTCATTGCTATTATATTGTGATTGCAATTTAATTGATTTGACGCCAGTATCAAGAGTTAAGTGACCTCCTTGTACTGGAGATCCGTCTTGGAAAATATGACTACTGAACTGTTTAATCTGATTTTGTAAAATACTTTGTAACTGTGTGAGTTCCCTGGCTTGAACTGCATATCCTGGGCGAAATAGGATACGCATATAATTTTGTTCTCTTGGACCCCCAGTTGATTCAAAATCGTCATAATATGGGTCTACATCAAAATTAAAACTAGTATTTGCCATGTATTTTTACCTAAAACTTTAGAACCAATTTAATCTGTTCATATTGATTTGAATCTCTTGTTACAGTATCAACATTTTCAACGTATAGTATATCACCAGATCGTTTTATTCCAGGCGATGACTGGATACTTAGTCCAGTTCCGACCCCATTGACTGAAGATGCAGAGTTTTGTTTAGTCTGAAAGCTACTGTTAATGGTATTTGAAAACGTCCCCTTAACATTATTTAGTATGAAATATACAGGATAAACTCCATTGTAACCAACAATATCTCCTGTAAACCCAGAATCTTGAATAAACAAGTGACCAACAGCTGCTGATGCAGAACCATATGAAGTTGCCACATTAGTCGTCAGTCCAACTGCAGTGGCAGTTATATAATTTCCATTTGAATACTGTGGATTTCTTATTACAGATATTTGTCTAAATGTGACGTTTCCTGCTGTCGATGATAGTGGAAGGGTATTTGATTCTGTTGAAGAGAATTCAACGGCTAAACCAAGAAATTTTGCTCCTAGATCCTTAGCTGGATCTAATCCAAATCCACCTGTTGGACTTATTAATGCGGTCAAATTAGCGCCAGTTCCACCTGTTGCAGTTATTGTTGCATATGTATATCCAGAACCCGAGTTAGCTGTCAGTGTCTGTACAATAGTTGTAGAGTCAATAGCTGCAGAAGATTGCACATTGGCAAAGAAAGAGGCATTTGTTCCATCGCCAGAAACTGACAAGATATCTGCCGAAGAACTTGGTGTATTTGAGTTATAACCGCTACCGCCATCTAGAATTCTAATGTTTTCAATTGCACCATCTATTGCACTTGCAGATACAAGCGTATCTGTTATTACTGGAATCCATCTGACGCCATCATTATCTGTATAATAGAATTTTTCTTTGAGACCAGAAGGTATTGTAAATAGATATCTCCAAACATATCCATCTGAGTTATCCTGAATAAGTTTACCAATACTAAAATTTTCTGGTCTTAAAATAGGTTCAATAGAAGATTCCGAATTTCCGTTATTGAATAAACAAATAAAAACTTGGTCATATGAATTTCTCACATAAAAGTTTTTAACATATCTAGGATATACTGAGGTTACTTTTGAAAATTCGCTATTTGAATATGATGCTGAAATTGAAGTGTTAATTAATGCATTGGTATTATTTCCAATATAAACAATTTCTCTTCTAATTTTTGTTTCATTGGAAGATAACCCAGAAAATTCAATTATATCACCAACTACTAACTCATTTGTAAAAAAGGTTGAAGATAAATTTCCTGTAATATTATTGCTTCCAGAAACATAATCAATGCTTCCAGTTAGCAACGAAGTGCTATCATGAGAATACATTTCCTGATCACTGTCGAATTGACTATAGACAGTATTAGCAACCCAAAAATTGTCTGGAATAACTAAATTTACATCAGATGATGTTATTTTTTTTATAGAAATTAAATTACGAAATACAGTATTTAAATTTTCAACTGAATCTGTTACTTCTGGTTTCGTCCATTCAGAAACCTTTCCTAAACCAATATAGGTGTTTCCTGAAGAGTTCGTGATAGCATCTTCGTATGCTCTAGCAAGAAGCACACTGTTTAAAGTAGTAGCTTTTGAATAAACATGCATTATTTTTCTCTCACAACCTTAATTTTAGCGTTTAATAGATGCGGATCGATACAATAACCCAAATTTGTATTACTAATAGGAACCGTACTATCAAGTTGAATCAAATTATTTGTAACTGTTATTACCTTTCTGACATAAACATGATTATCATTTCCTGTAACGTCATAATCTGCCTTATCAAATATTCTTATTCTGTCGTTTGCAATAATCTTACTCTCAACATTTTCTGATATTGTTACATATGTAGAATTATTGGTGCTTAGATATCCGTATCCGAAAATTATAATTGGCTGAGATATATTTAGTATCGTAGAAGATGGGGTATTGAGCACAGTTCTTACAATCCTTCTATCTGGGTTGTCATAATTAATTATAATTGTATCGTTTGATGTTATTCCTGCAGTTGATGTATTTACTCTAAGTGTTATGAAGTTAGTTGTTCCGTTTGCAATCAACTTAGATGTATTTGCAGAACTCAAATTCAAGTTAGCATTAGCTCCAGCAACATAATAATTCGGGAAAAACTCAGGTCCAGAATTAATTGCTGCAGTATTACTCAACACTGAAATTGCATTTGTATAGGATATTATATTTCTTTGATCAAATACATCTGACAATCTATTATGTGCAATTAGTTCAGATCCTATAGGATGTACTATATTGAATAGTGTCTGTTTATATTCTTTAAGCTGCTTAGAAGATTCAAGAACATATGAGAAATTATGGTACTTATTTTTATCTTGAAGTTTCTTATCAGCACTCAAGAAGCCATCTGTATTTAAATAATATCCTGGATATGAAACTGTTCCGTCTACAAATATCAAATTAGCCTTGGCATATCCGTTACCATATATTTTCCTTCCAAGACTTGGATTTAAGTGTTGATTTGTTTCTGTTATTACCAATGCTGAAGAAGTGTTAAGAACTCCAGTATAATTAAACAATCTTATTGTTGCATTGCTGAAACCGACTTGATTTATTTCAGAAACATATCCAATATCAACATTAGCAAAGAATGTAGCATTTGCAATATCTGTACCTTGATAAACTGTTAACTCACTATCAGCTAAGAATGTGAACGAAAGATTATTGACATACACATCCATAACTTTTAGAGATACATTTGGTTTTGAAACGTATCCAAATCCATAATTGCTCATAGCAATCGATCTGATTTCTCCAATCTCATCAACTGTTAATGCTGCAATTGCACCATCATTAAATCCATATGCTTTTAATTGTGCACCAAATCCAGAAGTTGTCTGGACTGTTACAGTTGGCATTGTGGTATATCCATAACCTCTAGATGTTAAATTTATAGAAGTAATTGCACCAGATGGAGAGACATTGATATATCCAGTTGCAGGACCATTTAAACCATTGAACAATAAAACTTCGCCATTAGCATAACCACTACCAGCTGTTATTATTTCTATATTTGCAATATAACCAAGAGAACTAATTTCGACGTTAGTTGTTCCATTGATTTGATATACTGTATCAAATCTTAATGTTGGTGGCGCTGTATATCCTTGACCTTCTGCTTTCAATACTAGAGATTGAATTGGATAAAAATCAATTCCAGTATAACTAAAGCAAGAGAACAATGTAGAATTTATATTTGACAATGCATTATTTGGAAATGCTGGAGAGAACGGATTTTGATTAAGTAGGACAGAAGCGTATGGCTGTATAGTATCTGTTGGCAAAAATAATGTTATATTTGCTGCTGTATCAACTGTTCCAACTTCAACTAAAGCACCAGAACCAGTTGTGTCTGATGGGTCATTTACTACTGTTACTAATGTATTTGGATGATTTCTATATCCATAACCACCTTTAATTAGAGTTAAAGATTTAACAACACCCTTTGTCGTATCAGAAACTTCAGCTTTAGCAAATTTAAATCCAGCTCCAGATTTCTCGCCGTTTTCTGCAGTAAATCCGCCATAAATTACAGCAGGATCGCCGACTTTATATTTTTGACCCCTGTTATTAGGATTAACTATAACAGCATCAACAAATCCCAATATTCTTTCTGTGAAGATGCTATCATTTCCATTTTCATCTTGGTATTCAATTTCAATCAATTCATTATTAACAAATTCTCCTTCTATATTTGATAGAAAGATCTCTGAATATTTTGATTTTGTATACTCGTCGACTCTTGTAAAAACTTTCTCAACAACAGCTTTTGCTCTTGATACTTCACCAACTACTTGCCTTCTTTCAAGCAGTTTAAGTGGCACTGATTTTTCTTCTTTAAACGCAAAAGATATTGTTGCAATATTAGCTGATGCAGCAGATGTAAATTTACTAGCGACATTCCCAGAATAATATTTTTTAGTATATTGTAGAGAATATCTGTTATCGCCAAAATATGTATTTGCTAATGTGGTATTATTCGCACTATCTGTAAATAGTGGATTACCGAGTTCTTCCTTACCGAAAGACAAAATATAACAAGGAGTATTTTCGCCATCAATATTCAGAATAGTTTGTGTAGATGTTGAGGAATATGCGTAAATTGCATTTGAAGAAATAAATCCATTTTTTTGTAAATCACCAATTTCAAATGCTTCTATACCATCAAATTGAACCTTTACATAACTCTGATCTGTTCCTAATTGAAGAATAGATTCAATTGTGAATGGTGTTAATTTATTTTTAAATGTTATTATCTTGCTATTTTCAATATCAATTGATTGATTATAAAATGCCTCAACGATTTGAAAACAAACATTTGATGCACCATAACCAGAAAAATTATCACTGACTAACTTACTATTCGTAATTGATATAAATTGAGATCCAGCAGCATCAGAAACAATACTTGATTCATTATTTGCTATATAATCTGTTAATCTTGTTTTTAGTGTCGCTGGACTAATAGCACTGTTAACCCATATTTTATATGAAGTAAACGCTATTATTGTTGAATTTTTTCTTATATTATTACTGAATTCAACTGCTGTTGAATATGTATTTCCAGAGTAATATTCAGTTGGAGAAGATCTTGGCGCAAAATAATTTTTTGTAGATGATGCAGATTGAATTAAAAATGGTGTATCACTAACCTTTAAAGCAACTGGAAGTTGCCACTTACCGTCAGATGCGCGTAATATATTATCTCTTGGATATGATATGATCGCTTCTTTATTGAAGAGTACTCTGAATAGCCATTCAATTGAATTTTCTGTTCCTTTTTTCTGATAGAATTCTTTTGCACCTTTTAGAATTTTTACTAATTCTAGTTCTGTTCTTTCTGGGAAATAAGGAAGTAGTTCATTTTTAAAATAGGTTAGAAATGATTCTTCTATCTCATCAATATCACGATACTTCTCAGAGTTCATAATATGATAGACTGTATTTCCCTCAGTACTATCTTCTAACCAAGTATAATATAATTCTATGAATCTTCTGAAGGAAGGGGCACTTTCCTGATATTTTGCGTTTATAAAATCTGGAAGCTGAGATTCAATTAATCCAGATATTGTTTTTTCTGTATAAGCCATAGTTAATTACTAATCGCGCTTACGTTGACAATAATTGAATTAGGATCTGACGTATCAACTGCAATAATTTTATTTTTTGTAGTAGAAAAAACTGCATTTTTTGGATTAGCTTTTATTACCATTGTTCCATATGCATCTGATATCAGATTAGGATTAAATGAATATAGTACGATATACCCATCATTATAATAAATCGTCCCAGCTTCTTCATTAATAATTCTTTTAATTTTATTGCTATCAAAATAGTAAATTCTAAGATTACCAGTTTTTGCTTGTAATGTTGGAGAAAGTATTGCCCCAGTTCCATTTCCACCTGTTACAGTTATAGAAGCAGAAGTATAATCGACACCTGGTTTGATAACATTTACTCTCGTTATTTTCCCATTAACAATTACTGGTTCAAGTTCTGCACCGTTTCCATCTCCATCTACAGTTAGTGTTGGTGTTTCTGTATAATCAGAACCAGAATTGGTAATTATTACGTCAGTGATTCCTGTATATGACTGTGGTACTTCTTCTATAAATGCATCTCTCAGGACTCCAGTAGAGTCATAATATTTAAATCCAGTCGCGCCAACAACTTTTCTTGTTGCAGTTCCTTGGCTTAATGGAATTCCAAAATCAATTCTATAGTCTTTTGACTTATTAAGAGTTGGTCTAAATCTCTTTTCTAGAGTCAAAATTATCTCATTATTATCAATTGCAGGATCAGAATTATCTATCTCGCGCATTAGTTTAGAGTTTTTAAATGTTATATCAAACGAGTTTAAATTTGTACTTGCGTAATTAACTACAGCTTCTCTAACCGCAGATTTAATTTGACCTTCTGTCTTTGTTGTTTTAGTTGGATCATAAATTACATTAACTTCTAGATTTAAATAATTGTAATCTGGTGCAACATATTCTGGTTTTACTATTACTATGCTGTATGGTTTAATTACTTTATTTGCAACATAATCAATTTCTGCTGCGGTAACTTGATAATTGCTTATTGGTCTTACTGAGAAGAATACCTTACCATAAACTGGTGGGTCGTTATCTTCTCCACCCCAAACTGTAACAGCACTAAAATATGGGTATTTTCTGTTGATTAAACTTATGTAATCATTTTTTGTTACAGCTCTATTTTGAGAGATAAAAGATTTAGGTGCGGCAAGTTTGATTTTATCAATTGATTCTTCTTCGGCACCAGAAGCTGATTCAGATACGGTTGTTGTTGTTGACGTATATCCAGCGATTTCATCTACTAATTTGAATGAGGTTATTCCGTTTGGCGGAGAACCAGAACTGACAAGGTATGAAACGATAACTATGTTACCGCCGACTAATCCCTTACCGATAATATCATTACCAAAGTATATCTGATACTTGCCATTTCTATTTTCTTCTATGTAAAATACAGTACTGTCTGATTCAACTTCTGTCGCATCTTCAGCTCTAATAAATGTTGTTTTATTAGAATTTTGTGCTGAAGTCTGAACTTGGACTAATAGTGTGGAAGTATCAATTCCTATATCTGGTAGTTCAAATAACTGTTTTGTGTTTGTTTGTGGATCATATGCAAAGGTGTATCCTTGTGGCTGACCTTCTTTTATTTCTAAATCATTAATTTCAAATACACCAGTAGAATTTTGGGAAACTACCTTCTGTTCAGGGTTCACAAAAATATAATTTTTACCATCTTTTTCAGAAGCAATAAATCTGCTAAATCTAGATAAAGTTAGAGTGCTTATCCCAGCAGTTGTACCAGAAAAGGCGACATTTACGGTTGCCTTAGATGCCACTCTAGACCTTGGAGTGTAACCTAATAATTTAGCATGTGAAACAACAGATGCTCTGGTGAGGGCAGTGTCAATAAACATTTCATTAGCAACCATATTCATATAGTATCCCATATAATGGGTATTATATGCCAAAACATCAAGAAGAACAGACATACCAGAACCTTCAAAGTTATAGTCAGAGAACTCGCTCTGGCTTTTCAAAAAAGCTTTTAAGTTAGACTTAATTGTACTAAAATCTAACTCTGTTACCTTCAGCTTTGAGTCTGTATCTGCCATTTTACCTGATTCTCTCTAAAAACAATCTTATTGTTATTGGTTCTGGGTTATTTGCATAATAGAATGTAATAAAAACTTTATAGCCATTTTTTTCTGAGAAAGCTTCGACGGAAACATCTTCCAACTTAACTCTTGGTTCAAAATTAATAACTGTTTGTTTAATTACATCTTGCATAAGAATAGTAGAAGTCGAGTCTATTGGCTCGAATAACATTCTTTTTAAATCGCATCCAATATCAGGCTGGAATAACCTCTCATAGTTAGAGGTATTGAATAGATTCATTAGAGATGCAGCCACTGCTGATATATCTTTTTTCTTTAGAATATCACCTGTAACGGGATGTTTACCAAAATCAAGGTCTAAATCGGAATATGTTCTTGTTATTAATGCCATTTATTTAACCGAATAAAGACTTTCCATTCGAACTTAGAATTTTATCTAATAATCCCTTAGTATTTACGTTGCTATATCCAAGATTAATATTAGTCAGCGTCGACATAGATTCAATCTTTTTACTTACGTCATAAAAAGTTTGTACGTCTGACTGAACGCTATTGTTTAAGGTATTACTGGTATTATTTATACTATTTGTAAGATCGGTTATATAAGCCTGTTTAAATGCGCTGGTTTGGGAGGTAAAGTCTGATGTTTGCATATATGCAAACGATTCGTTTATTTTCCTCTTGAGTAGATAAATTTCATCCTGTTTACCCAAACTTGACGTTAGTTTTGCAGCATAATCTGTTTTATCATCTGGCATTAAAGAAGCCATTGAGGTTGTAGATTCTAGAATTTTCTCCAAATCAATTGTTTTATCTGCGGATGTAACAGGGTTGTCAAATAAAGTAGCATATATCACCAAATCTGTATTTGCAAGGGTAGTATTGGCTGAAAGATATACATTATTAGAGTCTATATTTGCAGTAAAATCAACAAATGGATCTATTGTATAAATTAAATCAGTTACTCTTGTATAAACTAATTTATTATCATGTATAAGATATACGTCTGATAACTGATGTTCGACGTTCGATGATGCTTGTATTGTTATTTTTGCTGATCTGTACTCTGATTTGCTGAACTGTGCGATCACGTTTGGTCCGTTATTTAATCCAAAATAGAAAAGATCAGCTTGAACAGGCATAATTTATCTACCACCAGGAGTTTGTGGGTTTGTTAATGGTTTACTTAAATCGCTATCAGAGGCTACTGTTACCCCTGAAATTCTATCTGTATGCTCTTTAAATTTCTGCAGTTCAGAAAAGCATCCGCCAATTCCGTCTCCACCGCCCATTGCTTTTTTTAACTCACCATAGACTGTTGATAAAGTAGGATCTGTAGCTATTGCATTTAATACTGAATCAAGTTCTTGAAAATTATTTTTTGTATAATTCTCAATAGTTCCTTTAATATCGTCTACAAGACCACCTATTGGATTTTCGGTAATTGCTGATAAGGTTCCGACAGCTGAAGAAATTTCGTTTGCAGCAGAAGTTAATGAAGATAAAACCTTCCCACCAACTTGTGTTACAATTGTTGTTCCCATAACCGTTGTGGTTGGAATTGGAGCTAGAGGTGATCCACCTATTAGGCTCAAACAAATTTTCTTTACTACTGATTTTGTTACTGACATTATTCTAACTCTATTTGTTCTAGTGAATATAGTGTCTCATAGTCAACGTAGATATCAGTATCTGCTGGTAGAGATTCTGATAGTCTTGAGCTAAGATCTGGTATCTGTTTATCAGTTGAAGATAAGTTAAAGGTACTATTGAGTTGATGCATTCTATAATTTAATTCATTAAGTGGTTCTGCAATATTATCAATTTTATCGTGTATTTCGTTGTTTAATTCTACAACTCTGTCATTTAAGTCAATCAATGGGTCATATATCTTCTCAAGTTTTGTTGAGAATTTATCAAGTTCTCCGAGTGCATTAGTAATAAAATTTGTTTTCGGGAATATTTCTTTACCTATTAATTTCTCAACAGGCTGTAATTTATTAGATATCTGATTGTATAGTTTATCTGCATCTTTCATTATATCTGTGACCTTACTTATAAATTCAGTTACTGGTGCTAATTCCTTTGATACTGTTTCTTGGATTTTACCAATAGCACCAGTTACTGTATCCGTAGCTGAATCTATTTTGTCTTTAATCGTTTCAATAGCATCTCCAACTTTAGAAACAGTAGCCTTTAGTGTGGATGAAAGTTCACTTTCAGTTCCTATCTTTTTAGATGTTACGGATACTTCTTCCAACCCAAGTTCTACAGATTCTGGTTCAGTGGCAGATCCTTCTTGTATCATTACAGCTGCAGCGGGTATAGAAACATCTCCTCCTGCAAGAGTTGTACTTCCACCAGATAGGCTGAGTACTCCTTCTGTTCCAACTTTAACAGAACTACCTGCTTTGATGTTTGTTGTATTTTCTGACTCTACACTGATTTTACCACCTTTCACATTTACTTTACCAGAGGAGGTTCCAGCAGAAGCATTTAAATTTATTTCTGCGGCTTCCAATGTAAATTTACCTGTAACTTTCATGTTACAATCGCCCTCAATAGTTATGGCGCATCTACCACCAACATACACATTGTTTTTTCCCATTATAACAGTATAGTTATCTTTTATTACTTTTTCAATTCTATTCCCATCAGCATCAAATTCAATAAAAGCCCCAGTTTTATGTGCTAACTGGACTCGTTCATTTCCTGGAGTATCATCCATTTCAAATGCATGTCCAGATTCAGTTTCATGAGCGTAATTAAATGGGTATACAGGAGAAAAAGTTGGCGTTGGCTCATTCCAAGTTATACCTCTAGCAGTTTTTATATCCTTCTTTAAATTTTTTCTACGTTTTTCTATTATTGTGCTGGTTGGTTTATTTCTTGATAGTCTAGATAATGTTGGCTCGCCTAATTTAGATTTTAGCGGATATGGTTCAGTTGTTGGTTGATCTGAGAATGATGTTCTTGGATCACTAAATCCTTTAGTATAATCTGGTTTTGTAACAGGAATTCCTGGGATAACTCCAACAACAACTGGATTTTGTGCAGATTCTGCATCAAGGAAAAATCCAAAAACTACATCTCCTTCTTTTGCAGTATATGAAGCTGGAATGTTTGGAGACTGTGTTATGAATGCCCAAGGCAAAGAATCTGTTGGGATCATTTCTTTGTTATCAGTATGCCAACCAAAACATCTCACACGAACGCGCCCAAGTTTATCTGGATCGTTGCGGCTTTCAACCACACCAATAAACCAGATAAATCCTTCCCTACCTATTGAATATCTTTCTTGTGGCATTATGAAGCTACTTTATTAAATACGTTTCTACCAGAAGGAAGTTGAGATGCATATGAATCAGATGTTAATTCAACTACAGATTCAAAAATTCCTGAACTTTTGAAGACATGGGTAATATCAGCAACTAGATATTTTCCTGATCTAAATTCATCATATTGTTTTCCCTTTGCATCTGCTGCTACATATTTTGGGAATGTTAAATTAACAATATCACCAACATTCATCGTTATATCACCAGAAATTATACCGCGAACTCTAAAATTATTAATAAGGTTTTTATGTAGTTGTCTATTCATAAGCCATTTGTCGACGGCATTTTCTTTTTCTGTTGCAGTATCATTTGTAGAAATATATGTTTTATAATTTGCAAGATAACTCGTCATTAATCTAGGATCATTAATAGGTGAATAATTATTCAGCAATCTCTTTTGATTTTGTGCAGTCAAGATACTGTAATCATTATATTTAAACTGTTGTGAATATAGATTTACAGATAATAATTTAGATGCAAATGCTCCACTTCCAGAAGATGCAATCATATCAAAGTCGTTAATGATTGTTAAATTTTCGAAAGAATTTTTATTTCTAGCAATATCTACTGGTAAATTTGGTTCTTTGTTAATTCCTTTCATATCACAAATTAATTCTTTTGTTACTGATTTTTTATAAAGGCTTTGTAAAGAAATAAATTCAAATCCCTTTGTGTTTTCATAGAAATAATAACAAAAACTTGGTGTTACACTGTATGATCTAGAAACAGCCCAGTTAATTGCTTCAAATGGTCTATAATTTGGAACTATAAAATTATGAACTCCAGTTGTATTTTCTAATTTTGAAATCTTTTTATCGCTTACTAATAGAAAACTTTTTAATATATCAAAAACTATTTCCGATGTTTTCCTATTTTTATATGCCTTACTGACTAGAGTTGTGTTTGATATCATTAATTCATCGCTAGTGAAATATATAATATACTTCGAACCAGCATTATTGTTATTTCTTCTATCACTTACTTTATAAACTCTAAAAAGTTTCTCTAATGGTATTCCTAATGTTGGCTGATCAATCCTGATTCTAAGATATTCATTCCCATTTAAATAAAAAGAATTAAATAAATCGTTACCATCAACAACAAGTATAGTACCAAACATAACCATAGCATCAATACTTTGCTGTATCTTTAATTCCACCATTATATTTTTTAATGATATTGTTTGACCCGCAGAATTGATTAAATCTAGCGATTTAACATCAAAGTCTTTAGATGTATACATACCAGGAGCAATAGTTTCAGCCATTTCGCATTAATACCTTAAATTCTTCTTCTACTCTACCAACATATGATGGGTCTAGAAGTTTTATAATTCTTTTTGATTCATTCGAAGATTCTTCATAATCATATACTGAAATATAATTGATTGTTACTGTGACACTAACTGAGCTGGTATTACTTAATGCTGTATCAAAAGACTCCGAAACAACAGGTAATATTGGATTTGAGTATGTTGGAAGCGATCTAGTAGTTACAGATCCAGTATCATAATTAATATCGTTTTCGTTTACTATGAAGCTTTCAGTATTATTATATTTTATTGCACCATATTCAGAATATACTTTAGTTACTTTTTTTTCGTAATGATGGAGCGTTGTTTTGGAAGTATCTATGTCCATACCATATTTGTTGTAGATAAATTTTGCAAATTCTGACTGTTTTAATGGAAAATCGTAATATGGGTTTAAAATATTATTAAACAACAAAACAATCCATTGTCTATCTACATCGCCATAAAGTTTATGTGCAATAATTTCTGGTGTATCTGAATCTTTAACTTGATATTCATATGCTATAGCAGAATTTTCTGTTATTTCTTTCAGAAAAGTTGATCTTTGTAATATATTAGTAACCAGTTGTGAATTAAACTGATTATCTTCTAGATTATAAAATGTTTTTGCAAAATTCTCAAAATACTTTGACATTAGTATCCAGCCTTAACGAGATCTTTATGGATAACTTCAACTTCTTTGAACCTTAAAACAACTTCAATGTTTACTGGTCTTCCGTCTTTAAATGTTACAAACTGACCAGACTGACCAACATAATTAACGCTCATCGCTTCCAATACACAAGTGGAAAATCTATGTAATGCTTCATTTAATGTATCGCCGTCTGGTCCTTTAAATCTATATTCTATATCAAATTCAGAAGGCGGGATAAAGAATCTTCCACCAGAAGTCTTTTCTATTTCTGGAGCTGAATGAAATCTAAACATTCTAATAATTTTTGCAACTTGATCCGATTCATCTTCATTTCTCGGTAAGAAATTAAATGTGAATTCAAACCCTCTAACATCTGTTGTTTCAAATAATATTTCTATTTGTGGATTTTGTGCATACCCAAATGATTGCAATATGACATTCTCTATTCCTTCGCCAAATACACCCAATTTTTGACCAGCGCCACCGAGTACACCCGCCTTAAATTCATTTCCCGCTGGTGATTTTAAAATTTCATCAACAAAACCTTGAGAAGCATTGAGAAAATCTGTTGCAGGTTTTTTTGGATCCAAAACAGCTTCTGCAACTGCACTACTGAAATTTGGTAAATTATTCTTATATGTTTCAAATGCTGAAGTTATACTTCCACCAGCTTGAGAAGCTAAACCAGCTAATCCTAGTGCTTTAGTTAATGATATTTTTCCATATTGATTCTGAGTTTGCATCACTACTTGATCAGGGATATACAGTTCAATGGTTTGTAATAATCTTTTTGTTTGTCTAGTCAATTTAATGTTTGAATAGATGGAATCAGCAATATATCCAACAGCTGTTGCTCCTACTGCTGTGCCAATACCAGAATTTATTGTACCACTTACTCCGCTAAAATTTTTAGACTGAGAAGCTATATCACCGATTACTTCTTGTCCAGCCCAAAGAACACCTGCTGCAACGCCAACTTGTCCACCTGTGTTTATAGTCTGACCATACCTTATTTTATTTGTATCCGATTGCGATTGAATTGATGATGTTTCGAAAATATTTTCTTTTGTATATCTTGACTCTGTTTTTTGATTAATATTAAATCGTATATAATGTGGGTATCGATTTGTCTTTAAATCAATTGGATATTTTAATTCTCCAGCATCATTTACAAAATATTTGTTTTGTTCAAGAGACGATAAAGGACCGCCAGTGCCCTTTATTTTTGTAGTTGGGAGTATTTCTATTTCTTCCAAACCGTCTTTATTTGGATCTGACATCTATTTTTCCTATAAATAGTGATATGGCATATTCAGGTAAATTTACACCCAAAAATCCTAATAAATATTTAGGCGATTCCACAAACATTTGGTATAGAAGTTTGTGGGAACGTCGTGTTATGGTGCACTTAGATGACAATAAGAACGTTCTAGAATGGTCTAGCGAGGAGATTGTAATACCATATGTCTCGCCAGTTGATAGTCGCTGGCACAGATATTTTCCTGATTTTTTTGTTAGAACTAATACTGGAGCAATGATTTTAGAGGTAAAACCACTAAACCAGTCTGTTGCGCCAACAGTTAGTAAGAAAGTTACAAAAAGATACATTAATGAGGTTGTGACCTATGGCGTAAATCAGGCTAAGTGGAAGGCTGCTGAGGAATACTGTTTAGATAGAGGCTGGAAGTTTAAGGTTATTACTGAAAAGGATCTTGGAATTTAATGCCATCATTGTATGAAAAACTTAGTAAAGAGATGTCTGCAGCTGGTATAAAGCCAAGAACAGACACTGCCAGAGCATGGCTATTCAGTAAGATGCAAAAGTTGAAAATTCCTTCCAACAGAGGCAATCTTCTAAATGATCCAAAAAGAGGTACTGGATTTGCTTTAATTGGTAAGATGTACTTCTTTCATTACGACCCAAAACATAAAGAAACTCTGCCTATGTACGATAGATTCCCGCTCGTACTTCCAATGGATTTATATTCTGATGGCTTTCTTGGGATCAATTTGCATTACCTAGACCCATACACTAGGTTATACCTTCTAGACCTCTTGCACGATTTCATAAACAACGATAAATACGATGATGCAACTCGTTTTAAGTTAGCCTATCGTACTCTTAATGCTTCCAAAAGGTATAATCTGATTAAGCCATGCATCAAAAGATATTTGTTCGAACATGTTATGTCCTCGATGATTTACATAGAGCCAGATAGTTGGGAAACCGCAATCTTCTTACCAACAGAAAAAATGGTATATAACCAATGACATTTTCACCAGATAAATTTAGATCACATATAGCAAAACACGGCGATTTGGCTAAACCCTCAAAGTTTCAAGTTCAGATATTCAGAAGCAGCAGCGCAAGGCAAAAATTTGAGGTAAAGGGAGATCCAAATAAAGAAGTTAGTAGTGACGGAACTTTAGAAGAAGTTGTTGTTACTGCTCCTCGTTTAGACGATTCTAGATATCTATCTCTACAGTGTGAGGCTACAGAATTGCCAGGATTTACGGTTAATACCCTTGAATCTAAAGTTTATGGTCCTTCTTGGCATGTTGCAACAACACCATCATATAGCGATATTACTTTAACATTCCTTTGCACTTCAGATATGTGGGAAAAGAAATATTTTGAGGATTGGATGCAGAGTATAATACCGACAGGTTATTATTCCACAGATTCAATAATAAATGATGGTGCATCCCATGTTGCATATAGAGATAGTTATCTTTCAACGATAGTCATTGATCAGTTTAAAGAAAGTGGAGAAAATAACATACCTTATCGTTGTGCATTACTTCAGGCTTTTCCTATAGCTATACAAGCTCTTCCATTGAATTGGGGAGATAGTGAAGGAATACATAGACTTGCGGTTGTTTTTAAATATTATAAATGGACAAGAGCTGATAAAGATGTCATCAATTCTGTAAAACAAGAAAAAAATAAACCGATAAAAGATGATGTTAAGGACATATTAGACGGAATTAAAAATATTTTTAA
>Ga0114980_10001481_pt1 | contig 16866 bp, 11 predicted proteins | sample S_140806_EF_Meta_FD_87018 | JGI IMG/M metagenome (GOLD analysis project Ga0114980, IMG submission 87018) | Freshwater microbial communities from Lake Simoncouche, Canada to study carbon cycling - S_140806_EF_MetaG | ecosystem: Environmental > Aquatic > Freshwater > Lake | place: Lake...
ACCCTCGCCATGATCGCAAACGAGGCCGCTGACGCCCTTCAGCAGGGCGTGGCTTCGGCGGCCGACATCAACGCCGCCATGGTCAAGGGAGCCAACTATCCGGTCGGCCCCCTCGCATGGTCGGACAAACTGGGGTCGGGACGGCTGGTGTCCATTCTGGATTCCCTGGCCCAGGCCGCCCCCGATGGTCGCTATCGCCCTTCGCCCCTGCTCCGGCGGGCGGCGTTGACCGGTGCGAGCCTCGCGCCGGCCTGACCGGTCAGGCCCGGAGGAACTCCAGCACCAGGCTGTTGAACGCCTCATACTGTTCCCAGTAGGCCGAGTGCCCGGCCTCTGCGATGACGGCGGTCCGGACATTGGGCAGATGGCTGGCGTACTGCCGCATCACGGCCGGCGGGGAGTAGAGATCCGCAGAGCCCGTGAACAGCAGGGCCCGGGTCTGGATCCGGCTCAGGGCCTCGCCGGTAATGTCATTCCGGCTGGGCTGGCGAATGCGCGCGCCGTGTTTGGAAGCCTGCTCAAGCGCCTCCCAGGCCGCCGTGCCCTCCGGATTGGCCGCACGGTAGGACGGCCCCAGTTCCCGGAAGCTCGCAGCCATGTCCGAGAAGCCGGGGGCCGAGATCCGACGGATCGATGCGCGATAGTCGGGATCCGTTCCCCCGCCCTGCGAGCAGGCGATGGTCAGGCTCAGGAGCCGTTCTGGATAGGAGAGGGCGAAGTCGGGGACGACAAAGCCGCCCGCCGCCGAACCCAGGATGTGGAACCGGTCGATTCCAAGGTGGTCTACAAGGGCCTTGAGGTCGTCGGCCGCACTGACGGTTGTCCCGTCAGGGCCCCGGTCGGAGCCGGCATGACCGCGCCGCGAATAGCCGACCACGCGATAGCCGGCTGCGGCGAACACGCCTCTCTGATAGGCCCAGATGTCCTTGGAACCCGTCGCCGGATGGAGCAGGACCAGGGCCGGTCCCGTGCCGCCCGTGTCCCAGTAGGCGAGACGGACCTCGCCGACGTCGGCCATACCCTCCGTGGCTGATGTGACAGGCGGCGCGATCCAGCTTGTCTGTGCCGGGACCAGGCGGGTTTCCGACTGGGCTGCTGCAGCTCTGGTCGGGTGGGCGACGAGCGCGGCCGTCGCGGCCGCTACCGTCATCGGGCCGAATCCCCGGCGCGTAATCTCGTGGCTCAATGCGATTCTCCTAACCGAAAAGCTAGACTATCGGCCTTTAACCCAAATTTGCAACACCGCGCGACCTGGCCGGGCCCGACTGTAGCTGAGAAACGGTTCTCCGATAAGCTAAAATAACTTATAAAAAACAATAACATGAGCCGTCCCTCTCGGGGGGTGTCCGATGCCGGGCAAGCTGCAGGTTGACATTGATCTCAAAGGACAGGCTTAGTGCCTTTTGAAGGCGGGGAATAAACCGCGTCGGGACTTCAGCAGAATGGCCGGTCAGCGGCGACTGTTGAGCAGGGCAGCAGATCCTCGGGAGGGATTATGAAAGTCGAATTGAACGCACCCAAGGGGGCATTCCGCCTCGCGCTTCAGGGCTCGGTGAGCCTCGGTGTCATGGCCATGGCCTTCGCGCTGGGGGCCAGCCCCAGCCTTGCGCAGACGGCACCGGCGCCGCAGAGCGGTGCGGAAGCCGGCAGCGATCCGGCGGCGACGAGCATCGACGACATCGTCGTCACGGCCACCCGTATCGCCCGCCCCGGTTTCGTGGCCCCGACGCCCCTGACCACAGTCGGCGAGGAAGAGATGGACGCGCGCGGCGCGACCCACGTCCGTGACGTCCTCTATGATCTTCCGCAGGTCGTGCGCGCTGCGCCGGGCGGCACCGGTAGCGCAAACCCGGGCGGCCAGTATGTCAACCTGCGCAACCTCGGCAATGCGAGGACCCTGGTGCTGATCGACGGACGCCGGGTCGTGCCGACGAACATCCTCGGCAACGTCGATCTGAACATCGTCCCGTCGTCGCTCGTGGAACGACTCGAAGTCGTGACCGGTGGCGCTTCGGCGGCCTGGGGATCTGACGCCGTCTCCGGCGTGGTCAACCTGATCCTGAAGCGGAACATCGAGGGGATCGAAGGCACCGTTCAATACAATGTGTCCGAGCTGGGCGACAACGCTCAGACGTCGCTGGAACTGGCTGCCGGCCACGAGTTCCTCGATGGCCGGTTGCGCATGATGGTCGCGGGCGAAATCTCGGATCTCGAGGGTATCGCAGACGGCGGGACCCGGGACTGGGGGAGGGTGCAGCGCGCCTATATCCTCAACCCCACCTACACCACGACGAACGGCCAGTACCGGCTGATCCCGAGCGACAACGCCACCTTCTCCCGCATGACGGCGGGTGGGGTCATCTTCAGTGGGCCCCTCGCCAATACACAGTTCGGGGCCGGCGGTGCGCCGATTCCCTTCGCGCTCGGAACAAACGTCGCCTCCCTGTTTATGGACGGCGGTGGCGGTGGCTGGCTGAGCAACCGGATCAACCTGGTCTCGCCGCTTGAGCGGAACAGCATCTATACCAAGGCGTCATTCGACGTCACTGACGACGTCACGGTCTATGCGGAGGCCTCCCGCGCCTATTCGCGGACCGTCTACGACATCATCACCCCCTATGATCAGGGCACGCTCCGGATCCAGCGCGACAACGCGTTCCTGCCGGCGGCGACCCGGGCTGCCATGGTCACGGCGAACATCACGAACTTCCTGATGGGCCGACTGAATTATGAACTGGGCGACGATACGTCGGATGGTACCTATGAGACCAACCGCTTCGTCCTCGGGGCGGACGGAAGCTTCAATGACAACTGGCGCTGGTCAGCCTACTACCAGCGGGGCAAGAGCAACTACGATCTGGATATCTACAGCCGGTATGAGGACAACTGGCTGCTCGGTATCGACAGTGTGATCCACCCGACGACGGGGCTGCCGGTCTGCCGGTCCACCCTGACCAATCCGACAAACGGGTGCGTTCCGATCAATGTGTTCGGCGCCGGATCGATCAGTGCGGCTGCGGCTGACTATGCCACCGGCGTTGGCACGACGCGGTCCGTCTATGTGCAGGATGTGGTCGCCGCCGACCTGCGGGGCGACCTCGGGGCCACCTGGGCCGGACCGATCTCCTGGGCGACCGGCTTCGAGTTCCGGAACGAGACGCTGAACGTTCAGACCGACGCAGACTCCCAGGCCAACCGCTTCCGCCTCGGCAATGCCAAGCCGCAGTCGGGCGAGGAGAGCGTCAAGGAGGCCTTCCTGGAGACGGTCATCCCGCTGGCGCGTGACCTGCCGTTTGCGCTCTCGTCCGAGATCAATGCCGCGGCGCGCTCGACCGAATACGATCTGTCCGGTCCCGCAACCACCTGGAAGGTCGGCTGGACCCACGAGTTCAATGAACAGGTTCGACTGCGCGTCACCCGTTCAAGGGACATTCGCGCGCCCCGGCTGAATGAGCTGTTCGCACCGGGCGGTCGGGGGAGCGCCGTGCTCATCGACCGGTTCACCAATACCCAGCCCCGCGTCGTCACGATCACGACCGGCAACCTCAACCTGACGCCGGAGATCGCGGATACGCTGACCTACGGTATCGTGCTGCGTCCCGCCGCCATTCCGGGCCTGCAACTGGCCTTCGACGCCTATGACATCGACATCTCCGACGCGATCGGAAACGTGGGTGCCCAGCAGACGATCGATCGGTGTTTCGCGGGCACCCTGTCCCTCTGCCCGAACATCACGCGGGTCGGCGGCGTCATCACGGAAGTCACCAGCTCCCAGCAGAATTTTGCCCAGGAGCGGACGACCGGGTTCGATATCGAAGCGGCCTATGGCTTCGACCTGGACGCCGGTGGCCGGATGAGCTTCCGCCTGCTGGCCAGCAAGATGAACGAGATCTCTGTCAATGACGGGTTCGCGACCGTGGACACGGCCGGCGAAGCCGGCCGGGACTGGCGGATCAGCGGCAATGCCTCCTACCGCAACGGTCCGCTCACCCTTGCTGCCAACATGCGCTATATCGGCGGTGGTGCAATCGATAATGAGTACAACCGGACCGCGCTTGATGTTCAGGACAACTATCAGGAATCCCGGGCCTATTTCGGGGCCTCGGTCCAATACGTTGTCATGGAAACCGGCAGCTCTGAGGTCACCGCATTCGGCAGGATCGACAACCTGTTCGACTCTGATCCGCCGGCTCTCTACGCGACCGGTCAGCAGCCCACCCAGACCAACAACTCGCTGTATGACACGGTTGGTCGGAGCTTCTCGGTCGGTCTGCGCTTCAAGTTCAAATAGCCTCCCGGGTGACGTCTGCGGCCTGTCCGCAGACGTCACCGCCTTTTCGGCCTTGAGGGTCCCATGATCAGTCGCAGAAGCCCGGGCGCTCTCGCCGTTGTCGTTATGGCAGGGCTGGCCGCTTCGGCCCTGTTGATCCCGTCGGGCGCCGCCTGGGCCAATCCGGCTGCCGCTACCGCGACACCCGTGATTTCCGCCGAGACCGCCGGCGATGTCGCCGTGGTCGAGGCCGAGATTGAGCGCGCGGCCGCCCTGCGGGCCGCCAAGACTCTTCAGCACACCTATGCCCAATACGGAGAGTATGGTCTCTGGACCGATATGGCCGCGCTGTTCAGCCGGAACGGCGAGCTGGTGATCGGCGACCGGACGATCTCCGGACCGGCCGCCATCGAGGCCTACCTCCGAAATGAACTCGGCCAGGGCCAGGACGGCCTGCCGCCCGGGGTCGTCAATACCCAGCTCATGATGGCCCCCGTCATCACCCTGGCCGCTGATGGCCAGACGGCAAGGGGCCGTTGGCAGGAACTGACGCTGCGCGGCCGCATGGGAGGGACCGCCGATTGGTCCGGCGGCATGCAGGTCAATGACTACGTCCGCGAGGACGGGGTCTGGAAGATCGCGCGCATGCACGTGATTCCGCAGTTTGCGGGACCCTATGAAACGGGTTGGTTCAGCATCGGGCCGGAAATCCCCTTCGTGCCCTATCACTACACCTCGGAAGAGGCGGGCCGGCCTGTCTCGCCTCTGACGCCTGAACAACTGGAGGCCCTGCGCAGCGCGGGTGCCCAGAGTTCGCTCCCCGATCTGGAGCGTCGCGTCGCCCGGATGAACGATGAGGACCAGGTCCGGAACCTTCAGAACATCTACGGCTACTATCAGGACCGGAAGATGTGGGACGACGCGACCGACCTGTTCGAGCCGGGCGCTGTGTTCGAGATCGCCGGCCTCGGCGTCTATGAAGGCGTGGCCAGTATCCGCCGGGCGTTTGAACTGCAGGGTCCGCAGGATCTGCAGCGGGGTCAGGTCAATGACCAGCTGCAACTCCACACGATCATCTCGGTCGGCCCCGGGGGCACGGAAGCGGTCGCACGCGGCCTGCAGTTCGGCATGCTGACGCCGGAGCTCGGCCAGGCCTACTGGTCGATCTCCACCTTCGAGAACCGCTATGCGAAGGGTTCCGACGGCAAATGGCGCATCCGGGAAATGCGGATCTATCCGCGGATGAAGACGGACTACTATCAGGGTTGGCACCGTAACGCGGTCGTTGATCCCGTTCCGACGGGCGTCGGGGCACCGGATCGGCCTTCCCCGGTCGCGACCTCGCCCCAGGTCGCCAGTGTGATCCCGGCCTTCTTCAACAACCCCGTGACCGGACGCCCGGTGACGATCCCGACGGGGTTCGCGGTCGTCGGTGAACTGGGCCTGCTGCGGGACCACGGCACCTCACCCGCCGCCGGTGGCAATGAGACCGAACGTCTGGCCGAACTGCGCCGGCGCCTCGATGTGTCCGAAGCCTATGATGCCGTGGAGAACATCTCCTCCACCTTCGGCTACTACCTCGATGACTACCAGTGGCAGCGCTACGTCGAGAACTATTCAGTCGACGGCTGGCGGCGGAAGGGCACGGGCGCGATCTATGCCGGCCGGGCCGCGATCTTCAAGGCCGAGTCCCTGTCCTATGGGCCCATGCCGGTGGTGCGGGACTGGATCCGTGTGCACACGCGGCTGCAGCCTGTGATCGACGTCGGGCCGGATGCCCAACGCGCCTTCATCCGCACCCGCATGTTCCTGTATTTCGCCAACTCTCGCTCACCCGGATCCTGGAATAGCGGGATGTATCCGAACGACCAGGCCGTCCTCGAGGACGGTGTCTGGAAGATGAGGGTCGGCGGCTGGATCGACGAGACCTATTTCAACTCCCGCAGCTATGCCCTCGGCTGGGCCCGGCCGGATGCGCCGTCGACCGAGCGTCAGCAGGGCGGGGCGCCGGCGGATCAAAGCGCACGGGGCTCGCCGGTTTCCTTCCCCCCCAGCATTCCGGCCGACCAGCTCGGACGGCGCGGCTATGGTGTGGTGCGTGGCTATCCGGGCTTTGCCGCCTGGCCGGAGATCAAGCCGATGTGGTTCCACTACCGCAACCCCATCAGCGGCCGGACGCCCCCCCTGTTCTGCGCCGATGTGACGGTCTGTGTGCTGGAACCCGGAACCGGGACACCGCACCCGGTCGAGGGCTCCGGGGACTGATGGCAGGTTCAATCTTGAAAGGATTTCCGATGACGGCAGGTATCAACCGGTTCAGGCCCCTGGGAATTCTTCTGGCCGCAGCCCTTGTCCTCGGCGCGCAACTGGCGCTGCCCGGGTCGGCCTCTGCCCAGCGCATGACGCCGCCGCGGCAGGATGATCCCGTTGAGATGCTGGCGCGGGACGTGGAACGCGCCCGCTCGATCCGGCAGGTCAAGGATCTGCAATACTCGCTCACCCAATATGCCCAGTTCGGCCTGGTCGATGAAATCATGACGCTGTTTTCGGAAACGGCGGTGATCGAGCAGGTTTACGAAAACCGGACAATTCGGGGACCGGCCGCCATCCGTCGCTACTGGACCGAAAAGCTCGGTAGTCAGAACGGTCTGGGCCCACAGCAGCTGTACCACCAGATGTTAATGGCACCGACCGTGACCCTCAACTACGACGGTCGCGGCGCGTCAGGCCGATGGACCGAACTGACCATGCGCGGACGCTGGAACGGCAACAATCCGTCGGCAGACTGGTCCGGCGGGATGCAGGTCAACGACTATGTTCGGGAGAACGGCGTCTGGAAGATCTCGCGTATCCGCGACTATCACCAGCTTGAGGGGTCCTGGTACGACGGCTTCTTCGCCGCCCATCCGGAACTGCCGCTGGTCCCCTACCATTTCTCGCCCCTGCAGGTGGGTCGCCCCGTGCCGACCGAGCCCGGCGATGCTGACCGCTCCCTGCGCGGTCTGACGATGGAGCAGATCGAGGCGCAGATCGACGCCATGAATGCGGAAGACGAGATCCGCAGTCTGCAGAACATGTACGGCTATTACGTCGACCAGAAGATGTGGGACGACGTCACCGATCTGTTCGCGACCGATGGTGCGATGGAGATTGCCGGGGTGGGCATCTATGTCGGGTCCCAGAGCATCCGTCGCGGTCTGGAGCGGGATGGACCGCTGGGCCTCCAGCGGGGTCAGATCAACGACAACATCCAGCTGCATACTGTGGTTGAGGTTGATCCCAACGGCTATGAGGCCCGTGTCCGCGGCACCCAGCTCGGCATGGTGACGCCCGAACTGGGTACCGCCTTCTGGTCGGTTTCCACCTTCGTCAACCGGTATGTGAAGGGTGCCGACGGCAAATGGCGCATCCGGGAAATGCGAATCTTCCCGGACGTGAAGGCCGACTATTATCAGGGCTGGCATATCAGCCAGGTCGTGGACCCGGCCCCGACGGGCCGTCTCGCCCCCGACCGGGCCTCCGGTCCCGATCAGTCTCCCCAGGTCAGTGCGGTCATGCCGGCCTTCCTGCGGAATCCCGTCAATGGCCAGGGCGTCGGCTATCCGCGCGGCTTCTCGGTCGTCGGTGATGACCGTCTGGTTGATGCACCTGCCGCCCGGGCTGCGCCGGCCCGAGCCGGCACGCCGGCCCAGAGAATGGCCGAAGCGCGCCGCAAGCTGAACGTGGCCAAGGCCTATGACGCCATCGAAAACCTGTCCGGTGCCTTCGGCGACTACCTCGACGACTGGCTGTGGGACGAGTTCTCCGCGATCATGGCCGAAGACGGCACGCGTCCGCAGGGCAGCGGTTTCCACGTCGGCCGGAACAACGTCTACAACGCCATGACGGAGTCGCATCGCGCGCCGCCGTCGGCGACCAACCCGCGCGACAATGTCCGCCCGCACAAGCGCATCCAGCCGGTTATCCAGGTCACTCCGGACGGACGCCGCGCGACGCTGCGGACCCGGTTGTTCCTGTATTTCGCAAACGACGTCCGCGCCGGGGCCTTCAACGGCGGCATGTATCCGAACGAGACCCTGGTGCTCGAGGAGGGTGTCTGGAAGTACCAGGTCGGCGGCGTGATCGACCAGACCTATATCGGATCGACCAGCTATGAAGACGGCTGGGCGCGGCGCGGCCTGGATCTCCCGCCGACCCCTCCGCATCGCGAGATGGGGCGCGGTAACGATGAAGGCGAGGAGTCGCGCTACTACAACAGCGACATCAGCCGACCGGCTGACATCCCCTGGTCCCTGTTCAGCTATCGCCGTGGCGGGAATGCGCGCTTCCCGGATGTGAAGCCGATGTGGTTTGCCTATCGGAACCCCATCAGCGGCCGCACGCCACCCTACTATTGCCCCGACATCCTCACCTGTTTCGGGCCCTGAGGCAGGGCCGGGCGCGCGACTAGAAGCCCAGCGGTCCGAGCAGCCAGGTCAACCAGATTCCGGCCGCGAGGCAGGGTCCGAAGGGCATCCGGTCCGTCGCTGACATGGGGGGTCCGACCAGCAGTCGTGCTGCGACGAAACTCAGTCCGGCGGCGGAGGCCCACAGGAGCACGCTCGGCAGACCGATCCAGCCGACCCAGGCACCGCCGGCCGCGAGCAATATGGGGTCCCCGTCGCCGAGCCCCTCACGGCCGCGCAGCCGGCGATAGGCAAACGCCAGCAGCCACAGGCCGGCAAATCCGGCGGCCGCGCCGGCTATGGCGTCGAGCAGGGTGGTATGGTCCAGCAATGCTGCGGCCAGGCCACCGGTCGCGAGCAGGGGCAGGGTCAGCGCATCCGGGAGGCTGAAATGCTCGCCGTCGATGACCGCGATCAACAGCAGCTGCCAGCCCAGCAGGGCGGTCAGGACGGCGGCGAGCGGCACTGGTTGGGTCAGGGCGGCCCAGACACCCAGCGCCGCTGCAGCCAGGGCCATGAAGGCGAGCCGGCGCGGACCCGGCCGCGCGCCGGCCGCGCCGGGCGGCAGGGCCAGGCTGATCTGCGCGAGCATGGCGCCGACGATCAGCCCCGCACCGCCCAACAGTATTCCCAAGATCGCTGGCGTCACGGTCCGGCCTCTGAAGCAGGGCACCGCGCTCACGGCCCTTTGTCCGCGACCGTTTAGCCCGGACCGGGTGATCGGGCTACGGCCGGGTCGGATCCGCGCAGGCCCGGACCGGGGCCGCATCCGGGACGACGGATCACGGTTCCCCATGAGGAAATGGACGGTGGTGATCTCGACCCCTCCTGCCCCCGGGGGGGGCTGTCGCTTGTCAGCAGAAAAATCGCCCTTGCGCCGCGCTATTTCGCCGCGAAGTGGGCTTCAGGCTGTTAATGTCGCGCCAACTTGACCCCGCGTGACCTTGGCAGCCGCCCGGGCGCGGTCTAGTTCGTTGGCCCTATCCGATCACCGGCCCACAGGGGGTCGAGCCTTACGGGAGAATTGCGCATGGCCGATCTGGCCCAGGTTACCGAACACATCCGCAGCGCCGTCGGCGACAACTCCGGTCTGGGCAAGACCGTCAAGCTCGACCTGGGCGACGCCGGCAAGATCTTCATCGACGGGGCCTCGGTGCCGAACGCCGTCTCCAATGAGGACAAGCCCGCCGACGCCACGGTGTCGATGAGCTGGGATGACTTCATGGCCCTTTCGGACGGCCAGCTGGACCCGATGATGGCCTTCATGCAGGGCAAGCTGAAGATCGCCGGCGACATGATGATCGCCCAGAAACTGGCCCCGCTGCTGAAGCGTTGAGGCGCGGGACGACGAACTGACTTCCAGGGCGCGGCTCCTCCCGGGGCCGCGCCGTTTCGTATCGGAGCACGACCATGGATTTCCGGCATAGCGACAAGGGCCTTCACTGGCAGGAGCGGGTGCGCCGCTTTCTCGATGACCACGTCATCCCACGTGAAGCCGAGTACTGGGCCCAGGTCCGGGAAGACCACAACCGCCAGCCGCCGGTCATGGAAGAGCTGAAGGTCCTGGCCCGCGAGGCCGGCCTCTGGAACATGTTCCTGCCCGGTCATCACGGGGCCGGACTGACCAATCTCGAATACGCCCCGCTGGCCGAGATGATGGGCCACCACATGTGGACGTCGGAGGTGTTCAACTGCAACGCCCCCGACACCGGCAATATGGAGGTGCTCCACCTGTTCGGTAACGCCGAACAGCAGGCGAGATGGCTGACCCCCCTGATGGACGGCAAGATCCGCTCGGCCTTCCTGATGACCGAGCCCGCGGTCGCCTCTTCGGACGCCACCAATATCCAGACCCGGATCGAGCGCGACGGCGACCACTATGTGATCAACGGCCGCAAATGGTGGTCCAGCAACATGGCCCATCCGAACGTCGCCGTGACCATCGTCATGGGCAAGACCGACCCGGACGCCGCCACCCACGCCCAGCAGTCCCAGGTCATCGTTCCGACCGACACCCCCGGGTTCCGGGTCGAGCGTCTGCTGTCGGTATTCGGCTATGACGAGCGCCCGATCGGCCATGCCGAGGTGGTGCTGGACAACGTCCGGGTCCCGGTCGAGAACCTCATCGCCGGGGAAGGGCGGGGCTTCGAGATCGCCCAGGGGCGGCTCGGGCCGGGCCGTATCCACCACTGCATGCGCACCATCGGCCTCGCCGAACGGGCGCTGGATCTCATGGTCGCGCGGCTGCTGTCGCGCACGGCCTTCAAGAAGCCGATCGCGGAACATTCGGTCTGGGAACAGCGGATCGGCGAGGCCCGCACCAATATCGAGATGTGCCGCCTGCTGGTGCTGAAGGCCGCCTGGATGATGGATGAGGCCGGCAACAAGAACGCCAAGTCCGAGATCGCCCAGATCAAGGTCGCCGCTCCGCGCATGGCGCTCAAGATCATCGACGACGCCATCCAGGCCTTCGGTGGGGCCGGTGTCTCGGGCGATACGCCCCTGGCCGAGATGTATGCCATGGTCCGGACCGTCCGACTGGTTGACGGCCCCGACGAGGTCCACAACCGGACCATCGCCCGGCTGGAATATGCCAAACACGGCGGTCGGGGCGGCTAGGCCCCATCGTCTCCTCCCTGTTCGCCCGGCGGACGGGGTGGTGGCGCGGTGAGTTGCTCCGCCGGTCCCGCCATGCCAGCTTCGCCGCCGTTTTTGGGGAGTACCACCATGTTGAATCGTCTGGCCGCCGCCGCTGCCCTCGCGCTTGTGCTCGCGACGCCGGCCTTTGCCGATACCCTCGTCGTCACCGCGGCGCGCATGGTGGATGTCGAACGCGGCCGCTATGTCGACAATCCCGTGGTCGTGGTCACCGATGGCCGGATCACGGCGGTCGGGACGGCCGTGCCTGCCGGCCTGCCGGCGGATGCCCGCCGCCTCGACCTGCCGGGCCTGACCCTGCTGCCCGGCCTGATCGCCATGCACGTCCACCTGGCCTCGACGCCCTATGTCTCGGGCTGGAACGAGCTGGACTATGCCGACGACTTCGGTGCCATCCTTCAGGTCGTCCATGCCCGCGCCAATCTGATGGCGGGTTTCACCACCGTGCGTAACCTCGGCGGCCCGGAATTCGCCGATGTGGCCCTTCGCCAGGCCATCGACGGCGGCTTCGTGGAAGCATTCCCTCAGGTGCCTCGTTCGGCGCTACCGGCGGCCATTGCGACGTCACCGGCATGCCCTACTCCATGGCCCAGGCCAATCCGTTCAACACCGACGGCGTCGAGAACGCCCGCCATGCCGTGCGCGAGGTGCGCAAATACGGCGCCCAGGTGATCAAGGTCTGCGCGACCGGCGGCGTCTTCTCGCGCAATACCGAACCCGGCCAGCAACAGATGACCCTGGCCGAGCTGACCGCCGTCGCCGATGAGGCGCATATGTGGGGCCTGAAGGTCGCCGCCCATGCCCACGGTGCCTCGGGTATCGCGGATGCCATCCGCGCCGGCATCGACACCATCGAACATGCCTCGATGATTGACGCCGAGGGCATCCGGCTGGCGGTCGAGCACGGGACCTGGCTGTCGATGGACATCTACAACACCGACTTCACCCAGGCGACGGGCACGCAGTTCGGGGTCACCGAGGACAATCTGCGCAAGGACCGCGAGACCGCCCAGGTCCAGCGCGACGGCTTCCGCGCCGCTCACCGCGCCGGGGCCCGGATGGTGTTCGGCAGCGACGCCGCCATCTATCCGCACGGCCAGAACGCCCGGCAGTTCGCGATCATGGTCGAATACGGCATGACCCCCGCCGAGGCGATCCGCGCCGCGACATGGAACGCGGGTCTGGCGCTGGGCCGCGAACGCGACGTCGGTGCCATCGTGACCGGCCGCTACGGCGACATGATCGCGGTATCCGGCGACCCGCTGGCCGATGTGCGGATGCTGGAGACCGTGCCTGTGGTCATCAAGGGTGGGGCGGTGGTGCGCGACGCCCGCTAGCTCGATGGCGTAGCGGCTAGCAGTGATGGAAAGCGAAATGACCTTCTTGGGCGTGTCGGCGGGAGACTGGTTGCAAGCAGTCGCCACCTTCTTGGGCGTAGGCGCGACGATCTTGGGCACGCTATTCATCGAGCGCAAAATGCGAAGCCATGATGACGAGGAAGACCAGCGCCGCATCTTGGAGGTCGTGACACATATCAAAAGCGCGGCGGCGGCTATCAGAGTTGGGCTTCCCGAGGATGCAACCAACTACGAGCATTATGCCCGATCGCTCACGCTGCAGACCGCGTTGAAGACCGCCATCGACATGTATCGTTTCGTCCGCGCCGACACGAAGATCAAAAATCTCAAGCTATGGCGCGCGCTCAAATCGTTGGACGAGGTTCTCGCAAATCACGGCAAGACCTTGGAGACGGAGCTTCTGTTGCTCACCACAGACGGGCATCATACGGCGGTCTTCAATATCAACCGCGGCAAGGTGATGGCGGCGTCTGTGCCCATCGATACCGCCTCGCAAGATGCGCTGACCGCCGTAGCTTAGAGTACGCTTAGAAATCCAAGGGTGAGTGGTTCTGCAGCAGGTTGCCGGACGGCCGAGCCGGGCCAGACTGTGCCCCAACGGGTCTGTTTAGCCGACGTAGACCCGCGGCACCCGCGCATTGATCGCGCTGATCAGCTCATAGCCGATCGTGCCCGCCGCGGAGCTGGCGTCGTCCAGCAACCGGTTGGCACCGAACAGCTCGATCCGGTCGCCGACCGCGACGCCCAGTCCGGTCACGTCGACCGCGCATGCGTCCATCGACACCCGTCCGACGATCGGGCGCAGTTCGCCGGCAACGAAGACCTGCCCCTGCGGGCTGTAGCTGCGCATGACCCCGTCGGCGTATCCGGCGGCGCAGGTGGCGATTCGGGTCGGCCGCGTCGCCCTGAAGCCGCGCGAATAGCCGACCGTCTCGCCTGTCGGCACGTCGAGTAACAGCAGCACCTCCGCCGCGAGCGTCGCCACGGGCCGGATGCGGTCGTCCGGGCGACCTTCCGGCCCACCGCCGTAAAGGCATATCCCGGGTCGGGTCGCATCGAACGCATAGTCCGTGCCCAGGAAGACGCCGCCCGAGTTGGCGAAGGACCTCACCGCATCCGGATAGCGCGCCGCTGCGACCGCAAAGGCATCCCGCTGGCGGGCGTTCATGGGCTCGGCCGGATCGTCGGCGCAGGCGAGGTGGCTCAGAACCAGATCCAGCCCTTCGAACGGCTCGGGCGCGGCCTCGGCGCGGAAGCCAAGCCGGTTCATGCCCGTGTCGATCTGGATACCGCAGGCACCGCCGCCGGCGGCCCGCCATTCCGCCAGCTGGGCGTCAGCGTTCAGGACCGGGCGCAGGCTCGCGGCCCTCAGCCGGGCCCCGCGGCCGGGCAGGCAGCCGTCCAGCACATAGATGGTCGGTGTTTCACCGAGCGCCGCGCGCAGCCGCTCGCCCTCGGCGGCCCGCGCCACGAAGAAGGTTCGCGCGCCCTCGGCCATCAATCGCCGGGCACAGGCGGCGGCTCCGAGGCCATAGCTGTCGGCCTTCACCACGGGATGCACGGGAACACCGCCCAGCGCTTCCAGGGTCCGGAAGTTCGCAGCGAGGGCGTTCAGGTCGACGGTGAGCGTGGCCGGTGCAGGCATGCCACCATCTATGGCGACCCGCTTGTGCGATGCAACACGCACCTCATCCCCGGGTCAGGCCCGCGGATGACGGGGCAGGGCCCGGGACCGTTTGTCGGCTCAGTTGGCGCAGGTCGAAAGGTTCATCACGGCGATCACAACGAGGCCAAAGCGGACACGACGGGACCGGGCGTTTGTCGCGTGTGTCGATCTTTCCCGGCAACGAAACGAGACAAGGGCGGCTTTGCCGCCGATCCGCCCTTCGACGAAACATCGAGCCTGAAGGAAGCGATCGGCGATGGTGCCACCGTCTCGATCCCGTCGTGTCCGCTGTGGCCTCGTTGTGCTCGTTGTGATGAACCCCTCTTGCAGGACGCCCCTGCCTCAACTGACGCGCCGATGACGCTAGCGCGGTCCCTTGGCCTTGTAGGGCTTGGCACCGGCGGGCTTGCCGCGCGCGTCACGGGCGGCCCACGGGCGGTCGCCGCCCTTGGGCTTGCCCTTCCACGGCCGGTCGCCGGCGGCGGCAGCAGGCGCGGCCTCCGCGTCAGAGCGCGGGGCCCAGGGTGTCTTGCCTTCGGCCGCGGGCTTCTTGACCCAGGGCTTCTTGCCGGGAGGCGTCGGATCATTGGGCGTGCGTTTGACCCACGGCTTCTTGCCCTCAGCGGCCGGGGCCGGGGCGTCGTCGCGCTTCACCCATGGCTTCTTCCCAACCGGCGGACGATCGTCCTGGGCCTTCCGGACGGGCTTTTCGCCAGAGTCCTCGCGCTTGACCCAGGGCTTCTTGCCTTCAGCGGCGGGCGCGGCGTCGTCCCGCTTGACCCAGGGCTTTTTCGCACCTTCGGGGCGATCCTCGCGTGGCTTCCAGGCCGGCTTGTCGTCGGCGTCCTCGCGGGCCTTCCACGGCTTGCGCTCGGGACGGTCGCTGACCGGGCGATCGCCGGCAGGCTTCTTGTCCCAGCGGCTGACCGGCTTCTCCGACGGGCCCGGCTTGACGGCCGGATCGATCTTGACGCCGTCCTCGAGCCCAAGCGCGATAGCGGCCTCGAACCTGGCCTGCATTTCCCGGGTGATTTCGAACTTGGTCTCGCGCTCGAAAATCTTGATCGAACCGATGTCGCGCTTGGTCACATGGCCGAGGCGGCAGATCGTCGGCATCAGCCATTTGGGATCGGCATTCTTGTCCCGGCCGATATTGATCCGGTACCAGGTCATGTCGCCGCCGCGGGCGAAGTCCGTATAGGGGACGTCGGGCTGGCCCTTGTCGTTCTTGCCGCTCTCCTGCTGCCGCTTCATCCGGTCGTCGTCGTAGACGTCCTCGGGGGCTGGCAGCTTCTGCTGGTAGAGGCGGATCAGGGCGGCCGCGACCTGCTCCGGCGTGGTCTTCTCCAGCAGTTGGCGGCCGAGGACCAGCATGTCCTCGTCCTCGACCGGCGCGGTCAGGAGCGGGTCGGCCAGCATACGTTTGCGGTCGTTTTCGAGGATCATCTCGGCCGAAGGCGGGCCCGACCATTCAGCCTTGATCGAGGCCGATTGCAGCATCAGCTCGACCTTGCGGCGGCGCGTATAGCTGACCAGCAGGACCGATACGCCCTTCTTGCCGGCACGTCCGGTGCGGCCCGAACGATGCAGCAGCCCGGCCTTGTTGACGGGGATCTCGGCGTGAATGACGAGGCCGAGATCCGGCAGGTCCAGACCGCGCGCGGCGACGTCGGTCGCGACGCAGACCCTGGCATGGCCGTCCCGCAGGGCTTGCAAGGCCTCGGAGCGTTGGCTCTGGGTCAGTTCGCCGGACAGGCCGACGACCGAGAACCCGCGCTCGCGCAGGCTGGAGGTCAGGTGCTTCACCCGCTCGCGGGTGTTGGCGAACACCAGGGCACCGGGGGCCTCGAAATAGCGCAGCACATTGACGACCGCGAGCTCGACCTCGTTCGGCGCGACGCGAATGGCCTTGTATTCGATGTCGGCGTGGGACGCGTTGCCGGCGACCGTATCGATCCTCAGGGCGTCGCGCTGATAGGTCTTGGCCAGCTGCACGATGTCGCGCGCCAGGGTGGCCGAGAACATCAGGGTGCGACGCTCGGCCGGGGCGGTCTCGAGGATGAAGGTCAGGTCCTCATGAAAGCCCATGTCGAGCATTTCGTCGGCTTCATCCAGGACGACGGCCTGCAGGGTCGTCAGGTCCAGCGAGCCGCGCTCGAGATGGTCGCGCAGGCGGCCGGGGGTGCCGACGACGATGTGGCAGCCGCGATTCAGTGCCTGTCGTTCGACCTTGGGGTCCATGCCGCCGACGCAGGAGACGATGCGCGCACCGGTCTGGGCATAGAGCCACTGCAGTTCGTTGGAGACCTGCAATGCCAGTTCGCGGGTGGGGGCGATGACCAGGGCCACCGGCGCGCCGAACTCGGCGAATTTCTCGGCCTCGCCGAGCAGGGTCGGCGCAAGCGCCAGCCCGAAGGCCACGGTCTTGCCGGAACCCGTCTGGGCCGAAACGAGCAGATCACGGCCCTG
>Ga0114980_10001483_pt1 | contig 16856 bp, 12 predicted proteins | sample S_140806_EF_Meta_FD_87018 | JGI IMG/M metagenome (GOLD analysis project Ga0114980, IMG submission 87018) | Freshwater microbial communities from Lake Simoncouche, Canada to study carbon cycling - S_140806_EF_MetaG | ecosystem: Environmental > Aquatic > Freshwater > Lake | place: Lake...
GTACAAGAATTATTACGTGAAATTAGTACTATCAGAAACGAGCAAGTAGGGGAGACAGAATTAAGTAGAATGAAAAATTATTTATCAGGTGGATTTGCAAGATCATTAGAAAATCCTGCAACAATTGCCAACTTTGCACTGAATATTGCTCGTAATAATTTACCTGCAGATTATTATCAAAAATATTTAACCAATTTAGCAGCAGTAGATGCAGCAAAAGTGCAAAATGCAGCTAAATTATTTTTGAATACCAATCAAATGCATATTGTAATTGTAGGAAATGCAAAACAAATAGCAAAAGGTTTAGAGAAATATGGTCCATTAAAGTATTTTGATATTGAGGGAAATGAAATTGCTGCTCCTACAGAAGTAAAAGCAGATGCAAGTTTAACACCAGCAGCATTGATGGAAAAAGCCATTGCGGCCATCGGTACAAAGGAAGCATTAGATAATGTGAAAGATGTGCAATTAAAAGGTACAGCTAATTTAATGGGACAGTCTTTAGAAATGATAAAAACCATTGTAATGCCAGGTAATTCTGTATCCACCATGTCAATGGGGGGTATGGCAGTTATTAGACAGGCAGTCGTAGATGGTAAATACTCAGCAGCGCAACAAGGACAGGAAGCGCCTATTACAGACGATTTAAAAGAAACGATTGACGAATCTTCTTATCTCGTGCCAGAGCAGTTATACCTTGCTAAAGGCTATGGTTTAAAAATTGTAGGTGCAGAAAAAGTTGATGGCAAAGATGCGATTGATGTAGAAGTAACAACGCCTTCTAAAAAAGTATCTCATCGTTTTTATGATGCTAAATCATTCTTATTAGTCAAGACTTCAAGATCAGAAGAAGTGCCAGGAAGAGGTACTGCAACACAACAACAATATTATACTGGCTATAAAGTTGTGAACGGTGTTCAAATTGCTTCAGAGCAGCTTATGGACATGGGTCAAATGAAAATAAATATTAAGTACACAGATATTAAAGTGAACCAAGGATTAAAGACGAGCGATTTAAAATAGGGATGAAGTATCCTACACAAAAAAGCCATCCCTCGGGATGGCTTTTTTTATATCAATGTGTTATGATTAGTTTGAATTAGAATTAGAATCTAATGCCGTATCCAATATTGAAAAACAAATGGTTGCCTTTATAATCTGCATAGTAACTATTTTTCTCGTTTAAGCGATACGGGAAAATAGCATCTTTTACCATAGTGTTCATAATTGTAAGATCTATAAAGTGTTTTTGAGTTCTATATCCAATACCGCCACTTAAAACCCACTGTGATGCTTTTAAGTTTGCATCTTTATAAGGCGAACCATAAAAAGCAGTTCCTGCTCTTGCCATCCAATTACCATTCAATTTCAGTTCGGATCCAATTTTGAAATTGATATTATTTTGGTATGTATTTTTTATTACATAATTAAGATCATTATAATAATTTATAATCTCTGCATTATTATCATTGGAATAAAAACGAGTACCAGCATAATTCACTAATTCAATATCTGCACTGATAAATCCTAATGGTTGTGTAGGTTTGCTTGGATTTGCGAAAAAGTAACTAGAACTTATGATTGCTTTTGATGGTGTTGCCATTGCGTAGTCGTAACCTTTTGGATAATAAGTACTACGATTATTATTTATCAAATCAGCAGATCCAATACCGTTGGGCAAAGCATTGCTATACATTTCGGCACTTATTGCATCCCTAAAGCTGATTAATTGTGGAGTGTGATATGTAAATCCAAAGCGTAAAGATGGTGCCACTTTATAAATCAAACCAAATTTGGCACCTAACCCAAATCCTTTAGAACTGCTTTCTTCATAAAAATCAAAATAACCGGCTTCGCTAAATTTATTGGTTTTGCTAAAGTTGATCATTGGTAAATTTAAACTAGCACCTAAGTATAATTTATCTTGAACATTTCCACCCCAACCAAAAGCAAGTTCATTATAACCACCTTTAGTAACGACATCATTTGTTTGATTTAATGCTCCCATTGGGACTGTTGATCTATAATCTGTAATATTACCATTCTTATCGAAAATTGGTGTGACTAATTTTGAATAGATGGCAAGAGAACTACCGTAGATAAAATTTTGTTGTGCTTCAGTTAAACTTGCCTCCTTGTCGTATAATTGATCTGCAAATTTTTCAGTATAACTAGAGTAAGGGTTTTTACCCGAAAAAGAATAATGATTATTGTAGTCTGCAATTTGAGTAAATGAAACTGAAAATGCAGTACTACTCCATCCATTTTTTTTGCGACCATCTGCAAAGACAACGCCTAAACTACCAAGGTTTAGCTTATTAGATGACACGGATGTAGTAGTGTTGAAATAATCAGTACTATTTGTTTTTTTTGAATATTTCGATGTAAATAAAAATTCACTTGATTTGTAAAATCCCAATCCAGCTGGATTTATATTTGATGATGATAAATCACCTCCTAATGAACCCATTGCTCCGCCTAATGCATTGCTTCTTGGAGTTCCATGAGGCACAAACCATGAATATTTTAATATATCATCTGGGTCTTGAGCATATCCGTTTAAACTAAATCCTAACAAAATATATAATAAAATTTTTTTCATATTTTTTTTCTTTTTTGTAAATGAGTTTAATTAATGATGAAACATTTAAACTCATTTGTTTTTTGGTGATTAATTTCCTCCACCAGTTCTTGTCCTTCCACCACCTACAAATCCGCCTCCACCTGAGCTGCTACCTGAAGAAACAGGTGCGCTATTGCTTGGGCTTGAAAAGCTTCGGCTTGGGGAACTATTTTGATTTGAGTTATTAGGCGAATTATAATTTCTTGTAGAATTATTAAAGTTTGCAGCTCTTTCATTTGAACTTGAAGTCATCACTCTTTTTAACAAACTGCCAAAACTACTAGAGCTTGGTTGTGATATATTGCTATTGTTGTTTGATCTTGAAAAGTTGCCCCCTTCATTATTTTTAATTGCAGTATTACTATTCACGCTTCTAAAACTATTAGCTGTATTTGATCTACCACTTATATTTCCATTACTATTTGAATTAATAAAATTGCCATTTTCTCTAGCATTACTCATTTTATTAAATTGCCCGCTATTTTTCAAATATGGATTTAAGTTGGTACGATTAGATTGTATTGGAACGCTTTTGTCATAATTTCTAAAGTTGTTAGGGAATCCGCCAAAACCTACTCCACCATAATAAATTGGCATGTAAGGATTCCAATATCCAGCATAATAAGGGTTCCATCCGCCCCAACCGCCAAATCCACCATATCCAAAGCCTCCGAATCCACCATATCCAAATCCACCATAACCTCCAAATCCTCCGTATCCGCCACCCCAGAAAGGATCATATCCAAATGCACCAGCCCAGAATGGATCGTATCCAAAACCTCCGTATCCACCAAAACCTCCGTATCCACCGAATCCGCCATATCCTCCAAATCCTCCATAATAGCCAGCCCATCCAATACGATTACTCCAGAATGGATCCCATCCACCGTATCCGTATCCTCCAAAGCCACCATATCCACCGTATCCTCCGAAACCACCATAACCCATGCCAAAGCCAACTCTAAAACTTGGGTTGTTCCAATAACCAAAATCGTCGATGCTTGACCAACGGTTTCTGTTCGCCACTTTTAATCTTAAATAGCGGTCGTCTTGGTAGTTTTGGTAATCTTGGTATTCGGCCTCTACAGAATCTAATGTCTCGGCTGCATTATTTCTAGCAGTTGTTTTTGTGGTTGTTTCCGCCTCTTTAGAAGGTGTAAAATATAGATCGTCCGTGGCAGCAGTCGTCGTTTGTTGTAAACTAGTACAGCTGGTTAAGAAAAAACTACAAGCCATTAATAAAACGATGGCGTTGAACCCAATGAGGGATAGGTTGCGTTGCTTTTTCATGATGTTCATTTTTTGGTTTTAATATGCCCCTGATTTAGCATACATTTGACATCCTAAAGGTAACAAAGTTTAAAACATAGAACGTTAATAGGAGCGGTTTTGTTACAATTTAAAATGTTAAGAATTTTTAGAAAATGGCAAAGGAACTAATGACAAGAGCACAGGACTATTCACAGTGGTACAATGACCTTGTTTTAAAGGGGTCACTAGCAGATTATAGTGCAGTAAGAGGCTGTATGGTGATTAAGCCATATGGTTATGCTTTATGGGAAAATATGCAAGCAACATTAGACAAAATGTTCAAGGATACAGGGCATGAGAATGCTTACTTCCCCTTGTTTGTGCCAAAGTCCCTGTTTGAGGCGGAGGAAAAAAACGCAGAAGGGTTTGCAAAAGAGTGTGCGATTGTGACCCATTACAGATTAAAAACAGATCCAAACAATAAAGGCAAGTTGATGGTGGATCCAGAGGCAAAGCTAGAAGAAGAGTTGATTGTGCGTCCTACTAGTGAAGCCATTATTTGGAATACCTATAAAACTTGGATTCAATCTTATCGTGATTTGCCAATTCTGGTGAACCAATGGGCGAATGTGGTAAGATGGGAAATGAGAACAAGATTGTTTTTAAGAACTGCAGAATTTTTATGGCAGGAAGGACATACAGCACATGCCACTAAAGAAGAAGCGATTGAAGAGACTTTGAAAATGTTAGATGTCTATGCCGATTTTGCAGAAAATTGGATGGCGATGCCAGTGATTAAAGGTGTGAAAACGCCGAACGAAAGATTCGCAGGCGCAGAAGACACTTATTGTATCGAGGCTTTGATGCAAGATGGGAAAGCATTGCAAGCGGGGACTTCGCATTTTTTAGGACAAAACTTTGCAAAAGCATTCGATGTAAAATTCAGTGATAAGAACAATACTTTAGATTATGTATGGGCTACTTCTTGGGGCGTGAGTACCAGATTAATTGGTGGATTGGTGATGACACATAGTGATGATGAAGGTTTGGTTTTGCCGCCACGTATTGCGCCAGTGCAAGTGGTGATTGTACCTATTTTTAAAGGGGAGGAACAAAAAGCTTTATTGGATGAAAAAATACACGCGATGGTCGCATCTTTTAAAGCTGCAGGTATTCGTGTGAAGTATGATGATTCTGATAATCAAAGACCAGGTTGGAAATTTGCAGAATACGAATTAAAAGGGGTGCCTGTTAGAATCGCAGTGGGTCCGCGTGATTTGGAAAACAATCAAGTTGAAATTGCACGTCGTGATACCAAAGAAAAAACGACCGTGTCGATGGATGGCATTACTGAAACAGTGTCAAAATTGTTATTGGATATACAATCTAATTTATTTGAAAGAGCAAAAAAATACAGAGACGAACACATTACAAAAGTAGATCGTTGGGAAGATTTCATTTCCATACTAGATACCAAAGCAGGATTTGTTTCCGCACATTGGGATGGTACACCTGAAACGGAAGATAAAATAAAGGAAATGACCAAGGCAACCATTCGTTGTATTCCATTGAATAATGAGCAAGAAGCAGGAACTTGTATTTTGACAGGACAACCTTCTACACAAAGAGTTTTATTTGCTCGTGCTTACTAGTTTTAAGTCAGTATCTAAGTCATTAGCAACATGAAACAGAAGCCCATCCCTGCAGCACTCAGTCCTTATTTAGAAGGGAAGGTTTTGTTGATTGATAAGCCATTGAAATGGACTTCTTTTGACATGGTCAAGAAAGTGAGGTGGATGACAAAAATCATGAAAGTTGGACATGCAGGTACACTCGATCCATTGGCGACTGGCTTGTTAATTATCTGCACAGGAAAATATACAAAGCAGATCAATGACTACATGGGCATGACAAAGGAATACACCGGTAGTTTGGTGTTGGGTGCCACAACTGCATCTTATGATTTAGAACAGGCGCCTGAAAATTTCAAATCTATAGAAGCGATTACGGAATTAGCAATACAGGATGCCACAAAAAAATTCATAGGTACTATTTTACAAATGCCTCCACAACATTCTGCAATTAAAAAAGATGGGAAGCGATTGTATGAGTCTGCACGTCAAGGGATCGAAGTAAAAGTAGATCCAAGACAAATTACCATCGAACAATTTGAAATCACAAAAATCAATTTACCCAATATTGAATTTAGAGTAGTATGTTCAACAGGTACTTATATCAGAAGCTTGGTACATGATTTTGGACAAGCGCTAGGAGTAGGCGCTTATATGAGCGGTTTAAGACGCACAAAAATTGGGACATTCAATATAGAAGATGCGATACAATGGGAAGTACTAGAAAAAGAAATCAATGATTTATTAGAAGGGTAATCCAATTCCAAATTGCCATGCATAGTTATTCACTTTAATCCCATTGGGTTTAATTTCATTCCATTTCATATCACCCAAATTCAACCAGCCATTGTTATCTTGTCGAGTAGGGTCTTTCATCTTTAAGGCATAGTCAATTCTGATAATAAAATAGTCAAAGTCCATGCGCAATCCAGTTCCTACACCAATTGCAAGGTCCTTGTACAATCGATTTAATTTAAATCCTGCATTGATGTCATTTCCTAAATCCCTTGTATTCCATATATTACCCATATCCGTAAAAAGGGCTGACCCAATTTTGTAGGATCCAAGCTGTAAAAATGTAAATCGGTATTCAAAGTTGGCTTCTAACTGAAGGTCTCCAAAGCGATCGAAATTTTGACTTGATGCACTCGTATTATAAAAAGTAGAACTACCTAATCCTAGTTGTCTTAAGCCCCACGCACGCATACTATAAGGTCCTCCAGCTGTAAATTGTTTAAAGAAAGGCAATTGCCCACTAAGCCTTGTATTGTTGCTATAGTTATTGCCCCATCCACCCATTAATCTCCAAGCAATTTCTGAATGATCATACTTATAAGTAGACCTATATTCTGCTTCTAATTTTAAATAACGATAAAAGTTATTCGTTAATTTTTGTGAAAGACCAAGTAAGCCACCAGCTTCTTCGATACCCAAACGTAAATATTCTTGTTGACGTGGATGTTTAGAAGAATTACCAATATTGGTATAGCTCAAGGATTGACTCACAATATTGCCCTCGTTAAATGAAGACCTTAAAAATGGATTTCTAATCAATAAACTATCTAGTTTAGAAAACTTATTTAATATGTATAACTCAATATTCAATGGGCGATAGTTGATGACTTGTTCTTTACCTTTTTTATTTTTTTTCCACTCATATCCCCAATTGGTTGTGAAAGATTTTAATTGGTAGAAGTCCAGACGGTCCATATAGGAACCATAAATAGAGAAGTTTGATTTAACATTTTGATTTGCCTTCGCTTCTTTTTTTACAAAAGGGATAATTAAATTAGGGAAGCTATAAGTTTGACCCACATTCCACAATAATGTTTGTGCGATGTTGCCTCCACTATTTAAATTCAATTCCACACCGAGTCTAAGACTTGTAATAGAAGGGATTGCTTTTCGTTGAACGTTCTTGTCTCTATAGGTTAAATTGGTGGATAGACCCAATAAATTACCTGAACCAAGTTGTGCTGTATTTCTACTGCCCTCGATATCAAAATTGATACTTCTTCTCGGATTTGGAACTAAAAAATAATGAAGATACACGCTATCATTGACCATAGTGGTTCTTCCGTCTACTTGTTGCCATGCACCAAGACTACTAAAATTATTGAGTGTTTGGTAATAGCTGGATTCATTGAATAGACTTCCTTTTTGAATGAAAGCTTGTTCTTTAAATAAAGCAGATTTAAATTTTGGAATGGTATAAAGATGCACAAGATCATCAAGTGTATCTCTTTTTACTGGAGGGTTGATGAGTAAACTGTCTGGGATATCTAATACTGCTATGTCGCTGTAAAACAATTGTTGACCAATAGGATATTGCTTTGTGATGTCTTTTGTTAGGTTTCTTAATTGGACACTAATTTTCCAACTTGGATTTTTATTTTTCTTTTCCTTTGCTTCGGTAATCTGTGTAATTTGACTGAGTGGATCAAGTTCTAAGATCATCAAGGAAGCATCGATTGTATCTACTTCTGCAAATATTTTTTCTTTGGTGAAATTATAGAATCCGTTTGCTCTAAATAATGCAACCAATCTATCTAATTCATTATTGATGACTTCGTTGGAAAAAGCTTGTCCTTTTTTTAAGTAACTATTTTGACTATTATTTAAAGCGATATTTTGTAAAATAGGATCTGATAACTGATAGGTAATGGTATCTAGTAAAGTTTTTTTATTAAGTTCAACTTCCATGGTGACAGTTGTTCTCCATTCTTTTTTGACTGTATCTGTCCGTATAATGGGTGTCAAAATAGGGTGATAGTAGCCTTCCGATGCTAAATAGTTGGACATGTATTGTATGGTCCTACTCATTCTTTCAGGCTGATAACTTTGAGGCTTAATGATGGTATTGAAAATACCATATTGTCGAATTTTGAGCACTTTAATACTATCATCCCAATAATTATCTAAAGCAATGGAGAGTTCCTTGGCATTTTGCTTTGTGATGGCGTCTTTTACAATGATTTTATTATTGAAAATGAACTCCTTTTCCTTTGGGTAATTGCGTACAATAGCCATTTTCAAATCTGCACAGCTGCTTAAAAAAAATAAAAGGCTGAATAGACTCAAACTTGAGGAGAATCGAATAATTTTAACTTTCCCTAAATGCATACGCATGATCAATAAGAATGAGCTCAAATATATCCAATCTTTCGCCCATAAAAAACATTGGGCAGAAGAATCTGTCTTTATCTTAGAAGGGACCAAGATGATGGAAGAGCTCATGGCTTCAGAATGGGGGATTCGACAAGCATATGCAACAAAAGAATGGATCCAAGCGCAACCCTTTAAACCACATTATGTAACCGAGGTAGCCGATTTTGAATTAGATAAATTGTCTCAATTACAAAAGGCCAATCAAGTATTGGCATTGGTTGAGAAAAAACAAATGAATACCCCACTAAAGTTAAAGGGCAAATTAACCTTACTGCTAGATGGCATTCAAGATCCAGGAAATTTAGGCACGATTATTCGAACAGCCGACTGGTTTGGACTAGAACAAATTGTTGTGAGTGCTGATACCGCAAGCTGCTATAATCCAAAAGTGGTGCAAAGCACGATGGGTAGTATTTTAAGAGTGGAAGTAATTGTGGCAGATTTGGCCGAGCTAATTCAATCTTCCAAGATGCCTGTTTATGGCGCAGTGCTTGAAGGAAAGTCCATCCAAACAACCAAATTGGCTAAGGAAGGAATCTTATTAATAGGGAATGAATCTAAAGGCATTCGATCCCCACTTTTGGGATTGATTACAGATCCAATTACCATTCCAAAATATGGCGCTGCTGAATCCTTAAACGCTGCGGTAGCCACCGGCATTATTTTAGCCAAATGGCAACATTAGTCAAATCGAATTGCTCTGGCAGGACTGATTTTTTTAATCCAAATAGTGGGTAAAAGAAAAGATAAGTAACAGACGATGGCTGTTCCAACTACAACACCAATGACTTGCAATGGCTGAATCTGAATAGGAAGGGTATTAATTAAATAAGCAGACTCGTCTAAGTGGATCCATTGAAATTTTAATTGTAGCCATGAAAGCCCTAAGCCAATCAATACGCCCAGTCCAATACCAATCCATGCAATAAAACTCGCTTGGTACAGAAATACTTTTTGAATCATAGCATGTGTTGCGCCCATTGCATTCAAACTACCAATCATTGGAATGCGTTCCAATAATAAGATTAATAAACAAGTGATCAAATTTACAACCGCAATTAAAAGCATAATTATAATTGTGATGTTTCTATTGATACTTTGAACTTGTATCCAATCAAAAAGTTGAGGATAAAGATTAGCACTTGCACTGTTCACCCAGTTATAAGGCAATATGGATTGAATTTCATTTTGGGTTTCGGCTATTTTACTTAAGTCCTTTAAATTAATTTGATAGCCTGTAATTGCAGTAGGGGCTTGACTCATTTGTTGTAATAGTTGGATATCAACAAATACATTTTTTAGATCGTACTCTTCGATACCAGAATGGAATAGGCCTACCACCCTTAATTTTCTTTCTTGTACTTGGTTATTTTGAAAAAAATAAAGCCTTACTTGATCTCCAATGGCAATATGTAATTTAGTTGTGATGTTTTTTGAAAGTACAATTTCTTTACTAGGGGATTGGCCATCGCTTTGAATGATTCTACCTTGAATCAAATTGGGGATACTTGTAAAATCAGCAATGCCTTTTGCATTGAGGCCTTCAATCTCCACATCCTTCGCAAGTACCATGGTTTGGTTCAAAAACGACGAACTAGATTGGATATTCGAGATGGACTTTATTTTTTTTGCTACCTGAGCATCTTCATTGAGGCTAGCTCCATTGACCGAACTAATTTGAATATGTCCCCAAAACGAAAATAATTTACTACTTACTGTTGACTGAAACCCATTGACAATGGAAAAAGTGAGCAAAATTGCAGCCACACTAATAGCAGTTGCGGCGATAGATAGTCGTACTATAAATCGGGTATAGTTTTTTTGTTTGTAAAAACTTATTCTTTTAGCTATTTCAAAGGCAGTGTTCAAGGGTTAATTTTAATCAAATCTAGTTTTTTATCTTTATAATTAGCGCATTCAACTTAGTTTCGTAAGTGTAAACAACAGGTATGAAAAATTGGATACTCTTAATTTGTTTGTATTTTTTGACTTCGCCATTATTAGCGCAGGTAGATAAAATAATAGATGCCAATATTCAGACCGTCTTGATATTTCCTAAAGGGAAGCCATTGGCCTTACCAGTGATTGGACTCAATACCCAGGACGAATTATTGATTCAGTTCGACGACTTATCTGCAAACTACCAACAATATTATTACACGATTGAACTAATGGACATCCATTGGAAGCCTGTTTCACTCAATCCATTTGATTATATTAGAGGGCTCGCACAAAATAATATCAGGGCCTATACAATTTCGTCTATCGCACAACAAGCTTATTATCATTATAGTTTTACATTCCCAACAACATCGTGCAGACCAACCAAGTCAGGTAATTATTTGATGAAAGTGTATAAACAGGGCAGGTCCAATGAACTGGTTTTTACAAAACGTTTTTTTGTAATTGAACAAGAAGTGCCTATAACAGCTAGTATTCAGGAGCCTTTTGATGAAGCTATTTCAAAATCGCATCAAAAAATACAAATACAATTGGATGTTAAAAGAATCCAACTGTTACAACCAGAACTACTTCATGTGGCGGTTTTGCAAAATACAAGGTACAATGACATCTTAATTTCAAACGCGCCTAGTTTTATTAGAGGGAATCAAATGGAATACAATGCAGATAGAGATTTTGTATTTCCTGCTGGCAAGGAATCTAGGTGGTTAGACTTGCAAAATCTAAGGTTCAAAACAGACCGAATTGCTGCCATCCAACAATTAGGTTACGGCTCAAGGATTATTGTAAAGCCAGATCAGTCGAGGTCGACCCTACCTTATTTTACATTTAGAGATTTGAATGGGCAGTATATTATTAGCAATACTGAGTCCATCCGTTCCGAAGATCAAAATGATTATGCCCAAGTGTTGTTTAGCTATCTTCCTAAAAATGGCGAACCCTATCAAGAAAAAACATTGTATCTAACTGGAGCACTGACAGGAAATGTTTTAGATACGAATGCCCGCATGCAATGGAATAGTACAAATAAGCAGTATGAAAAATGGCTGACTTTAAAACAGGGTTATTATAGTTACAATTATATTCTTAGAGCTGACCAATCACCCAATCCAATGCATGATTTTATGTGGACAGAGGGCGATCATTGGGAGACCGAAAATAGCTATACCATTTTTGTTTATTACAGGGCTCCGGGGAGTAGATATGATCAAATTATTGGGTATTCTAGTCTGAATTCGATCCAAAATTGGTAGGAAAACCAATCTGTTTTTACTACCTTCGCAGCGGCAGGTCTTACACGACCAGCTCCTGCTGAAACTCCCCAGGGTAGGAATACAGCAAGGATAGGCGGTTGAGCGGTGCGATGTGAGTAGCCTGCCACTTTTTTATATTTTTTATATGATTAAGTGGCATTAATTTTATAACTATAAACCTACCATATGAAATTTTTTATTGATACAGGCAATTTGGCACAAATTAAAGAAGCCAATGATTTAGGGATCTTAGATGGTGTAACTACCAATCCTTCTTTAATGGCCCAAGTGGGTGTAAAAGGAGAGGAAGCCATTGCTGCACACTACAAAGCAATCTGTGAATTAGTTGAAGGTGATATTAGTGCAGAAGTGTTGTCCACAGACTTTGCGACGATGGTAGAAGAAGGAAAAAAATTAGCTGCCATTCATAAAAATATTGTGGTGAAAGTACCGATGATTAAAGACGGTATCAAAGCCATCAAATGGTTCACAGACAATGGTATCCGTACCAATTGTACATTGATTTTCTCTGCAGGTCAAGCCATCTTAGCTGCTAAAGCAGGTGCAACCTATGTTTCTCCTTTTATTGGAAGAATTGATGATAGTTCTTGGGATGGGATGGAACTAATTAGTCAAATTCGTCATATCTATGATGTACAAGGTTTCCAAACTCAAATATTGGCTGCATCTATTAGAAATGCTTTGCATATTGTAAAAGCTGCAGAAGCTGGAGCAGATGTTTGTACCTGTCCATTGGATTCTATCTTAGGTTTGTTAAAACATCCATTAACGGATATTGGACTAGCTAAATTTTTGGAAGACGCAAAGAAGATGTAAATTTCATTGGTTCACGTAATTTTATAGAATAAAGTCGATTATAAGCAATTTTTATAATAGGTTTGCACCCTATGTTTGCTACCATCGCTTTTTCTATTACTTTACTGGGCATATTTTCAATCTTTGAAATTACAAAAGGCAATCAAAAGTTTAGCCTTTTAAAGTATTATATCCTAGCTAGGTTAATTATTATAACCACAGCAAGTGGATTGGATTACCTGGGTTTTTCTGGTAATGAGCTTCCATTCTATAAAGAAATATTTAAGATTACTGCCCTATTGGTGACGGTTAATTTATTTTTTTTAGTTGTACAGAAAAGGCTTCAAAGCATGAACTTAATTTACTTTTTTTACAAAGAGCTCTTGTAGGTAATTTCCCCAATGTTAGTGGCTCCTATTGGAGTTCTACGGAATATTTTAGATCAGATCTTGTTGACTCTTACAAACTAGCTTGGTACCAGAATTTTATTACAGGTGCTCAGGCATATTTGGATAAGAAAGTTACATGGTCTGTTCGTGCCATTAGAGCTTTTTAATAACTTAATAAACTCTGTTGATGCTTGAATATTCTACGCTTGGATAAAATAAAAGTCCTCTATGAACTGAGTACACTAGTTTATACTCCTACGACTCTTTTATTGAAGGCACTATTCCTAGCAGCTTCTAATACGCGAATGATATTGGTGCCCTCTTTTGCAGAGGTTGGAACCGGAGCGTTGTTTAAAATGGCATCCGCCATTTTTTCATAAAATACACCGTAATTGCCAGGGATGCTTGGTATCACCTTATTGGTAATGATGCCGTTCATATCAGTATATAAAGTACCAAAATCATCTGATGCTTCGGCGCCCCAGTTTGGACTATTTGGTTTTTTGCCTGCTATTAAATCTGCTTCTTGTATATCCGATCTGTTTTTAATAAAGCAACCCTTGGTGCCATAAATTTTATACCCGGGACTCTCTGTCATAAACATCATACCACTGGTTAAATTAATGCGGTGGGATGGGTAGTATAAGATCAATGTAAAATAGTCGTCGATGATGGATACTTTTCTTGTGATTCTAATATCTGCAAATACAGCCAAAGGCATGCCCGATAATAAAATAGCTTGATCTACCAAATGCGGACCCAAGTCATACAATAATCCTGCACCAGGGGTCACAGACTCTTTATGTTTCTTAGGACTCAATGTGGTTCTATACCTTTCAAAAGAAATTTGTACATCTTTCAAAACACCAATTTCATCTTCTTGGATCAATTTTTGTATGGTAAGAAAGTCTGCATCATAGCGTCTGTTTTGGTAGACAGCTAGTTTCAATCCTTTGCTTGTTGCTAATGCATCCAATTCTTCTGCTTCTTTAGCAGTCACTGTAAATGCTTTTTCTACGACCACATGTTTACCCGCAAGAAGTGCACTTTTTGCATAAGTAAAATGGGTATCGTTTGGACTATTCACCACCACTAAATCTATTGAAGCATCAGCAAGTAAATCTTCATAACTAGCAAAGGATTTTGTACCAGGGTAGGCGGCTTCAATATTTTTAGTTGAACGCTCCCAGCTTCCAACTAAATGAAAATTTGGATTGCTTGTAATAAAAGGTGCATGGAAAACTTTTCCACTCATTCCAAAAGAGACTAGTGCAGTATTGATCATAGGTTAAAGATAAAAAATCTTAGGGGTTATATAAAACTTATATAAAACAAAAACCCTCTGAATTTTCAGAGGGTTTTTGAAAATCTTTAGAGGTGATTTTTTGTAGGCTTTATATTTCAATAGAAGCCTACAAAAAGCACTATCCTGCAACTTGTTTTCTGATGATATTCAATGCACCACCTGCTTTAAACCACTCAATTTGTTGTTGGTTGTAAGTATGGTTGGCATGAATGCTATCTGTACTACCATCTTTGTGTGTTAACACTAAAGTTAATGGTGTACCAGGCGCAAAATTGGTTAAACCAATTACATCAATGCTATCATCTTCTTGAATTTTATCATAGTCTGCTTTGTCTGCGAAAGTCAAAGCCAACATACCTTGCTTTTTCAAATTTGTTTCGTGGATACGTGCAAAAGACTTTGTCAATACAACGCGTACACCTAAATGCCTTGGCTCCATCGCAGCATGCTCACGAGAACTTCCTTCTCCGTAGTTTTCATCTCCCACCACAATCGTTCCAATGCCAGCAGCCTTGTAAGCTCTTTGTGTATTTGGAACAGTATCATAGTTATCATTGATTTGACTTTTTACATTGTCTGTTTTTTCATTAAAGAAGTTCACAGCACCAATCAATAAATTATTTGAAATATTATCTAAGTGACCACGGAACTTTAACCATGGACCAGCCATAGAGATATGGTCTGTGGTACATTTTCCTTTTGCCTTAATTAATAATCTTAATGATTTTAAATCAGTTCCTTCCCATGCTGCAAAAGGATCTAATAATTGTAAACGTTTAGATGCTGGATCTACTGCTACAACTACTTGTGAACCATCTTCTGCTGGTGCTTGAAAACCTGCATCTTCCACTGCGAATCCTCTTAATGGTAATTCATCACCTGTTGGGGCGTCTAATTTAACTTGTTCGCCTTTATCGTTGGTTAATGTATCTGTTAATGGATTGAAATTTAAATCACCCGCAATGGCCAATGCAGTAATTAATTCTGGAGAACCCACAAATGCGTAGGTGTTTGGATTGCCATCTGCACGCTTTGCAAAGTTTCTGTTGAAAGAATGTACAATGGTATTTTTTTCTTTTTTCTCAGCACCTACACGCTCCCACATACCGATACATGGTCCACATGCATTGGCAAAAACTTTTGCACCAATTTGGCTGAAGACGTCTAAGAAACCATCTCTTTCAATCGTATACCTTACTTGTTCAGAACCTGGTGTAATTAAGTATTCGGATTTCATGGTCAAACCTTTCGCTGAAACTTGTTTTGCTAAACTTACTGCACGGCTAATATCTTCGTAAGAAGAGTTGGTACAACTTCCAATTAAACCTACTTCAATTTTTGTAGGCCATCCGTTTGCAGCAGCTACTTCCTTCATTTTAGAAATTGGTGTCGCTAAATCTGGCGTGAATGGTCCGTTTAAGTGCGGCTCTAAAGTATTTAAATCAATTTCAATCACTTCGTCAAAATACTTTGTAGGATCTGCATATACTTCTGGGTCTGCAGTTAAGTGTGCTGCAACTGTATCTGCTAAAGCTGCAACATCTGCTCGGCCTGTTGAAGATAAATAACGGCTCATGCTTGCATCGTAACCAAATGTAGAAGTAGTCGCACCAATCTCGGCACCCATATTACAAATGGTTCCTTTACCTGTACAACTCATACTTGTAGCACCTTCACCAAAATATTCAACAATTGCACCAGTACCACCTTTTACAGTTAAGATACCAGCTACTTTTAAAATCACATCCTTAGGAGCAGTCCATCCATTTAACTTTCCAGTTAATTTGATACCAATTAATTTAGGCCACTTTAATTCCCATGCCAATCCTGCCATCACATCACAAGCATCTGCACCGCCCACACCAATTGCTAACATACCTAATCCACCCGCATTCACGGTGTGTGAATCTGTTCCAATCATCAATCCACCTGGGAAAGCATAGTTCTCTAAAACCACTTGGTGAATGATACCAGCACCTGGTTTCCAAAAACCTAAGCCATATTTGTTAGACACAGAAGCTAAGAAATCATATACTTCTTTACTTTCTGTTGTCGCAACTTGTAAATCTTGTTTTGCTTCTACTTTTGCAGAGATCAAGTGATCGCAATGCACTGTACTTGGTACAGCCACTTTTGGACGACCTGCTTGCATAAATTGTAATAAAGCCATTTGTGCTGTTGCATCTTGCATGGCTACACGGTCTGGTGCAAAATCAACATAAGAACCACCTCTTTCGAAGCCTTCTAATTTTTGATCACTATGTAAATGGGAGCATAAAATTTTCTCTGATAAAGTTAAAGGACGGCCCAACATATTACGAGCTGCATCTACTTTTGCTGGCATTTCAGCATACATTTTTTTGATCATTTCGATATCAAAAGCCATAGTTGTCAATTTTAGGTGTTAAAACTGATGCAAAGGTAAGCGAAAATGACCCTCGGCGCAATCAAAAAATA